>Ga0193728_1000374_pt1 | contig 21554 bp, 10 predicted proteins | sample U1c1metaG_FD_143037 | JGI IMG/M metagenome (GOLD analysis project Ga0193728, IMG submission 143037) | Soil microbial communities from a riparian zone of the East river system, Colorado, United States - U1c1 | ecosystem: Environmental > Terrestrial > Soil > Riparian zone | place: USA: East River...
GGCTCCAATCCCAGCGATCAGTGCCGAGACGATATCCGACTCGGTGCTTGCCACAATGCGTGCAGTAAAGGTAGAGGCATTCATGCCATGATCAGCGAGCAATACCATGTAGGAATTCAATGCTCTGACGTGCTCTTCTCTAGGTTCCTCGCCAGTCAGAAGATAGAGATAGTTTGCAGCATGGCCTAGTTCGGGTTTTGACTCAACTGGTTCTTGTCCGTGGCGTAGGCGATGAAAAGCTGCCAGGAAGAGAGGAAAACGCGCAGTAATCGCTATAGACTGCTCAATCGTCGGCAAGCCTGAAACAGAGAGCGCGCCCCAGTCAGAAACAGCTGTACGTGCAGCATCCAGAGGATCAGTCTTTGCAGGCAATGCAAGCAGTATCTGCATGACAATATCTGGGATGGTACGCTCTGCCACTAACTTTGCACCTAAATCATTAAGCTCTTGCCGATTTGGCAGATGACCAAACCACAATAGATAAGCAACTTCCTCATATGACGTGGTGCGGGCCAAGTCATGGATATCATAGCCTCGATAAATGAGGCGTCCTGCCGCCCCATCGACCTTACTAATGGCCGTTGTTGCGGCCACTATACCTTCTAAACCGCCTCGATTAGGTGTGCCAGCACCTATCGCAGGTGTATCTTTCAAGGGAATATTTCCCGTTTCTGGAACCTTCATGGACATAGCTCAGTTGCCTTTCAAACCATTTGAAACATCTCTCTCAACTTCTGTACAGAGTTTGTGAATTATCGAAGAAAAACTTCTATTGCAGCTAGTGCTGGTTATTTTGACGAGCAGAACTGTAGTTGACGGGAACATTCACAAGCCCTCCGCCATCTGTACAGAGCCAGAGATTCCCCAAATATTATACATCTAGACACCTATAGTTGCGAATGAGAGGGAAAGGATGGCTAGACAAAGGTACCTGGATAGTCACAAACTATTTTGCATTTTTTGGAGGGAAATAATAGTGAAACTTACTGCATCTAATATAGTATACGCGATTGGGCAATTATCCAGAAATACAACTTACAACTATATTAATCCTAAGATCAAGATCTCTCAACGCTAGATACTTTCCTTATAGCGCTGTCGAGGAACTATATGCGTTATGCCAAAGAAGAAAAATAAAAGGCGTAACAGAAGAATTTTTGGACTGTTACATGGAAGCAGTTCTGGATCCTTTCTGATGAGGCTACGTCCGGGTAACAGTGCCATCAACAATGTGATAGATATGGGCCTGTTTGACAATCTCTGCAGGGAAGCCTGTTAGGTCAGTTGAGGTAAGAAATATCTGGTTGTGGTGTATAATTTGAGATAACAGGTAATCGCGGCGCAAGTGGTCGAGTTCGCTGAATACATCGTCAAGCAACAGGACGGGTTCATCATCAGTGCTGATGCGCATGAATGCTAGTTCAGCTAGCTTGGTAGCCAGGGCGGCAGTGCGTTGCTGGCCACGTGAACCATACGTGAGCATATTCACGCCGTTTACCAGGAATTCCAGATCGTCACGGTGGGGTCCACGCAAACAGATGCCTTGTAAAATTTCCTTTTTGCGTGCCTCCTGTAATTGCGCAAGATACTGCTGAGGAGCCTCGGTTGCACTCCAGGTGGCATCGACCTTGAATGATGGGCGATAGACGATCTGAAGCTGTTCCCTGCCCCCGCTGATAGCCTGCTGAATGGTATTAGCGTGCTGGTTGAGGGTAGCAATCATGAGCTGGCGTTCATGAATAACCTGATTTGCCAGCTGGGTGAGTTGCTCATCTAAATAGTTTAGCATCTGAGGATCTTCCTGCTGATCGCGGATACGCTTGAGCACGGCGGCACGCTGTGCCACGATCTTGCGGTACTTCATCAGTGCCTGACAGTAGTGCGGCTGAATCTGGCAGAGTGCCCGGTCAAGGAAACGTCTGCGCTCATCGGGAGTGCCATCGACAAGATGTAGATCAGTGGGTGCAAAGAGGACAACATGCAATTGCCCAATCGCTTCCATAGTCTTCTTGGGGGCACCATTGATCTTGTAGCGCTTGCGGGGTGCATTGGCTGGCAACTCAATCGAGCGCGTCTGACGAATCGCCTGTTCATTTGTCTCGAAGGTGGGAGGTGTGGGATCGAAAATAATAATCTCTATTCGTAGGTCATGCTCGTGGCGCCTGACGGTGCCATCGATGTGTGCAACATGTTCCTGAGCAAACCAGTTGACAACCTCGCGATCATTGCTGGCATGAAAAGAACTGGCCATAGCAAGCATGCTTACAGCCTCAAGTAGATTTGTCTTCCCCTGGGCATTGTCACCGTGGAAAACGAAGAGTCCTGGCTCCAGGTCTAAAGTCAGTTGTTTATAGTTGCGAAACTCGTTCAAGGAGAGGCGAGTAAGATACATGCTTGCATCCGCATTAGCGATTAGTACTCATTGGCATAATGACATAGGTGTAATCAGCGGAACCCACGGGCCTGAGCACACCTGGATTGGCCGACGAGTTCAGCTCAAGACTCACTTCGGGTGTATCCATGATCGCAAGCACCTCGGTAAGGTACTTGACGTTGAAGATGATCTGCTGATCGGGACCATCGACGGCAGCATTGATAGTGGCAGTATTATCACCGACATCCTCGGCATTAGACTCCAGTGTCAATGTGCCAGCACCTGCCTCAATTCCTTCGCCGCTTCCACCATTGACCTTGACACGAGTGATATTTGAGCTGTCACGTGCAAAGGGAGTGACCATCTTGACCGCAGCAGCGAATTCTTTGGTCTCGATGACTGCACGCATTGTATGTTGCTTGGGAATGGCGGCACGGATATTCGGGAAGGTTCCCTCGATCAAGCGTGAAACTAGATCGATGTGCTCAGTATGGAAGAGTACCTGACTGCGATTAGGTGTGACAACCATCTGAACAGTGCCTTCTGAGGGCAAGATGCGGGCCAGTTCGGCCAACGTGCGTGCTGGAATCAAAATATTGCCATGCGAGTCGACGTGGCCGGGTAGCGGAGCTACGCGCATCGCCAAACGGAATGAATCGGCGGCAGCAAATGACACAGCCTCGTTACTGACTTCGACCAGTACACCAGTAAGGACCGGGCGGGAGTCATCATCAGCAGCTGCGAATGCAACCTGAGAGATCATTTCTTTGAGCAGACTTGCATCAAGGATAATTGGTGCTTCCCCACCCTCTGCACTCGGGATCAGTGGGAATTCCGACGGGTCCATCCCCTTCACATTGGCATTGTTTTTGGCAGTCTTCACATTAATAGTGTGCGAATCCTCCGATACGATGAGATCTACTTGGCCCTGTATCAGGCTAGCGACAAGTTCACTGAAAGTCTTCGCCGGAACCGTTGTTGTCCCCTCTTCATGAATTTCGGCATCGACCCAGCAGTTAATACCAATTTCCAGGTTGGTTGCAGACAGTTTTAAGCGGCCCTGATCGGTCGCTAGCAAAATATTAGCGAGAATGGGCAATGTGCTACGGTTGGAGACCGCATGCCCCACAATGGAGAGCCCTCGGCTCAAATCTTGCTGCTTACATGTAATTCTCACAGACGCAATCCTCCAGACAGAACGAAAACATGATTATCTTGGGGCTAGTATAGCGCATTCAACCCTCAGTGTAAACTAGGCAAGAAGCGCGTTTATCATTCTCATATGTATTTAGTGACTAGTATTCCAGAAATTTCTTTTTTCGCCGACTACTTTACCAGCAAAACAAGATTAATACCACTAAAACAATATTTTATTGTTTTATCAATCAAAAAGTTTAAATTTATTTTGCATAAATTATTCTGCTTTACAGATTTTTTGTCTGTTCAACACAGAGGATATTTGAGGAGAAACAGTTGTAATGAAACTGTGCGATAGAGAGATGAGATGAACTTATTTCACTTAACGGAGAACCTTCTGGTCTTTGAGGATGGCTTTTTCCAGGGCGCGATTACACATTCCCCAGAGATCGTCAAGGATGACCTTCTCCGCCCGATGAAAACCATGAGGAGCATAGCCATACGCTAATGTGAGTATGCCCGGTTTTTTGCCTCGTAACACTGGCAGACGCACAACACAGCCGGAGTGAAATACGTGGCCTTCCACTGTCTTGTTGAGAACAGCGTTGTTTTCATCGTCAAAGTGATGTTCAACGGTAGCCAGATCCAGCGGCAGAATCTTGGTCTTGCTGCCAAGTTCGACGGAGTCTCTCTTCTGTCCTGGTACGAAAAAGCCTACATTAGTCGTCATTTTCTTATAGATGGCAGGCAGGGTAATATTTTCACCGACGTTATGAAATGGATGGAACACCGCGTAACAGAACTTTTTTTGGAAGATGTCATTTCGGAAGATGTGACTCAGCCAAGAAGTCTGCTGGCTAGATAGCTCTTCGCCTCTCGTAACCTGGTGGTTTATATATTCTTCAATCCTTTCCATCATTTTTTGTTCTGGAATATATGAAATCTGCTCTACGGAGTTTTTATGGTATGATCCATAAAGCATAGCAAGCTCGCTATACTCTTTAACAGAACTCAGGCCTCCCGATTCGGTAGCACTTCGGGCCTCATCGAGTCTAGGTCGTAGCTTGTTCAGGTTCTCCAACGCGGATCGTATAGCGTTCTCCTCTGCAAATTGCTGCACCGTGGGAATTTCATAGAACGCAATGGGATTATCTCTCCGCTCAAGACGAGCATCGATGGTTTCAACTTGCCTGTTGGCCTGTTCACGCACCAGTGCAAGAGTTTTGGCTAGTGGTGGCTGCGTTCCTTCTCCCTTTATGAACTTTTTCCACAATTCGAAGGTATTACCCATCTCGCCATAGAGAATCAATTCACGCTTTATCTCTTCTGGTGATCTTTCATCTGGTTTATCATCATTTACATCGTTTGGTTTTCTGTAGCCTTTATCGCATTGATTAATAGCCGAGCTAATTAAGAGTTTTATTCCTTGCAGATACTCCTGACCCAATTCACTAGCAATAGGATACATAGAGTCTTGAAGATCTTTTTCAATCCAGTCAGCGTCTTCGATAAATTTCTTAGTTATTTCATCTGATTGCGTCACTTTAGGAATAAGGTCTCGCCTTGGGTCGATTCTTCGCCATATGGCTTCTGACCACTGAGGGTAGCGGGGCTCTGGATGGGATTTGGATGTGACTTTTAGCTCCTCTAGCTCTTTAATACTCTCAGGAGGAGGACTAGTGATATCTGCAGAATATTGACGTGCTGAACCTATTACACCATATTCCCATTTACGTGTCTTTTCAAGATGTTTCGTATTTTTAAGACGGCCTGATTCATATTGTACTTCTGAGCTTTGTTGAGAAGATATGTCTCCTTTAACATTGAACATTTTGAACATTGTAAAAAATCTACTTCCCTTCATTTTTGTTATAAAAAAACAGCTTCTAGATCAATAAAAGTTATTGTTAACTTAAGAAGACATTCATTTCCATTCTTCTGAAAAGAGCGCTCTGTGCCTGTTAAGCGACATTTATTCTTGCCGCCAAATCAATTGTCGTTCAACAGTCTGATGGATAAGTTCATCCCTAACCCTAATGCTTTTAGAATAACTGGAAAAAGTCACATTTGACTAGGGGGAAAGAGGGACAGTTTTCGTATTTGGAAGGTCCATTATTTCTCGCTCAACGAAAACAAGCTCTCTAGCTCTGCTCCCATCGCTTCGGTCGTTACCATATTCTCGTAGGTACCATTCTGCAATTTACGCAGTGACCAGTCAGCGTTCACATCATAGAGTACGCCGTGCCCTGGAGCATAATAGACCTTGTTCACGGCGAGAGATTGCAACTGATCTTCTGTAGACGTATATTTTCTATTGGTCAGTTGATTTGCCATATGGAAGGCTTGCAGCATAATAATCTGACGGCCAGCCTCTTTATGCACCTTGTTAAGAGTAATCCCCTCGGGATTGGCTGGAGATGCTCCCTTGAGCTTAACCGAGAAGTAGTAGCCTTCATTCGTCGTATCCCACATACCCAAGGGATTAGTGGGAAGCGCATAAGCATCCAGCAAATCCGTCGCCTTGTTCAGCAAGTCCTGATTGTGTGTCACTTTATAGGCATCCAGCAAAGAAATGGCTATCTGAGCTATAGGCCCTATCTGGATATTTTGTCCACTGATCGTATCATTTTGGGTAGTAGCAGAAAAGAACGTTTGACGAGGATTCACTGATCCATCCGGTAGCAAGACATTATCCATCTGGCTGGCAAAGGTATGGTACGATGCCACGTAGGCATAGGCATAGACAAAGTTTATCGTACTCATCCCTTTCTGTATCCATTCCGGTTTATTGAACAGGACGCTCGCTTGCACGAGAGCGCACCCAGCTTGTAAAACATCAAAAACACGATATAATCCGTTTGGATGGCTGGAACTCTTTTTATAGATGCCGCCAACTCTAGGATCAAAGGCATTTGCATAGCCCCTGGCTAGACTATAAGCAGTGTCCTTATAGAAGGCATCATTGGAAAGGTTATACACCGCCATAAACTCATCAAATAACCATCCACGATCATTATGAGCATGAGCGAATTCAGCTTTGATAATAGGTGTATAGCGGGCTATTTCACTATCATAGCGCGTATCCGACGGATTCTGGTGCTTATATGACCAGAGGTTGTGAATATAGCGAATATCGGTTAGCGGATCGTGGCGGGGCTTCGCACTCGAACTATCTGGCTCACCAGTCCCATTGACATTGGTCTCCAAGGGATAGGTCCCATAGCGCCAGTTAATGAACAATCCTCCTAGCCCATGGTTGATACTTGGATGACTGTCAAATCCATTCGCTTTTATATTATCGAGAATCGACACCTCTATAGCATGAATACTTGCAGGAGTCGACTGTTGCCCTGCTGTAGCTTGAGCCTTTGCTTGCTCTGTCTGGTGGTTTTGCAGCGGTTGAGAGCAGCCACTCACCAGCATAATTAGACAGAGCAATAATCCTACCTGTCCAAAATGTGACCTGGAACAACGCATGTATACATATTCTCCTTTTTATCCTTCAGCAGTCTTCAGAAAGATTGAGCGTAGAGGTACTCTCATCAAACTGCATATCGTTGTCTCACCTAATCTCATGGAGGTTTAAGCAGTACATCAATTTCCTCTTACATATACAACAGATCCATAACCCTCATACGCCACATGAAAGTCAGGAGGCAAAGAAAACCGTCTCAGGGTATCCGACTGATAGTGATTGCTATCACCAATCAGCCAGATGCGTGCGTGGGATGACAAGATGGACTGCAGACCAGACTGATCAAGCAAAGCAATCGCTGCAGTCGCAGTATTGATAATATGGCCATCGCGCTCAAATAGGAACAAGGCCCGATCGAGCGAAAAGAAGTAGTCAGACTGACCAGCATAGTAGTACGTGATAATATCTGGACTCATTGATACAATGATATCACCTTTCCGCTCATGCTGGCGCACGTATTCGCCGACAACGTCATAATCTCCAAAGTGCCGATGATATGTGAGCTGTGCTATTCTACTCACAAAGAGGTTGTAATTGCTGATTGGAAGCATAGGCAGGATCAAAACAGCCGTACATACTAGGGCAACTATCCCTCCAACTACCAGTTTTAGGGGTCGCGCCACTATATCATCCAGTTGAGATGCTTGTTGTCCTACGAACCGCTGTACCAGACGAGGATGAGCAAAGCGCCAGAATGCCTGCAGTATACCTATGAATCCATAGGCTGCCATTATATAATAAATGGTAAGAATGGGATAGAAATAGCGAGTCGCCTGCATGGTAAAGAGGAACACTAGTGTAAATACCGAGATGATCAGAAACAGTCCACAATACCAAGCACGTGAGTCCCTGCTGCGCAAAGCCCATATACAACCAAGAGTTGCCAGGATTGTATTGAGTATCAAGAAGGGATCCTCCTTTACATGGAACAGCAGCATGTTCATATAGAAAGGAACGTTATCTGTGGTGAACTGGATCTGCGGTCTCATGGTCTGGTCGGTTCCCAGTATGGGAGGATGGCTAATACGTACGATTACCAGTTGTGTTCCAATAATGCCTACAGCGATCAATGATGCCAACCACCAATGCTTCTGATAGATGACTGATGGCAGAAAATGCCTGGAGTCTCTGCTGATAAGCACTACACAACAGAGCAGGGCAGGCAATATAATAAATGTCTCTTCATGGCTTAGGTAAGTAAGCAGCAAGATACCAATGGCAATGTAGATTAAACGTACACGTTGCTTTTCCTGGACAGCTTTATAGAAGATAAACAGGACGCAGAGAATCATCAACTGTGCCTGCTCATACATACGCACCTGCCGCGCCCAAGAGAAAGCATAAGGAGAAAGCACCAGCATTGCCACAGCTAGCGCTGCCACTCGTCGATTGAAGAAGTAACAGACGATGAAGTAGAAGAGCGGAATACTAATCACAAACTCGACTGCACTGACTGTGCGTGGAGCAGCTCCCTGATCGCCAAAGAAGAACATCACCACAGCCAGAATATACGAGTAGAGTTCGCCCTTGGGATAGATGAACCCTGAAAGCATCGCTGGATAGCCATGAGCAAGAATTGACTTGGCAACGTAGAAACTTACCAACTCATCTTGCCAGTACGGTTCATACTGAATGTCATAGAAAATGAGGGGAATTGCAATGAGCACTAAGACAGGCAACGGCCAGTGCAGACGTAGCCAGCGGAGAACTGACAGAACAATAGATCTCCATCGTTGATGAGGAGAGAGAGTTTCATGACCTACTATAGAGCGATTGCGCTTTCTGGTGAGAGCAGTCTCTTTCAGTAGAGTAGGTCTCTTTGTCAGCCACATGGCATTAAGTAGCAGCAGGAAATATCCTGCTACTACCAGTGCAATCAAGATCATACCCCAAAACATCGTGTAAGGAAACGGCTGGGGCATTAATGGTTCAAGCGAGAGTACTAGCAATATACTCTCGACAGCCAAGGCGGGTAAGTAAGCGAGGCTTAACGTCTCCAGAGCAGCACGAATTGAACCGAAGACAGGCCTTCCTAGACCTATTGAGAGGAGGAGCCAGGGTAACAGGATTGCTAATAGACTACCCAGGATCACCTGGAAGACAAGAGAAGCTGGCATGAAAGCAGGACCACTCACACTACTGTGGTTCTGGGCCAACATAGCGCTATCGGGAAGATAAAAATGGTACGGTACTGTATTCACCCCAACCGGAATGGGAGATGACCAAGCCAGAGATGCTGCCTTGCATGCCCCTGTGCATCTACTGTGAGCAGATCGACTGTGAGAGCTGCACCTGCGTCCTCATGATTCTGACGTATAGCACTAATACCAGGGACCGTCACCTGGACAGCTATGGTATTGACTCCCGCATGCAGATAGGGGGCAAGATTATAAATACCAACTACATACCCAGACGGTTGTGAAACTTTCGGTTCAAGGTAGCTAATATAGCCAGCTGCTTTGTACGGTGGGAGTGGCGGCTGACCATTCCAGGTAAACAAGAGGTTGCCATTGACCACGACATTTGCAGAATCTGTCGCAGTGAGACGCAACCAGATCGCTGGGAGTGCAGAAGAGAGCGTCAACTGCCGTATAAAATAGGCATGGTGACTATTTCCTGGACTCATCCAATTGACAGGTAGCGGTTGCTCATACAGCAGAGGGCTCACAGGCATTTGTACTGATGTTGGAGCATTGGCTACCTTGCCTGCATTTCTCCACCTATTCGCATCGAAGTTCGCTTTCGTCCAATCGCTAGAAAGTGCTACATTGCGAGGGAATACAGCAGAACTCTGTGCTGTGGCCTGCCATTTGTTGCTAGTGGCGTAATAGAGATGCGATTTTCCGACACCCACATCCAAACTTGCTCGTATAGCAGGTTTTTGTTGATCCAGATTGGCCACACGAATACCAATCTCATTGCTTCCGTTCTGCAATGACGACGAGATATCGTACATATAGGGCCGCAATGCATCCCCATGAGTAAAGTTCGCAGTGTTTGAGCCGATAAAGGATCCATTGACATAGAGACGAAAGACCTGATTAGCGACAATTGTCACCGAGGCCACATTTGGTAAGAAGTCTAAAGACGTACTGTAGCGAAAATAGCTCACAGGGGCATCGCCGTCAGTTGCCTGTATCCATTGTGCATCATGCCAGTCAGGAGGAAAACTTTCTGATTGTGGGACCAGAGAGAAATGGTAGGAAAACCACGCTGCTCCCAGGCACGCCAGCATCAGACATACCCACATCATGTGTGGGAAACTGATCCCTTTATCGGGGGAGTTCTGTTTCAGAGGTGGCGTGTACATTTTCCCTTCAATGGGCGTGCTCTCCTCTGGGCATGCAACATGTATAGCATTTGCTGCCGATGATAGTGATAGGCGTGAGAAGATCATTCTTAAGCAATCCTTCTTGATAGAACTTAATGTAGCCCCGATAATTCTTCACGAGCTATGTTATTGTAATAATTTGGATCCAACGCTACTGCCTTGAAAAGAGAGGCTCGTGCATTCACATCATCCTCCAGCGCTTCCTCACTCAAGCCAATATAGGTAAAGGCTGATGAGCTAATTTCGGACGAGGTGGACAATTGAATGACTTCCTGCATCTCAGCAATAGTACGGCTATAATCATGCCAAGCATAACGAATACGCCCCATAGCATAGTTTGCATAGACATTGGAAGGGTCTATCTGGGTGAGCAATTCCAACCAAGGCAATGCTTTCGAACTGCTATCCTGTGCCTGTGCTAGGCTAGTAACGGGAGGAATGGGAGCTAGCCTTTCCAGAGTCAGGCTCATTTCCTCAATAATCCAGCGTGGTGCCTGTTTCCCTTTTATAACGGGAATGAGCTGCGAATAGGCATCTTTGAGGTTTTTTTGGCTGCGATAGGTAAAAGCTAGATAGAGACTGCTCTCATCACTCACTTGATCTGGGTGCAGGTAATAAAGCGCCTGCCCTCGATCAATATGGTAATAAGATAGCTCATCAAGAGCCGGATTCAAAGCATATGCCCTATCCAGCCATACTAATGCCTGTGAGTAATTTCCGGCCAACAAGAGAGTCCTTGCATAATACTCGCTCACGTATGCTGCAGGCGCACGGCCAAGTATACCCAGTCCAACCAACGCCAGTGCCAGAGAACCAGTGAGCCACAAACGCTTCACACTTTTCTCACGGACCGAAAGCTCCCTGATGGGTGGCTTGAAATGTATCAGGCGCCTATAATCCAGCAGTATCCAACTGGCAATTGGAGGAAGCAACAGGCCATAAGAAAACTGATCAAAGATAAGGATGAAACGATCTTGTAAAGTAGAAATATCAAGGTTAAACGGAAGAATCGGTATACGTTGATGCGAGACATAATACCTAAACCCCTGTATTATTAAGTGAGCTTGTATCTCATGTTGTGCAAGATTATTGATACTCTGTACATCAGCAAAGATGTACTGAAAGAAAAACAAAACAATGGGAGCTAGACAGAGCAAGCCTGCCAGTATATACATGCTATGTCCACAGACGACATTTCTGCCTTTGCATGCAGCACGCCAGTGAACAGATGCGATGAAAAATGTAAAGAGCGCACAGCAGCAGCAAAGTACGCCATAGTTGACGATGACGCTGCGATGCTGCCAACCGACATCAAGAGGAATTTTCCAGGCAGAAACATCTCCTCCCAGAGGATCAGTCAACCACGGAAAGACGCTAGCAATAACCAGAATTCCTCCTGCAATGATAGGAATGATGCTCAAGCGAACCACAACTAGAGACCCCAGCAACTTCTGTGGTAAAGAGACAACCATATTCTTAACCCCACTTACGCCTTCTTCGGCCCTTCAATCGTTTGTACATTCACAGCTTGGCCATCCTGCAATTGATACTGTCCAAGCATGATAACCGTATCGCCACTTGACAGTCCTCCACTAATTACCACCGAATCTTCAGAGAAGCCTCCAATCTGTACTTGGCGTAAGTAGGCCCGTTGATTACGGAAAACAAACACCTTCGGATACTGACTAATGTTCAGAATAGCAAGACGAGGCACAATAATTGCATGTACGTCTCTTTCCAAGCGTACGAAAGAGTTCATGCCAGACAATAACTTGCCAGCTTTGTTATCAACACCAACCCAGACCTCGAAGGTATCCGTCTGAGGATCAGCTTGCGGGATAATATTCGTGACCATACCCTTCACTGTAAGATCTGGTAGAGCAGATGGGTTAACCAGAGCAGTCTGGTTGAGATTTACAGAGGAAAAGTCAGTGATTGGTACCTTTATATGCACCGTTACTGCTGATTCATCCATAATGGTTATTAAAGGGGTGTTGGCAGGAAATACCTCCCCTGGATTGGCATTTACTTGCGTCACAACACCATCCACAGGCGCTATCAGCGCACCATTCTGCAATGTGGGAGAAGAAGCTTGCGCAGTAAGAGCATTATATCTATCTTGCGCAACATTATAGGAATCCTGTGCTTGGGCGATCGTGGTAAGGTTTCCGCTAACTCTAACTGACTGCAAATAAACTTGAGCCGATGCCACATCATTGGCGGCTTGTGTGATCTGGGCATTCAGTTGCGAGAGATCGATCTTCCCTAGTTGCTGATTCGCTTTGACCTTATCACCAGGTTTGACATAGACATCAGTTATGTGCTCGGTGAGCGGATAAGAAAGGTTAATTTGCAGCTGAGGAAATACAGTACCTCCTCCACCTGTATAAAGCTTTACGTCTTGCACTGTAGCACGATACAGTGTTACAGTCGGCGTTGAGTTTCTCAGATACAGCCAGACAAGTACCCCGCTTGCTACCAGCAGACCTACAACAGACCATGCTAAAATAGCAAATAGCTTCTTTTTATCAGCTCCTCTTTGAAACGAGGATAAGATAGGAGACAGCCTTCTTCTCTCCAATTCTTTTTTCATCACAGTCGACACAAAGGTTGCAGCTTTTTGGGACACTACTTCTGTCGATGTCTCTTTCACGCTTACAAACAAGGGTGTGGATTGCTTCTCTTGCCGATGCCCAGAAGACATTATGGCCGTGGGAGTTCCTCTAACATCTTCAGGCATCTCTTGAACTGATGCGTCTCTTACTGTGGAGGTTTGTATATCATCCTCCTGTTCAATTATATCTCTATCTGATAAAGATACATCTGTTGTGGGAACTTGTATAATATTCTCCCATGTGGTTGGTTTTTGAACTGAAGACGTCTCTAACATGGGATTTTGCGTAGTATCCTCTTGCCGCCCTTGGGCAGAGGCACTATCTTGCATTCCTTCCACAAGGGATTGCTCTCCTTGCTCACTTGATTTGTCACTATTACTCATTAATGGTTCTCCTACTGATGTGCCATCATAGTGGTGTAAATGTATGTTGTCTGTGCTTTGCATGATAATCTGGCCTTCTTTCTGTCTTTTTTGTATCTGCTTTTGTCGGCTTCCCATGAAAAAGTAGATACAGCCGCCAAGGGCCGCAAAGATAAGCATTTGCAAATCCATCGCAAAAGCCAGCAACAACGAAGTGGTTACTGGAACATGAGCTGTTGAAAAGATGTAGACGAGAGAACTCTCACGTACCCCAAAACCATTAACGGATATAGGGAGGAAAGCGATAAGCGAAACCAGTGGAATAGCCACAAAGTAAAAGTAGAGTGGCACATCCATGTGCAAGGCCAATCCATAGCTGTAGTAATTCAAACAGGCAGTAATGTGGAACAGGATACCAAACAGAACGGCCATAACCGTTGAGCCAGAATGACTAACACTCTTGCTCAGCGTATAGCCAATCTGCATTCCCTTGGCAAAAATGCTGCTTCGAGCCACCTTCTCGCGCACTATGCGTGGCAGTATCCAAGCCAGAGTACCCTGGATTGACATCAACTGAATGAGGCGAGGGAAAATACGAGCCAAAGAGAAGACACTCCCAATGGCAACCAGTACGAGAAAGCTACTTGCAATCATCCAAAAGACTATCTGTTCCGTAAAATGTGCTCTCCAGATCAACAAAGCTGGCAATGCTACCAGTATCATACCAAAAAAGCCCGTGATACGTGTCATCATAACAGCCCTAGCAGAGCCAGGGCTGTTCCCTGAGTCGCGTCCCACGTAATAGGCTTTCACAACATCACCACCCATACTCGTGGGGAGAAAGTGGTTGAAAGCAATACCTATCACATACAGATTAATCAAGCGTGTCAGGTCGACAAAGATTTTTTCAGTATTTAATAAGCCCTGCCACTGATAGGCACTCACCACTAAAGTACAGAACCCGACAGTTAATCCCATCAGAGCAACTGCACGGTGAATATGTGTAAGCATTATCCAGATTGCTGTCCAAGAAAATGATTTGAAAAGAAAAGCGAATAACAGGAACGTGACGATCAGGCGAGCACCTAGGCTGATCAATTTCTTCTTGCCCTGTTTTTGATGAAGTAAGCCCTGCTGGCTAGAGGGTACAATTTCTTGTACCCTGTAAGACGGTATCCTTTGTGTAGCTTCTCTCTCTTCAGGAAGCGGAAAAGTAGTCATGAGGAACGCGGGCGGAATACTCCATACATTTATGCTAGAGAGCAACGCCCACCTCCTTTCTGGAAGCTATAGCCATCCTTTTAATGAATGGCAGAACAATACTGATAGCCGATCGCTCCCACATGCTCTTGAGAAAGAGCAATCCTGATCAAGCTAAACTGACTTGCTCATACCGATATAACTCACTGACAGATCTGAACTCTTGTTCTAGCCCTTCGCGTAGAGCAACCTTTGGCAGATATCCAATCAGCTGTGTTGCTTGGGTGATATCTGCAAAGGTATCGCGTACATCTCCATACTGCTTTCCGACAAAGGTTACATTAGCAGATAAGCCACTAATTTCCTCTAATAAGGAAATAACATGTTCTACGGTCACACGTGACCCGCCGGCGATATTGAGGATGTGTCCGACAGCAACGTCGCTGGTGGCAGAACGAATATTTGCCTCAATCACATCAGAAATATACGTGAAATCGCGTGTCTGGTGGCCATCATCATACACACGAAGCGGCTTACCCTCAGCGATAGCCTTACAGAAACGATGGAAGGCCATATCGGGTCGCTGACGTGGGCCATAGACCGTAAAGTAGCGGAGAGAGACTGTAGGTAGACCAAAATTGTGATGATAGAGCGTACACAGGTGCTCTGCTGCCAATTTGGTTACCCCGTAAGGCGAGACTGGACAGGGAGTCACTGACTCTCCCACGGGTAATACCTGGGTATTACCATAGATAGAAGAGGAAGAAGCATACACCACGCGCTTTACTTGCTTGCTATAGTGCAATACGGCCTCCAACAAACGCTGTGTGGCTAGAATATTGCACCCCACATACAGTGCAAACTCATTGCCCCAGCTAGCACGCACCCCCGCCTGAGCTGCTTGGTGAAACACCCAGTCTATACCATCAAGCAAAGGAGGCAGGTTTAGAGTGAGCAAATCTCCTTCAATAAAAGTAAACTGTTCCCAGGAGCGAGGACCTTCCAGATTACGTTCCTTCATGGAACGTGGATAATAATCGATAAAGGTATCGATGCCACAGACCTCATGACCATCCGCAAGCAACCGCTCGGCAAGATGGGACCCCACGAATCCGGCAACACCTGTAACTAAACAACGCATGTAACTCGTCCTTCGTAAAACTTGAGTTTCTCCTATAGTAAAGGGCTAAACTCGTGATAGACTTGGCGATTCTTTTCTAAAAAGACAGGCCAGCTATAGTGCTTTTCATAGGCTTGGCGTGCGTTCTTCCCTAGCTTCTCTGCCAGTTCGTGCTCACGGAGTAGAGTGAGGGTACCTTCTAGCAGTCCTTCTGGAGTAGGAGGCACCAGCAATGCCACATCGGGTGTGAGAATCTGTGTGTGTGAAACAATAGATGTAGCAAGGATAGGTTTACCGGAGCGCAGATAGGTATATAACTTGAGCGGGGTATGTGTGCCTTTGCTACGTGGACTCAGCAACACATCAGCTATAGCCATATAGCGGGACATCTCCTCAGTGGGTCGCTGTCCCACAAAGGTCACATGATCTGCCACACCCAATTGCTCAGCCAGTATATGCAGGTCCTCAACCTGCTCTGGCTTTCCGCCAACGATAATGTAATGAGCGTTGGAGTAGACCTCGCAGACCATCTGCACGCTTTGCAATAAGGTATCGAGCCCTTGATAGTTTTCGAGGGTTCCGGTATAGACCAATATGGGCCCGTCCCCAAGCCTCAACTCATGCCGCACACGCTCTACCTCGTTCTCCTTCGCTAGCGGAGTATCTTCGTCAACTGCAGGAGGTAAAATGGTATAGATTGGTTTAGCAGGAGCAATCTTACGAACTCTGGACTCGAGTTCAGGATAGAACGTAATCACGGTATCGGCTCGACGGATCATCAGCTTCTGGACAAAATCAGCAATATGTAATAGTGAGCGGCTTTTGGTGAAGTTAGAACTGGCAATCAGGTCAGGAAGATCACAATGCATATAATAGAGGTGCTTGCAGCGAAAAATGGCTGATAGCACCACCCCTATAAAGGCTCCTTCTTCATGGGTATGCAGATATCGATATCGCCCGACGCACAGATGCCACAAGGCAGTGAAGAAGACAGCCACATCAAGCGGAATTTTAGCAAGAGAAGGTCCGGGCTTCACCGAACGGATCAGAGGTAACCGAGGTGCCCGCAAGATGCGCAATCCGGGCAAATTGACATCTTTTCCCAGATGATAGGTCACCAGATCAACTTCATAACCGAGCGTAAGCAATGCCTTAACATGTTGATAGACACAAAAAGGAGCTCCACGCGGCTCAAAAAATGGCTGTGGAGAGATCATTAGGATTCGCATAATACCCACCTCTTTATCATAGAGAGTTTGGTGTGGACGACAAGAGAACTGGACTTGCATTAGGACAGGAGTTCTTGGCACATGATCCATAGAACTGATCCACACCCAACCAAACAGAGCAGAATAAGACACAAGGGAAAAACCTGTCGAGTTAGCTCATACACGACACTACGTCTGTGTTAGGGTTACCTCACAGCAGTGATGCGTACTGTCGGATGTTCATCCTTCTCTTCAGTTTCTTCCGCCTGAGGACAAGAAAGGACATAGTGCGTAACGTACGTTGGCTTATCTTGCGATTCATGATAGGTCCGCATAAGCAGTTCAGCTACTAGCCCCATCATAATGCATTGCAATCCGAACCCGGAGAACAATATTGACAGAGACAGCAATGGATTACGATGCACTTTCACATGAGGGGGGAAGACCTTTCGGCCTAGCAAGATCGAGGATAAGAAGCCAGCTACAGACAAAGAGAGCAGGCCTGGGATGCCAAAGGCGTAGAGAGGTTTGGTTCCATAACTGCCCAGGAACTTCACAGTAATGAGATCAAGAATGACACGAACTGTGCGAGAAATACCATACTTCGACTTACCAAACTGTCTAGCATGGTGAGTCACTTCGATCTCTGTAATAGAAGCTCCTGTCAAAGCTGCATAGGCAGGAATAAAGCGGTGCATCTCACCATAGAGACGGATGTGGTCAAAGACTTCACGCCGATAGGCTTTCAACGTACAACCATAGTCGTGAAGGTGAACTCCCGTCACTTTGGAAATAAGGCGATTCGCTATCCATGAAGGAAGTTTGCGACTGATTTTAGCGTCCTGACGATTCTTGCGCCAGCCACTGACAACATCATAACCCTCGCCTATCTTGTCCAGCAAGCGAGAAATATCAATAGGATCATTCTGAAGATCTCCATCCATGAAGACCAGGATCTCACCAGTACTATGGGTTACACCAGCAGAGATAGCTGCTGTCTGCCCAAAATTCTTACGCAAGCTAACAACCTTCACATGCGGGTCTTTACGAGCAACTATGCTCAACTGCGCGAAGGTCCCGTCGCGGCTTCCATCGTTAACATAGATGATTTCATATGAAAAATCCTGCTTGCCTAATACTTCACTGATGCGTTCATGAAGAATGGGAATGTTCTCTTGTTCATTGTATACAGGTACAATGACAGACAGGTATTTCGACATTTTCATAAGATTCTCCTTGCGATAGGTTGAAAAGTTCCTCTATCAGGTTAGGTGATTAACATCGCATAGCCAATCTGGTCACAGCAAAACAGGTCGGCTAGCAACATGCATGAAAAGTGTCCAAGCTGGGTACAAACCTCTGCCACTGGACAGTCAGATAGGATAGCACAAAGAAGTTACATACAGCGTTGTTCAGAAAGATCGAACCCTCATAACATATGATTGATTGATTCACTATGCTGGCTCAATATTTCAACGAACCACTGTAGGAGTCCTTCTTAACTGCATTCATGAATGCCAAAAGTGGCGTTGTTAGGTAATAACAGCAGTAGAAGTGTCTTACACATGAGGCTAATCAGATATACTTTGCAGTGAGGCATCGCACGTTCCCGAAAATAAACAACCTCAATAGTAGAATATAGATGTATATCTCATAGCTAGAATGTCTTGAGGTACGCTTCCAATCACACGCAAATATCCGTGATAATTGCGAAACTTCCTTGTGTAGCATGAAATTGTTGTACCTCAATTTCTCTATCTTCTGGTGGAAAGGATACCTTGCCAAAACAAAAAAGTCAAGATTAAAAAGATTACATTTTCTCAACCTGTGAAATTGCTTTTCTCGGTGGCCGGGAAATTGAGCTTGAAAGACTGGCAAAAAGCTAGACCGACGACTCTTAATGTCAAGCATGCAATATCAAGCAATTGCTTGTTTGCTCTAACTGCGAAGATCCCGCCGCAGTTTCAAACAAACGGGCTATTCATCCCCGGATCAATACACGGGGCTTTCTGGTTGGGTCTCTGTAACTACAACTGGATCTTTACCGTACCATGCTCTTCCTGGTTGCACAAAGATATCCCATGTATTTTACTACACTCTCCTACTCTTAAATAACAAGTACTCTATATTAATTGTTAGCTGTTTCTATACTGAGTCTCTGTATTTATCACCAAATCTTAACCTAGACCGTTACTAAATTACTCTTCTCAACAGCGTACTATGTATCATATGCTGCCTCTGGCGCACAAGTTCATATGTATATATTTACTAATTATTTGGAGTCGAGACTGACTACTTACAAGACGAGGATTCAGAGATGAAGAAAGTAAATGAACGTGTCCTTATTTCTAGGGCACTGAAGCCGAAAAGAGTCCGTAATAGGATACAGTCACGAAACATATCTAGTAGACAACGGGTCATTGATATATCTGCACCTTTGGGTACTGGTTTACTGGAAGATACGGTAACCCCCCTGCCTCTAGAGGCGGACACCCTTTCAGTAGAACTCCCTTCTGTGTTGACGAAACCCTCCAGAGAGGTGTGCCTCGAGTCCCTGTCTTACTATTTTGAGCAGGCGTGTGATCGCCGACCGAACAAGATAGCCCTCGTCTGCGGGCCATCCCAACTCACCTATCTCGAACTCGATCATCGAGCTAACCAACTCGCGCATCTTCTCGTGGAGCGGGGAGTGGTCGAAGACAACCCTGTTGGTATTTTGTTGGAACGATCTCTTGACACATACGTCGCGCTTCTAGCGGTGCTCAAGGCTGGCGCAGCCTTCGTCCCACTTGATCCTTCGTCTCCATCCGATCGGGTGGCGTTCATTGCAGAGGATGCCACACTACGGTGCCTGATAACAACCTCTGCCTTTCGCGAGAAAACGCGGATGCTTCCTTGTTCTGTGCTTGAGCTTGATAAGGCAACGCGAGAACTCACGGCTCAGCCAGAGACACGCCCAGAGATTAGCGTCGATTCGTCATCCTTATGCTATATTATCTACACCTCAGGTACCACAGGACGACCGAAGGGTGTCCCGGTCTCGCACGAGAATATTAGCAACTTCCTCAGCGTGGTCACGCCGATCTACGACGTAAAGAGTGATGACCGGGTCTACCAGGGTATGACAATCGCCTTTGACTTCTCCTTTGAGGAGATCTGGCCGACGTGGATCGCCGGAGCAGTGCTTGTTGCAGGTCCCACTGACTCCCGACGCCTAGGTCACGGGCTCACCGAGTTCCTCATCGAGCATGAGATCACCGTCCTCTGCTGCGTTCCGACGCTGCTTGCTACGATCGACCATGATGTACCCTCCCTGCGATCCTTAATCGTCGGTGGCGAAGCCTGCCCTGCCGATCTCGTCCGCCGTTGGTACCGCCCAAGGCGTCGAATGCTTAATACCTATGGTCCCACGGAGACGACGGTCACGGCAACCTGGTGTGAGCTGTTTCCTGATCGTCCTGTCACTATCGGCATACCACTACCAACGTATCACGTCTCTATTCTTGACGACCAGCTTCGTCCTCTTGAGGAAGGGATGAGCGGTGAGATCTGCATCGGAGGTCCTGGTGTTACTATCGGCTACCTCAATCGCCCCGATCTCACGGCGGATCGGTTCGTGCCAAACCCGGTCAGCAGCGATCGGGAGGAGGTGCCTCGCCTATACCGCACAGGGGACCTTGGCCGCTTTACCTCCTCAGGAGAAATCGAGTATCTGGGACGGATCGACACCCAAGTGAAGATTCGCGGCTATCGTATCGAGCTTGGTGAGATCGATGCGGTGCTGCGTGAGGATCAGGCAGTGGAGAATGCAGTCGTCAAGGCCCTTGAGGTGGATGGTGTTGTGCAGGACCTCGCCGCTTATGTGACGCTACACGACCATGATGGAGAAGCTACAGATCCCGACCTGCGCAAGCGCCTCCATGCCTCCCTACGACAACGACTTCCCGTCTACATGGTCCCATCATTCATCGAGGTACTCGACGAGTTTCCCCTACTGGCTGCCGACAAGGTGAATCGTCCTGCATTGCCACCACCCACATCGCCGAGACTCGGTGCCGAGTCTCGGCCATACGTCCCTCCCGTTACTCCCCTCGAAAGCCAGCTTGCTGCTGCATGGGGGCAAATCCTGAGTCATGAGAAGGTATCTGTGGAGGACAACTTCTTCACCGATCTGGGGGGTCACTCTCTTGCTGCTGCACTCGTCATCTCCCAACTTCGCCGAGAGCCCGATCTGCAGGGACTGGCCATCGGCGATCTGTACGCCTATTCCACGATCCGTAGTCTGGCCCAGTTCATCGAGGCTGATCTGGCAGCGTCCGCCGACGAGCAGCCCGTTGCTTCCATGAGGCCGACGCCCCGACGGCACTCGACTCTGCGTGTCCTGGGCTGTGGCCTTGCTCAGCTCGTTGCGCTCTATGGCTGGATGGTCCTTCTGAGCATTCCCGTGCTCGGGCTACTGTACGCAGTATTTCTCCTCCTGCGACTTCCTGTGTCAGGGTTGCTGACGAACTTCGGTATTGTGGCGCACTTCTCGAGTCTCCAACTGCTTGCTGTCGCACTCGTCTGGTTCATCTGGTTCGCATTAACCATTTTTCTGTTGCCGGTGGTTGGCGGCCGTTTGCTCATGCGCGGCGTGCGTCCGGGGTGGTACCCGCTATGGGGTGTCACCTATTTGCGCTGGTGGTTTTATGGCAAAGTCCTTGCTCTTTCTCCACTGAGTCTGCTGGCAGGC
>Ga0193728_1000375_pt1 | contig 21478 bp, 17 predicted proteins | sample U1c1metaG_FD_143037 | JGI IMG/M metagenome (GOLD analysis project Ga0193728, IMG submission 143037) | Soil microbial communities from a riparian zone of the East river system, Colorado, United States - U1c1 | ecosystem: Environmental > Terrestrial > Soil > Riparian zone | place: USA: East River...
CGTCGGGGACGGCGTCGGGGACGCGGCGGGCACCGGGAGGGCAGGCACCGGGCCGACGTGGGTCACGGGCGCGGTGCCCGGGGTCACGGGCGCGCTGGCCGGGGTCACGGGCGCGGTGGCCGCTGGCGGCGGGCTGATCGCCGGGAGGGCGCCGCGCGGCAGGCCGGCGGGCGAGCGGGCGGCGGCGGCCGCCGGGTCGGCGGGCAGCCGCCCGACCAGGTCGGCGGCGACCTCGCGGGCGGTCCGGATCAGCAGGGACCGGTCGAGCTTCCCGCCCCACTCGCCGCTGAGCATCTCGGCGCTCTTCGGCTCGTGGGCCAGCCCGCCCAGGACGCTGACCGGGGAGCCAGCGCCGGACAGGACCTGCGCGACCTCGGCGAGCGCGGGGCCGAAGTGCTTGTGGTCGGCGATGACCAGCACGCCGATCCGCCCCGTCATGCCACCGTGGCCGCGGATCGCGGTATCGATGGCGACGGCCCGGTCCCGCAGCCGCACCAGGTCGCCAAGGTTCGCCCTGGTGACCAGGATGACGGCATCGGCGCGGGCGAGCATGTCATAGGCGCGGCCATCCGCGCCCAGGCGGCCGCAGTCCGCGATCACGTCCGCCTCGGGCAGCGCCGACAGGGTCGCGCCCACCTGGTCCCACATCAGGTCCAGGCCCGCGCCCTGCTCGGCATTGGCCACGCCGACCAGGACGTCCAGGCCCCCGCGTAGTTTCTGCGCGTGCTCCCACACCTGTCCCGGGTGGCCCCCGCGCCGAGCCGAGATGGCCAGGCTCAGCAGCCCGCGGCGCGGGTCGAGCCGGCTGCCGCTGGCCGACGGCAGCCGGTAGATGAGGTCCCCGCCCGCGGGATCGCACTCGGCGAGCAGGACCGGCCGCGGCCACACCGCCGCCAGGGCGACCGCGGCAGTCGTCACGCCCGGCGCGCCCTTATCGGCGGCAATAGCGATCAGGGCCATCGATCAGTGGACCCGCTTGCTCGGCGACACGGAGTCCCCGCCCCCCGGCTGGGGGGGCAGGCTGTGCCGGGGCGTCGCGGGTGGGGTGGTGCTGGCCGCCGGGTTGGACGCGGGCGCAGTCGGCGGGATGGACGGGGCGGCGGCCGCGGCGCCCTGGCCGTTCGCCGGGAGCACGGTGATGCCGGCCACGCCGTTGGATGCGTTGCAGGCGACCGGACCCGCGGCGCGCGGGTTCACGGCGAGGTCCACGTCCTCGCCGCCCGAGTTTCCGCTCGTGGCCGAGGGCTGGGTGATCCCGGTCACGATCGCGTTGGCGGCCAGCACGTTGCCCGGGGTGCCGGGGCAGGCGTCCTCCGCGTCGCTGACCTTGTAGACCTCGACGTGATCGCCGACCAGCAGTTCCCTGGGGACCTGGCCGTCCTTGAGGACGAGGCCGACGAGGTCCCGGCCCGCGGTCGACGTGCTGGCCCGCGCCACCATGGCGCTGGTCAGCAGCGTCCCCGGCGGGATCGTGTCCGCCGCGAAGTAGCGGGAGACCTGGGCGGCCTCGCTCCACGGCACGTACGACAGCCCGGTGTTGGAGGCAATCTGGACCTCGGTCAGCGCGCTGAGCGGGATCCGCTGCCCCGCGCCGATCTCGCCGGAGACCTCGATCGCGGCGACCCGCTTGCCGCTCTGGACCACGAGCAGCCCCGTGCCGAGCGCGCAGCCCACGATCAGCAGCACCGCCAGCGCGGCCAGCGCGGGCTTGCGCTCCCGCGGCGCGCTCGGCAGCCGCCGCCCGGCGGGGGACGTCGGCTCCGGCCAGAACGGCTGCTGCTCGGGTCCGCCTGGCTGGCCACGCTGGAGCGTGCTCCGGTCACTGGACATCTGCTGGGCTCTCCCTGCCGCGGGCGCACGACCGCGATCTTGCGGTCTGCGGCGATTCGGTAGCCTTTCTACCCTAGGGCACTGAGCACCCCAGATGGGGGCGAAAAAGGCACACTCACGGCAGGCCGATAGCCCCACTAGCAGCTTTGGCTAACCGCGAGACGGGCCGGGCCGGCATTGGTATGGTTCGGGCCGATATGGCAATCGGTGACCGAGAGGGCACTCATGCGGGGATACCGGGGATACTCGCGCATTCGGCGGCATCGGCCGCCTGGTCACCTAACGCTCGCCGCCGCGGCACTCGCCGTCGCGGCGCTCGCGACGGCCTGCTCCGCCCCGTCCGCGAGCCCGGCAGCGGCCACCTTCACGCCCGGCGCGGGCGCCGGGACGGGCACGCCCGCCGCCCCGTCGGCGTCGTCGTCCGGCGGAACGGGCGCTGACAACTTCGTGATGCCGCCGTTCGGCTCCAACTTCCACGTCACGATGACGGACTATCTGCCGCCGTCCGGGGCGTCGCTCGTCCCGGCCGTCGTGGCCGCCAAGAATTTCTGGCTTGCCTTTTACTATTCCGAGTACACCGGCGGCAAGGATAACCGGTGGCGGACATATACCTCCGGTGCCATGCAGCCAGTGGTTGAGAAGACCCTGCGGGCGCCGGACGTGGTTGGCCAGTCAATGATCGGATCGATGTCATTCGGGGGCATGAGCGCGGCTCCGGACCCGAAGATAAGCGGAGACATTGACGTGACAATATGCATTGACGGCTCCCGGCTGACGGATACCTACCTCGGTACCGGGAAGGTTTTTCCCACGCAGGTGCCGCACAGCCAGGCCGACTATAAGGAAACGGTCTACGTGGCCCAGGGCTCTACCGGACTGTGGTACATGACCTATTTCACTAACCAGGTGACCGTTCCCGTGGCCCAGGGATGCAGCGCATGATCAGGCGCATCGGCCGCAGGCGCGTCGGCCTCGCGGGCATGGTCCTGGCCGGGCTCACCGTGCCGTTGCTGACGGCGGGACCAGCCAGCGCGGGCGGCGGCCGCGGGCCTGTCGCCCCGGGCCCGGCCCCCAGTCCGGTCTCGTGCTCGGGCAACACCTGCTCCGAGAACCTGAGCTTCGTCATCAGGCTCAGCGGGGACGTCGGCTCGGGCGGCGGCCATTTCGCGCCCGTCGACGTTCCGCCCCCGCCGTGCCTGTGGGTCAGGTACGGGGACGCCATCACCGGCAGCCAGAAGATCGTCGACACGTTCGGTGATAACCCCCCGGATGCGTTTAACATCCCGGCGTCCGTGACCGAGGCCAAGGCCCTGCTGAAGGCCCCCAAGCCCGGCGAGTGGTTCAACCTCCCGATCAATCCGGCCGCCGGGGAGGCGGGCGCGCAGGAGTGCCTGAAGCTTCCGGCCTTTGTATTTGTCCCGCCGGGCGCCGCGCCGCCGGCCCCGCCGGTCCCGCCGGAGACGATCGCCGCCTTCGCTTACAACCACATGACGATTCCGCTGCCCCGGCTGACCGTCAGCCCGGCCCGCAAGGGATACGTGAACCTGGCCAGCTATGTCTGGGCGAACTGGCCCGTCAGCCGGGTGACCGGGCGGGAGGACACGTACGAGATCGTCGCCCGGGCCGGGAATGAGGTCGTGACCGTCCAGGCCAGGGCCGCTGACCTGAGCGTCACCGCGACCGGGCCCGGCAACGCGAATTCCGGCGGATGCGGGCCCAACGGCTCGGCCAGCCCGAGGGGGCACGCCCCGGCCAGCGCCGGGGCCGGCACGCCACCCGACTGCGGCGTGCTCTGGCTCGCGCCCGATGCCCACGCCGGCATTTCCGCCACCGCCCGCTGGACGGTGACCTGGTGGGAAGGGGCAGGCGGCCCGCGCCACGCCCTCCCGGACATCGTCGTCTCCTCGCCGGTCACCCAGATGCAGGTCGCCGAGATCCAGAGCATTAACAACGGCGGCTAGTTCAGGACAGAGCCCGCTACGAAGGGAAGAACATGGCCTCGGACGTCAACGTAAGTTATGCCCAGATGGAGTCGGCTGCTAAGCAGCTGATCAATGGCCACCAGGAGATCACGGCCCGGCTGACGTCGCTCAAGACGCTGGTCGACGCGCTCGTCCAGGACGGCTACGTCACGGACCGCTCGAGCAAGGCGTTCGAGGCCTCCTACCAGGAGTTCAACCGGGGCGTCACCCAGACCATCCAGGGCCTGGAGGGCATGAGCAAGTACCTCACCTCCGCAGCCCGGGCCTTCGGGGACACCGACGGCTCGCTGGCCAACGCGCTCAAGTAGGTAACCGGCCTGCCGTCAGCGCCGGGGTCAGCCATGGGCCGGCCCCGGCGCTGATGCCATGTCCGGGTCCGGGTAACAGGGAGGGCCCATGCGGCTGACGGTAACAGCGGTGTCGCCGGTGGCGGGGATGCGCACCGACGTGGTGATCGACGCCGATCCGCAGGCCCGGGCCGGGGAACTCGCGGCGGATCTCGCCGCTCTGCTCGGCGGCGGCCCGCCCGCGCGGCCCGGTGACCCGGGCAACGTCATCAGCTTCCCGTCGGCCCGCCAGGCCAGCCGGTCCGGCCTGGAGCCGGGATCAGGTCCGGACCGCGGCACGGCCGTCCTGGCTGCGCTGCCCCTGGCCGCCGGCCCGGCCCTGTATATCGACGGCCGCCGCGTTCCGCCCGATCAGCCGGTCGCGGAGTCGCCGCTGCGCCCGGGCTGTGTGGTCAGCCTGGGCGACCCGTCCGGGTGCCTGCCGCCGGAGCCCACCGGCGTGGTCGAGGTCCGCGTGGTCAGCGGACCGGGCGCGGGCACCGTGGCCCGGCTCAGCGTCGGCACGGCCGAGATCGGCATCGGGGAGCACGCCGCGATCCGCCTCGGCGCCAGCCTGCCGTCCCGGCCAGCCCAGTACCCGCCGGCGTCGTTCGCGCCCGGCCAATTCCAGGCAGCCCAGTACCCGCCGGCCCAGTACCCGCCGGCCCAGTACCCGCCCGGCCAGTACCCGCCCGGCCAGTACCCGCCGGCTCAGAACCAGGCGGTGCCCTTCCCGGCCGCCCCGGCCCGACCCGGACGGCCTCAGGTCGGACGGCCTCGGGTCGCGCCGTCCCGGCCGGTGGCACCGGCGGCACCGGCAGTGGCTCCCGGGCCGGCGGCACCCGGAGCGGCCCTGCGCGTCACCGTCGATCCGCGGGGCGGCTGCCAGCTCATCGCGGACGCCGGCGGACATGCCACGCTGGATGGCGCGCCGGTCACGGCTCCGGTGGACTGGCGGCCGGGGCAGCAGCTCGCCGTCTACGGGTCGCTGCTGGAGCTCGCCCCGTACGAGCCGCCGGACGCCGCCCTGCGGCTCTCGCAGGACGGCGCCGGCCTGGACTTCAACCGCCCGCCCCGGCTGCTGCCGCCGATCCGGGAGACCAGGTTCCAGCTTCCGGTGCCGCCCACCCGGGGTGAGCGGCGCCCGCTCCCGATCCTGATGGCCGTCATACCGGTGGTGATGGGCGTCGCCCTGGCTTACGCCATCCACGAGGTCTACATGCTGGCCATGTGCGCGCTGAGCCCCGTGACGCTGATCGGCAACTACTTCTCCGACCGGAAGCAGGGCCGGAAGTCGTTCACCGCGCGAACGGCCGAATACCGGGAGCACCGCGCCCGGATCGAGAACGACGCCCGCGACGCGCTGGCCGCCGAGCAGGCGGCCCGGCGAGCCGACTGCCCGGACCCGGCGACCGTGCTGACCATCGCCACCGGCCCGCGGCGGCGGCTCTGGGAACGGCGTCGCAGCGATCCTGACTTCCTGCTCCTCCGGCTGGGCATCGCCGACCTGTCGTCCGCAGTCGAGCTCCGCGACCCGACCCAGGACGAGCACCGGCAGCGGGTGTTCTGGGAGATCCGCGCCGCCCCGGTGACGGTCGGCCTGCGGGACCGGGGCGTCATCGGGGTCGCCGGGCCGGACAGCTCGCCGCGGGCGATCGGCCGCTGGCTGGTGGCCCAGACGGCGGCCTTGCAGAGCCCGAACGACGTGCAGATCTACCTGCTGACCGATTCCTCGGGGCAGGACAGCTGGGAGTGGGCTCGCTGGCTGCCGCACTGCCAGCACCCCGGCGGCGCCGGGGCCACGCTGATCGGCAATGACGCGGAGACCGTCACGGCCCGGATCGGCGAGCTGCTGGCGATGGTGAAGGACCGGCAGCGGGCGCTGGCCGAATCCGATATCCGGCAGGCCGCCTTCCAGCAGGCCAGCGTCATCATTGTCTTCGACGGCTCGCGGCGGCTGCGGTCGCTGCCGGGCGTGATCCAGCTGCTGCGCGAGGGTCCCCCGGTCGGCATGTACTCCATCTGCCTGGACTCCGACGAGCGCCTGCTGCCCGCCGAGTGCCAGGCCGTCGCCACCGTTCTGCCCGGCATGGGGGTGCCCGGCATGGAGCAGCCCGGCGGCCCGCTGCGGGTGCAGCAGGCCGGCGCGATGACGATCAGCCAGGCCCGGCCCGATCAGGTCGCGGCCGACTGGTGCCTGCGGGTGGCCCGGAGCCTCGCGCCGATCCGGGACATCAGCGACGACGAGGATGGCTTTGGCCTGCCGGAGTCCAGCCGGCTGCTGGACGTCCTGGGCCTGGAGCCGCCCGCGGCAGGCGCGGTCATGGCCCGGTGGGCGGCCGGCGGCCGGTCCACGACGGCGGTGGTCGGGGAGTCCTACGACGGCCCGTTCGGGATCGACCTGCGCCGGGACGGCCCGCACGGCCTCATCGCGGGGACCACGGGCGCCGGAAAGTCGGAGCTGCTGCAGACCATCGTGGCCACGCTGGCGGCGGCCAACCGGCCGGACGCCATGACGTTCGTCCTCGTGGACTACAAGGGCGGCAGCGCATTCAAGGATTGCGTCAGCCTGCCGCACACCGTCGGCATGGTCACCGACCTCGATACCCACCTGGTCGGCCGTGCGCTGGAGTCGCTGTCGGCGGAGCTGACCCGGCGCGAGCACATGCTGGCCGCGGCCGGGGCCAAGGACATCGAGGACTACACCCTGCTGCAGGACCGCGATGGCCAGCTGGCCCCGCTGCCCCGGCTGCTCATCGTGATCGACGAGTTCGCGTCCATGGCCCGGGAGCTGCCCGACTTCGTGACCGGGCTGGTGAACATCGCCCAGCGCGGCCGGTCCCTGGGGATCCACCTCATCCTGGCCACCCAGCGCCCGTCCGGGGTGGTCTCGCCGGAAATCCGGGCCAACACCAACCTGCGGATCGCACTGCGGGTGACAGATCCGGGCGAGAGCACCGACGTGATCGACGCCCCGGACTCAGCGCACATCGCCAAGTCGACGCCGGGCCGGGCCTACGTCCGCCTCGGGCATTCCTCGCTGATCCCGTTCCAGACCGGGCGCGTCGGCGGCCGGCGGCCCGGCGCCGTCACCGTGACTGAGTCACCCTGGCTGGTCCGGACGGACTGGGCCCAGGCCGGGCGCGCCGCGCCGGAACGGCCGGCCCAGCGGGCCGGCGAGATCGAGGAGGTAACGGACCTCAAGGTGCTCGTGGCGGCGATCCGGGAGGCATCCGGTCGGCTCGACATCCCGGCGCAGCACAGCCCCTGGCTGGCCCCGCTGCCCACCGACCTGCTGCTGCGCGACGTCGATCGGCCCGCCGCCAGCCACCGCCCGGCCAGCCACGACCGGGCCGGCCACGGGCTGCCCGGCCCGGCGGCGGCCCTGCCGCCGGCCCCGTACGGAATCACCGACCTGCCCGCCGAGCAGGCGCAGCGGGCCGCCGTGATCGACCTGAAGTTCTTCGGCCACATGATGGCGGCCGGCGCCCCGCGCAGCGGCCGCTCTCAGCTGCTGCGGACCATCGCCGGGTCCCTGGCCGTCACGCATAGCACCGCCGACGTGCACCTGTACGGGATCGACTGCGGGAACGGCGCGCTGCTCCCCCTGGCCGACCTGCCGCACTGCGGGGCCGTCGTGCTGCGCACCCAGGGCGAGCGGGCGGCCCGCCTGATCGGCCGCCTGGGCCAGGAGCTGAGCCGCCGCCAGGAACTGCTGGCCGGGGGCGGGTTCGCAGGCATCGGCGAGCAGCGCGTCGCGGCCATGGCCACAGAATCCGACGCCGGTACGGCGGACGCGCTGCCGCACATCGTGATCCTGCTCGACCGGTGGGAGGGGTTCACCGCGAGCCTGGGCGAGCTCGACGGCGGCCGCCTGCAGGACGTGCTGACCCGGATCCTCGGCGAGGGCGCCAGCGCCGGGATGCACCTCATCATGACCGGCGACCGGTCGCTGATCGCCGGCCGGATCTCCTCGCTGACCGACGACAAGCTCGCCTTCCGGCTGCCCGACCGGGACGATTTCAACCTGATCGGGCTGCGTCCCCGCCAGATGCCCGATGCCATCCCGCCGGGCCGGACGTTCCGGTCCGGGTCCGGAATCGAGACGCAGGTCGCGCTGCTGGCCCCGGACGCGTCTGGTCCGGGCCAGGCCGCGGCGCTGCGCGAGATCGCGGCAGAGGCCAGCCGCCGGGACGAGCGCGTTCCGCCCGCCCGGCGCCCGTTCCGGGTGGACCTGCTGCCGGCCCGGCTGTCCTTCGCCGATGCCTGGCCGCTGCGCGACACGGCGGCGCCGCCCCGGCCGCTGTGGGCGCTGGTCGGCATCGGCGGCGATGAGCTGGCGGCCTACGGCCCGGACCTGGCCGACGGGCCGCCCGCGTTCATCGTGGGCGGCCCGGCCAAGTCCGGCCGCAGCACGGTCCTGGCCACGATGACACGGTCGTTCCTGGCGTCGGGCACTCAGGTCATCCTGGTCACCCCGCGCCCATCGCCGCTGCGCGCGCTGGCCCCCGAGCCCGGCGTGCTGCGCCTGTTCGAGGGACCGGACCTGCCGGGCGCGGCGCTGCGCGAGGTGCTCGGCGAGCTCACCGGGCCGGGCGTGGTGATCATCGACGACGCCGAGGTGCTCCGGGACTGCGACGCCGCCGATGAACTCCGCAACATCGTCAACTTCGGCGGGAACGATCAGCGCGGCCTGGTGTTCGGCGGCAACGCCGAGGACATCTGCGGCGGGTTCTCCGGCTGGCAGGTCGAGGCCCGGCGGGCGCGGCGCGGCTGCCTGCTCACGCCGCAGCAGATCACCGACGGCGACCTGATCGGGACCCGGCTGTCCCGCAGCATGATCGGCGAGCCGGTACGGCCGGGAAAGGCCCTGCTGAACGTCGGCGACGGCAACCTGATCACCGTCGCCGTCCCGGTCGGCTAGCCGCTGATCCCGGCCGGCGAAGAGCCGGGCATAACGGCCACTGAGCGGATACTGGACAGTCATGGACACGGCGGCCTGGGCGACCACCGCGGGCGCGGCGCTGGCCGGGCTCGCGGTCGGCCGGCTCGTGGTCGTGGCGACGGCCTGGGTACCCGGTTACGAGCCGGCCCGGCGGCTGCCGTCGCTCCGGTGCCCGCACGGCGCGACCCGACTGCGGGCGGCGGACCTGGCACCCGCGACGGGCTGGCGCCGTCTCCGCGGCCAATGCGCGGAGTGCGCGCCGGCGCTCGGCTCGTGGTGCCTGGCGGCCGAACTGCTCACGGCCTGCGTGTTCGCCGCCCTGGCGGTGCGCTTCGGGCCGCACCCGGTGCTGGCGGCATTCTGCTACCTGGGCGCAGTTGGGGTGGCGCTGGCCTTCATCGACGCGCGACTCAAGCGACTGCCCGACGCGCTCACGCTGCCGTCGTACCCGGTGGCGCTGGTCCTGCTCGGCGTCGCCGCGCTGACCGGCCCGGACGGCGCCCGGCACTTCCTGACGGCGCTGGCCGGGCTGGCCGGAGCCTGGCTGTTCTTCTTCCTGCAGGCCCTGATCTACCCGGCGGGCATCGGCTGGGGCGACGTGAAGCTGTCGGGCCTCCTGGGCCTCTACCTCGGCTGGCTGGGCGCCGGCGCCCTGATCGCGGGGCTGTTCGCGGGCTACCTGCTCGCGGCCGTGGCCGGCCTGGCGCTGCTGGCCGCCCGGCGGGCATCCCGCAAGTCGCTGGTCCCGTTCGGGCCGTTCCTGCTCGCGGGCACCCTCATCGCGATCCTCCTCAGCGGACTGGGCCACCTCTCCCTCTGAGGCGCGTCCCCAGACGTAGTGACGCCAGACGTCCGCCGCGGAACCGCACCACCCGTACCACCAGCACCACGCGTGCTGCTCCGGCGAGACCGGCGGCCGACCGGGCATGATCATGGGAAGATCACTCACCCCAGGATGTGAGCAACCTTCCCACGATCAAGCTCACTCCGAACTAGTGAGGCCAGTGAGGCCGACGGGGCTTAGCGCGGGCGGTGGCCGGGCCGGGGTGGGCTTCGCGGGGTGAGGAGCCGCCGGGGCCGGGATGACGGCGCCCGCGGCGGTGCGGCGGGACCGCGAGGCGTGCGGCGGGACCGCGAGGCGTGCGGCGGGACCGCGAGGGGTGCGGCGGGACCGCGAGGGGTGCGGCGGGACCGCGAGGGGTGCGGCGGCCGGCCGGGAACGGTCCTTACCGGGGGGCGGGGAGCTGGATGACGGCCCGGACGCGGGACAGGACCTTGGCGCCGGCCGATCGGACGGTCAGGACCAGGGCCACGCGGCCGTCGCCGAGTTTCTCCTCGATCGTGCCGCTGACCTCGATCGTCGCGCCGACATCGTCGTCGGGGACCACCACCGGGGCGGAGAAGCGGACGCCGAAGTCGGTCACCGTGGCGCCGGGACCGGCCCAGTCGGTGACGAACCGCCCGGCCTGGGCCATGGAGAACATGCCGTGGGCGATGACGTCGGGGAGCCCGACGGACCGGGCGATGCGCTCGTTCCAGTGGATGGGGTTGAAGTCGCCGGAGGCGCCGCAGTACTTGACCAGGCTGAGCCGGGTGACCGGATAGCTGACCGCGGGCAGCTCCGTCCCGGCGGCCAGCTCGGAATAGTCGAGCACGCTAGTCACGAGGGCCGCTCCACCAGCATCGACCGCGCCGTGGCCAGGTGCTCGCCGCCGGCCGTGCGGAGCTGGGTCTCGGTGCTCAGCATGGTCAGGTTGCGGGCCGCGCGGATGCTGCTGATCGTGGTCTGCGCGACGATGACGTCCCCCGCCGTGATCGGCCGGGTGGACGAGAACTCCTGGTCCCCGTGGACCACCATCGCGTAGTTCAGGCCCAGCCCGGGATCGGCCATCACCTCGCCGCTGCTGGCCATGCTCAGCACGATGGCGAAGGTCGGCGGCGCGATGACGTCCGGGTGGCCCGCCGCCCGTGCGGCGGCGGGGTCCCGGTAGACCGGGTTAGGGTCGCCGATCGCCTCGGCGAATTCCGCGATCTTGACGCGGCTGACCTCGTACGGGTCAGACGCCGGGTAAGTCCGGCCGGCATAGTCCGGGTTAACGGCCACGGCGCCCCCGCAGCGAAGCGGCGCCGCTTAGCGGGTCTCGCGGTGCGGCTGGTGCTTACGGCAGTTCGGGCAGTACTTGCTCAGGTCAAGCCGGTCCGGGTCGTTGCGCCGGTTCTTCCGCGTGATGTAGTTGCGGTGCTTGCACTCCTGGCAGGCCAGCGTGATCTTGGGCCTGACATCGGTCGCAGCCACGTGGAGTGCCTCTCTTTCGTGTTCCTGACATTGTTCCAGCTGACAGGTGCCATAGCTGGCATCCCGTCGCGCATTGAAACGCCGGCGGCCGGGACTTATTCCCGGGTGCTGCCGGTGGTAGCGGAGGCCGGACTTGAACCGGCGACACAGCGATTATGAGCCGCTTGCTCTGCCTGACTGAGCTACTCCGCCGCGCTGGCCCCGCCGCTCATGCCGCGCCGGGGCTGCCTCAGCTTACCGGGATTTCGGCGCGCGGGGAATTCCGGGCGCACCGTGACCCGCGAGGGGTGGTCAGGCCCAGTCGTAGCGGGTGACTTTGCCCTCGGTCACCATGACCCACCCCAGGGCGTGGCTGTGGTCGCGCCAGATGGTGTACCGGCCCGCGGACAGGCCGGGGTAGATGGCGGCGTAACCGGTGCCGGTGTCGACCGGCCGCTCACGGACCTGGCTGTGCGTCCGGCGGCCGCAGGAAATGCCGGTCGGGCTGATCTCGATCTCGTGTCCGTTGAGCTCCTGCGGGGTGTGCAGGATGAGCGCTCCGACGCCCGGCCCGATCTCGAGCACCACGGTGCCGGGTCCCGTCGGCCCGTGCAGTACTTCGGTCATGGCTAGCTGTCTCCCGTCTTACGCCACGGACACGATGATGCCCGGGGCGCAACTTGATGTGAGTAGCCCGGCCCAGCCATGCCGGCCAACCGTCAGGCCACTGGCGCCGCAGCGCCGTGCCGTCCGCGTCACGCGATCACGGCTCCTCCCGGCGGGCTCAGGGCACCGCACGGCCGCGTTCATGACGTAACGACCCCCCGATACTAGGCGACGCTGGCGGGTGCTTGCCGGTGATTCGCCACGGCGCGTATATCGGATTGCCGTTCGCGGCGGATAACCGGGCCCGCTTTCCGGGATTGTTCCCCTGCGGCCCGCCGGTCACGTCTGCGCGACACGCCGCGGCGCAATCGTGACCCGATCTTGGAATTCCCGTGGCCCGGGCCCCCGCGGGCGGCCGGCCGTCAGGCCAGGCGGCGGCGGCGGGTCCACCAGTAGCAGAGCCCGGCCAGGGCGACGGCCAGGGCGAGGAAGATGGCCGTCTCGGTCCACTGGAAGGCCCAGTAGCGGCTGGCGGGCTGGTAGGTCACCAGCTGCCGCAGGTGCAGGGTGCCGAGCGCGCGCTGGCAGGACTGGAACGAACCCGTGTCGCTGACGCAGGCCGCGGGCGCCGGCCCAGCGAAGGGATGGCCGGCCGCGGTGACGGTCTGATTGGACAGGATCCAGGCCCCGGGTCGGCTCACCTTCGCGGCCACGGTGATCTGACCGGACCCGTCGATGCTCAGCTGGGTCAAGTTCGCGGAATTGAACGGGGTGATGCTGCGCAGCGGCGTGCTGAGATGCGCCCGGATCCACAAGGCGAAGGCGACCTGGACGCCGGCGAACACGGCCAGGCTGGCGGCCATGGCGGCCAGGGTGTGCCGGAAGAGGACCCCGGCGGTGAGGCCGAGGGCGAACGCGAAGGCGGCGTAGCCGACGGGGGTGATGCCGCGGGCGCCGAACAGCGCGGGCGTGAACCGGCCCAGCACCTCGAGGTCCACCCGCTGGTGGGACCCGGCGAGCGGGCCGGCCCGGTCGACGGGCGCGGCCCACCAGGTCACCAGGAGGCTGAGCAGCCCCGCCGTGACCATGCTGGCCAGGCCGATCAGGCCGACCTTGACGGTCAGCCAGCGGGTGCGGCTGATGCTCTGGGTCCAGGCCAGGCCCAGGGTGCCGGCCTCCAGTGCTGGCCACGGGCTCGTCCAGCAGGAGCAGCTCGGGCCGCTTGGCGATGGCCAGCGTGAGGGCGAGCTGGGCGCGCTGGCCGCCTGACAGGTGGCCCGCGCGCTGCGCCGGGTCCAGGCCGAGCCGCTCGATCCGGCCGCGGGCCAGCCCGGCGTCCCAGCCGGGGTTGAGCCGGGCGCCGAGCCGGAGGTGGTCGGCGACGGACAGCCCGGCGTAGACCGGGGTGGCCTGGGCGACGAAGCCGACCCGGGCCAGCTGGTCCGGGCCGCCGGCCGGACGGCCGCCCAGCACCTCGATGGTGCCCGTGGTCGGGGGCAGCAGGCCGACGGCCAGGTTCAGCATCGTCGTCTTCCCGGCCCCGTTGGGGCCGACGAGCCCGACGACGTACCCAGCGGGAATGGTAAGCGTGCAGTCGGTCAGCGCCCAGCGACGGCGGTACCGCTTGCCGAGGCCGCGGGCGGAAAGGACGGGGGCGGCCACGACGGGGGCGGCCAGGACGGGGGTCACGCTATCTCCTCCTCGGCCGCGGACCGAAAGGTATTCATGAACAGGGCCTCGATGCTCTCGTCATCGAGGCCGGCCCGGCGGGCCTTGGCCAGCCAGCGGCGCAGGTCGGTGCGCAGCGGCGCGTGCGCGGCCAGCGAGGCGCCGCGGAGGCTCCCGGTCACGAACGTGCCGACGCCGGGCCGGGCCGCGACCAGGCCCTCGTGCTCCAGCTCCCGGTAGGCCTTGAGCACGGTGTTCGGGTTGATTGCCACCATCGCGACCACGTCCTTGACCGTCGGGAGCTGGTCGCCCGGATCCAGCAGGCCGAGCCGCAGGGCCTGCCGCACCTGGTGGATCAGCTGCAGGTAGGGGGCAACGCCGGAGCGGGCGTCCAGGTGGAACTCGATCACCCGAGCCTCCATTCATCTAGTTACCTAGTACATTACCTCCCTAGGTAGCTGACGCGTCAAGGCCTAACACTCGACGACGTTGAGGGCCAGGCCGCCGCGGGCCGTCTCCTTGTACTTGTCCTTCATGTCGGCGCCCGTCTCGCGCATCGTCTTGATCACCTTGTCCAGGGACACCTTGTGCTCGCCGTCGCCGCGGACCGCCATCCGGGCCGCGGTGACCGCCTTGACCGACGCGATCGCGTTCCGCTCGATGCACGGGATCTGGACCAGGCCGCCGACCGGGTCGCAAGTCAGCCCCAGGTTGTGCTCCATGCCGATCTCGGCCGCGTTCTCGGCCTGCTCGGGCGTCCCGCCGAGCACCTCGGCCAGCGCCCCGGACGCCATCGAGCACGCCGAGCCGACCTCGCCCTGACAGCCGACCTCGGCCCCCGAGATGGAGGCGTTCTCCTTGAACAGGACTCCGATGGCCCCCGCCGTCAGCAGGAAGCGGACCACCCCGTCGTCGTCGGCTCCGGGCACGAACTTGGCGTAGTAGTGCAGGACGGCCGGGATGATCCCGGCCGCGCCGTTGGTGGGCGCGGTGACGACCCGGCCCCCCGCCGCGTTCTCCTCGTTGACGGCCAGCGCCCAGGCGGTGATCCACTCCATGGCGTGCAGCGGGTCGGCGGCGGCCCCGGCCCGCTCCAGCGTCTCGCGCATCCCCTGGGCCCGGCGGCGCACCTTCAGGCCGCCGGGCAGCACGCCGCCGGCCGCGCAGCCGCGGGCGACGCACTCCTGCATGACGGCCCAGATCCGCAGCAGGCCGTCCCGGATCTCGGGCAAAGACCGCCGGGTCAACTCGTTGGCCAGCATGATCCCGCTGATCGGCAGCCCGGTCGCGGTGCAGTGCGCGAGCAGCTCGTCGCCGGTGCTGAACGGATACGGCACGGGCGTCGTGTCGGCCACGATGGCGGGCTGCCCGGCCTCGTCCTCGCCCAGCACGAAGCCGCCGCCGATCGAGTAGTAGGTCCGGACGCTGACCGGCGCCCCGGCCGCGTCGAGGGCGGTGAACCGCATGGCGTTGGGGTGGAAGGGCAGCCGCTTGCGCCGGTGCAGGATGACGTCGTCGTCCACCGCGAACCGGATGCCCCCGGTCCCCGGCAGCGGCAGGACGCCGGTCGCGCGGACCGCGTCGACCATCGGCTGGGCCGCCAGCGGGTCGACCTCGTCGGGCACCTCGCCGGACAGGCCGAGCACGACCGCCTTGACGCTGCCGTGGCCGTGCCCGGTGGCGCCCAGCGACCCGAACAGCTCGGCCCGGATCCCGGCCACCTCGCCGAGCCGCCCGCCGCTAGAAAGGGAGGCCGCGAACAGCCCGGCGGCGCGCATCGGCCCGACCGTGTGCGAGCTCGACGGCCCGATCCCGATCTTGAACAAGTCAAAGACGCTGATCATGGCGTGCTGCTCCCCGCTGCCGGTGGCCGGACCCGAGTGCCCGACGGGTCGTACGGGGCCCGCAGGCTGGCCGTCGCGGGAATGAGCTGCCCGGCGACATTGACGCTATACGACCCCGCGGCGGCGAACTCGCGGGACACCGGGACGCCGGCCGGGTCGCTGACGTACCCCAGCCCCACGGCCGCGCCGAGCGTCTCGCCCCACGCCGCCGACGTCACCTGGCCGACCGGGACGCCGTCGCGCAGCACCAGCTCGCTCCCCCACATCATGGCCCGCGGGTCGTCCAGCACCAGCGAGACCAGCCGCCGCCGCGGCCCGGCCGCCCGCGCCTTCTCGACCGCCTCCCGGCCCAGGAACCCCGTGCTGCCCGCCAGCTTGCACGCGAACAGCAGGCCGGCCTCGACCGGGTTGTAGTCCGGGGTGAGCTCCCGGCCGAAGGCCCGGTAGCCCTTCTCCAGCCGCAGCGACTCGATCGCGTAGTAGCCCGCGTTCACCACGCCCAGATCGGCCCCCGCGGCGAAGAGGTCCTCGTACACCCCGACGGCAAATTCAGCCGGAACGTAGAGCTCCCAGCCCAGCTCGCCCACGTAGGTAATCCGCGTCGCGCGGACCGTGGAGTAACCCAGGTCGATCATCGCGCTGGCGCCGAACCCGAACGCGGCCTCGGACAGGTCGCGGCGGGACAGCCGGCTCAGCAGCTCGCGCGAGCGCGGCCCCATCACGCCGTAGACGGCGTAGCCGGAGGTGACGTCCACCACGGCCGGGCGGCAGCCCGGCGGCATGGACCGGCGGAGGTGGTCGATGTCGCGCACCGTGGTGGCGGCGCTGGCCACGAGCAGGTACTCGTCGGCCGACAGCCGGGTCACGGTGATGTCCGACTCGTAGGTGCCGCGCTCGTTGAGCAGCCCCGTATACACCGCGCGGCCAGGCGGGACGGCTACGTCCCCGGCACAAATCCACTGCAGCGCGGCCTCCGCGTCCGGCCCGGTGACCAGGTACTTAGAGAACGAGGTCTGGTCGAAGACGGCCACCGCTCCGCGCGTGGCGCGCTGCTCTGCCGACGACCAGGGCTGCCAGTTCTGCGGTCCCCAGGAGTACTCGATGACCGGCTGCTCCCCCGGCGGCGCGAAGAAGTTGGCCCGCTCCCAGCCCATCTTGGAGCCGAAGCAGGCGCCCGCCGCGCGCAGCAGGTGATAGGCCGGCGACCGGCGGAACGGCCGGGCGGTGGCCAGCTCCCGGTTCGGCCACGGCACCGCGTAGTGCAGCCCGAGGACCTCGCCGACCCGGTCCCGCAGCCAGCCGACGTTCCCGTGGAACGGCGCGAACCGGCGGATGTCCACGGCGGTCAGGTCGCCGGGCGGCTGCCCTTGCGTGATCCACTGCGCGAGCGCCAGGCCAGCCCCGCCTGCGCTCGCGATGCCCACCGAGTTGAAGCCCGCCGCGACGAAGAAGTTTTGCAGCTCCGGGGCCTCCCCGAGGATGAACTGGTTGTCCGGGGTGAAGCTCTCTGGCCCGTTGTAGAACTTGCGGATGCCGGTCTCGCGGAGCGCCGGGATGCGCTCCAGCGCGCTGTCCATCAGCATGCTGAAGTGGTCCCAGTCCTCGTCCAGGAGCTGGAACTCGAACGGCGCGGGAATCTTGTCCGGGGCCACCCACGGCTTGGCCTCCGGCTCGAAGCCGCCGACAACCAGCCCGCCGGTCTCCTCTTTAAAATAAGTCCAGCCGTCCGGGTCGCGCAGGATCGGCAGGTCGCGGTGCACGCCCGGGATCTGGTCGGTGACGACGTAAAAGTGCTCAGCCGAGTGCAGCGGCACGGTCACCCCGCACATGTCGCCGACCTGCTTGGCCCACTGCCCCCCGCAGTTGACGACGATCTCCGATTCGACCTCCCCGGCGCTCGTGGCGACCCCGGCCACCGTGCCGTCGCGCACGATGACGCCGGTCACGGCCGTGTGCTCGCGGATGACCGCGCCGCGCTGGCGCGCGCCGCGGGCCAGCGCCTGGGTCAGGTCGGCCGGGTCGGCCCGGCCGTCCCCCGGCAGCCACAGGGCGCCGGCCAGGTCGGCGGTGGCCATGATCGGGTAGAGCTCGGCCGCCCGCTGCGGGCTGATCAGCTCGCAGTCGATCTGGTAGGCGGTCGCCGTGGCCGCGGTCCGGGCGAGCGCGGCCATCCGCTCCGGGGTCCGGGCCACCGTGACGCCGCCGCACCGGCGGAAGCCGGTGGCCTGGCCGGTCTGCGCCTCCAGCCGCTCGTAGAGCCGGGTCGAGTACTGCACCAGCCGGGTGCCCGCCTCGGAGGCGCGCAGCTGCCCGACCAGGCCGGCGGCGTGCCAGGTGGTGCCGCAGGACAGCTGGCCCTGTTCCAGCAGCAGGACGTCGGTCCAGCCGAGCTCGGTCAGGTGGTAGGCGACGCTGGTGCCGATCACCCCGCCCCCGATGATGACTACGCGCGCCCTTGATGGCACATCTGCCATGCGCTCAATCTTCTTTCGCGACGTAGTCGAGGAGCTGGGCAAAGGACGGACTGGTCAGGCCGGCCGCGGCCGCCTCGAACCGCTCCATGGCCCACGACCAGAAGTCGAACTCCAGCGGGCTGCTCGCGTGCTGGAGGACGCCCCACAGCGTCCACCCGTACTGCGAGACCAGCGTGAACAGGCGCGCCCGGGCGATCTTGCCGCGGCTGACGCGGCCGTAGTAGGCGGTGACCAGGGCGGCCAGCGTTTCGCCCGATAGCTGGCTCTCGCCGGCGATATTGCCGAGCTCGAAGCACGGGTCGTTGTTGCCGGAGTACTCGTAGTCGATCAGGTGGACGCGCTCGCCGCTGTCGATGAAGTTGGCCGCGAGCAGGTCGTTGTGGCAGGGCACGGTGGGCACGGTCGGCCCGGCCGCGGCGGCGAGCGCGGCGCGGGCGGCCGCGAAGGCCGGGGCCAGGTCGTCGTAGCCGTCGGGCACGGCCGCGCCGGCCCGGCGGGCGGCGTCCCGGTAGCGCCGCTGCACGTCGAACATGTCGAAGTCGCCGGCGAACCGCGGCGCGGCGTGCAGCGCGCGGAGGGCGGCCGCGATCTTGGGCAGGTTGCGGGGGTCCTGGACGTCCTCGCGGGCGTAGGTGACGCCGTCGACGAAGCCCAGGACGAGCACGCCGTCCTGCGGCCGGTACTCGACGACGGGAGCGCCGACCCCGGCCGCGGCGGCGATGACGGAGTTGCGGTACTCGTGGTCGCGGTTGATGGCCAGCAGGCGGGCGCTCGCGGCCGGGGCCCAGAGGCGGGCGACGAAGGCGCCGTCCGGGGTGGTGACCTTGTAATTGCGGTTGGTCAGGCCGCCGGGCAGCTCGGTTACGACCCGCGGGGTGCGCGCCAGGCTCGGTACCCGCGCGATGACGTCCAGAGCGTCAGCCGCCACGGAGCTGGCCACCAGCCTCACCCCCGAAAAGGTACAGACTAATACTGCGCCTAGTTCGCTGTACGGGCGAAAAGAGTCCAAGGGGTATGGACAGTTAGCGCAGGACAGCCCTACGCTACGCGGCATGGGCGCGGAAACGGACATCTCCGGCGGCGAGGCGCGCGACACCGCCGACCTGGCCCAGTTCGGCTACGAGCAGGAACTCAAGCGGTCCCTGGGCACGTTCAGCTCATTTGCGGTCGCGTTCAGCTACATCTCCCCGTCGACCGGGATCTTCACCCTGTTCGCGCTGGGGCTGACCACGCTCGGCGGCGTGTTCATCTGGACCTGGCCGGTGGTGGCGCTCGGGCAGTTCCTCATCGCCCTGAACTTCGCCGAGGTTTCCAGCCACTTCCCGGTCGCCGGCTCGGTGTTCCAGTGGACCAAGTACCTGGCCGGGCGGACCCAGGCGTGGTTCACCGGGTGGATCTACCTGTTCGCCGGGGTCCTGACCGTGACCGCCGTGGTGGCCACGCTGCCGCTGGCGCTGATCCCGACCCTGAACGGCCTGGGCTGGCACAGCCTGGGCGCGGGGAACTCGCTGCTGCACACCCAGCTGGTCGTCGCGCTCATCACGCTGGTGCTGATCATGGTGCTGAACATCTACGGCGTGCGGCTGGTCGCGCTGATCAACAACACCGGCGTGCTGTTCGAGATCCTCGGCATGTTCGTGTTCGCGCTGATCATGCTGGCGGTCTACAACCACCAGGGCTTCGGTGTCGTGACCAACAGCGGCGGCCTGCACGTGGGGGGCAACACCTTCCTGGTGGCCATGTTCATGTCGCTGTTCGTGATCTACGGCTTCGACACGGCGTCGACGCTGTCCGAGGAGACCAAGGACCCGCGCCGGGCCGCGCCGCGGGCGGTGCTGTTCTCCATCGTGGGCGCGTTCGTCATCGGCGGCGTCTTCCTGCTGGCCACGCTGATGGCCATCCCCAACCTGGGCGCGGCCATCAAGGGCGGCTACGGGCCGGCGCAGATCATCGAGGCCGACTTCCCGCACGCCATCGCGACCATTTACCTGCTGATCGTGTCGGCCGCGATCTTCGTCTGCTGCCTGTCGATCATGGCCGCGACGATCCGGCTGTGCTTCGGGATGGCCCGCGACAACCGGCTGCCGTTCTCCCGGCCGCTGGCCCGGGTCGCGCCGAGCCTGCACACCCCGGTGTGGTCCTGCATCGCCATCGCAGTGCTGGCCGCCATCCCGTTCCTGCAGTACTCGGGCGCGGGCATCATCGCCATCGCCGCGACCGCGATGATCTACCTGAGCTACTTCCTGGGCAACATCGCCATCCTGCGCGCCCGGCTGAGCGGCTGGCCCAAGGCCCGCGCGCCGTTCCGGCTGGGCCGCTGGGGCGTGGTGGTCAACATCATCGGACTCCTGTACGGCGGCGCGATGCTGGTCAACTTCGCCTGGCCCCGGATCCAGAGCAACATGACCCCGAACCAGACGGCGGGAGCGCTGGACTTCCACGTCGGCTTCCTGAACAAGATCCCGATCCTGTGGACGGTGTTCGTGCTGATCCTGCTGATCGGGGCCGTGTACTACCTGGTCACCGGGCGCCGCAAGGCCATCGACCCGGTGGTCACGCCGGCGCCGGACGACCCGCTCCCGGCGGCGGGGGCCGGGGCAGCCGCCTAGGCACCGAGGAAGCGGGTGTACGGCGGGATGGACAGTCGTGGCGGCGAGTTAGGGTCGGACTCAGGCCGTGACGGCGGCGGGCCGGGGGACCCGGCCCCGTCCGGCGACGCCAGGCCCACGGGAGGACGGAGCATGCAGGCAGACCAGGGCTCCCCCCCGCTGCTGGTCCGCGGCCTGGGCACGACCGTGCATGCGCAGATCGAGGACTGGCTGGCGGGCGCGATCGCGGCGGGACAGCTCGCGGCCGGCGACCGGCTGCCGCCCGAGCACGACCTGGCCGCCTGGCTCGGCGTCAGCCGGATGACGCTCCGGCACGCGCTCAGCGAGCTCGCCCAGCGCGGCCTGGTGACCAGGACCGTCGGCCGTCACGGCGGCACCTTCGTGGCCGAGCCGAAGCTCGACCAGGACGTGACCACGCTGGCCGGGTTCTCCGAGCAGCTGCGCCGCCACGGGATGGTGGCCGGCGCCCGGGTCCTGGGCGCCGCGCAGCGCCCGGCCGGCCCGGCCGCCGCCGCGGCCCTGGAGCTCGCCGACGGCGAAAAGGTCCTGGAGGTGCGGCGCCTGCGCCTGGCCGACGGCCGCCCGATGGTCCTCGAGCACTCGCAGTTCCCGGCGCGGCTCTTCCCCGGCATGCTCGACTGCCGGCTGGACGGTTCCCTGTACGAGCTGCTGTCGGAGCGCTTCGGGCAGCGGCCGCACCGCGCCAAGGAGTCGTTCGAGCCGGTGATCGCCGGGGTGCGGGAGTCCGAGGCGCTGGAGGTGGACGAAGGCGCACCGCTGATGCTGGTCGAGCGGATCGCCTACTCCCAGGCCGGGCGGCCCCTGGAGTACGCCCGCGACCTGCTGCGCGGCGACCGGACCCGGGTGGTCATCTGGACCTCGGAGCTGGCCGGCAACCTGTAGCCGGCGGCGGCCGGCG
>Ga0193728_1000376_pt1 | contig 21466 bp, 14 predicted proteins | sample U1c1metaG_FD_143037 | JGI IMG/M metagenome (GOLD analysis project Ga0193728, IMG submission 143037) | Soil microbial communities from a riparian zone of the East river system, Colorado, United States - U1c1 | ecosystem: Environmental > Terrestrial > Soil > Riparian zone | place: USA: East River...
GGCCGTGGTTGCTGAGGCGCGCGGGGCAGTGCCGTGGCGGGCGGCGCTGGCGGCGGGCGGGCGGCTCCCTTGATCGCGACCATTTACCTGGCAGGAACCCGGGGGAAACGGTCGCGATCATGGACATCGGCCCGGCGGGCGCGTTCAGGAGCGTGATAGGGGCCGCCGTAAGGCCGTGTGCCGGCGGGTCCACGGCTTAGGGCATGACGCCTCGCAGCCGTGCCCCGTCCGCCATGGACGTCTCGCCGATCTGCTCGGATAGGACCGGTGCGATGTCGCAGTTCTCGTATTAGGCGCAGCCCAAGCCGGCGAGCTGCGGGCTGCTACGAGGTCCAGCAAGTCGTTGACGCTGCCCCGAGGCATACCGCGCAGCACGGTGCCTCTGACCAAGCTCGATTACCATCTGTTACCATCTGTCCTGCAGTGACCCGCTGTAGCCTGAAAAGTCGTCGGCAGCGGTCGCGAGCAGGGGGTCCCGGGCGCGACCGGGCGGCATCGCAGCACGATCGGGTGACTAACAGGAGGGCGAGCCGTGGCTACCTTGAGTCCTGGCCTGCGGTCAGGGAAGGAGCCCCGGGACAAGGGTCTCAAGACCGGTGCCCTTGGCCTGGGGTCCAGCGTGGTCATAGGCGTGGCCTCGACCGCCCCGGCCTACAGCCTGGCCGCGACGCTGTTCTTCGTGGTGGCCGCCGTCGGGCTGAAGGCCCCGCTGGTCGCCGTGCTGGCGTTCGTGCCGATGCTGCTGTGCTCGATCGGCTTCAGCGAGCTGAACAAGGCCGATCCCGACTGCGGGACCACGTTCATCTGGGCGAGCCGGGCGTTCGGGCCGAAAACCGGCTGGGCCGGCGGCTGGGGCGTCCTGGCGGCCGACGTCCTGGTCATGGCCAGCCTGGCGCAGGTGGCCGGGCAGTACGTGTTCTTCCTCGTCCAGGGACCCAACAGCGCGATCGGCGGCAACGCCTCCGGCGGGTGGGTGCTGCTGGTCGGAATCTTGTGGATCGTCGCCATGACCTACATCTGCTACCGCGGCATTGAGGTCTCGGCCAACATTCAGAAGGCGCTGCTGTCCATCGAGATCATCCTGCTGCTGGTCATGTCGGTCACGGCGCTGGTCCGGGTGTTCGGCAGTCACCCGCCGCCCGGGTCGCTGCACCTGAGCTTCAGCTGGCTGCTGCCTGCGCACCTGCCCGTCTCGGCCTTTGTGTCCGGGATCGTCTTGATGCTGTTCATCTACTGGGGCTGGGACACCGCCTTGTCGGTGAATGAGGAGACCGCGGACAAGTCCCGGACGCCAGGCCGGGCGGCGATCATCTCGACAGTCCTGCTGCTCGTCACCTACGTGATCGTGATCATCTCCGTGCAGGCGTTCGCCGGCATCGGCAGCAAGGGCGTCGGGCTGATGAATCCCGCGCACCAGTTCGACGTGCTGTCGGCCACCGGCGGCGCTATCTTCGGCTCTTCCGGGCTCGGCACCGTCTTGTCCCGGCTGCTGATCCTCATGGTGCTCAGCTCGGCTGCCGCATCGACCCAGACCACGATCCTGCCGACCGCGCGCACGACGCTGTCGATGGCGGCCTACGGGGCGCTGCCCGAGTCGTTCGCCAAGATCAACCCGAGGTTCCTGACCCCGACGGTGTCCACGGTCGTGATGGGCGCGATCTCGATCGCCCTGTACCTCCCGCTGAATTACATCTCCCGTGGCAACCCGATCGCTGACGGGGTCACCGCGATTGGCCTGTACATCGCGTTCTACTACGGGCTGACCGCGTTCTCCTGTGTCTGGCACTACCGGGCCACGCTGACCAGCAGCGCCAGGAATCTGTGGATGCGCGGCATCCTGCCCGGGCTAGGCGGGCTGATTATGTACGCGGCTGGCTTCTACAGCCTGCAGAGCGACTGGGTCGCGTCCAGCAGCTACACCACGTGGACGGTGCCGGTCCTGCACTGGAAGATCGGCGGTATCTTCATCATCGCCGCGCTGGCCGCTTTGGCCGGATTGATCGGCTTTATCTACATGCGCGTCACGGCCCCTGCCTTCTTCCGCAAGGAAACACTCACCAGGACCGCTCCCGTGCTGGTCTTTAACCAGGAGCTGTGAGCCAGGCCGGCGCTGGCCCGGGAAACGTCCTGGTCACTGGCGGGTTTGCCGGTCCGCGCAGATAATGAGCAGCTTAGGGTAGCGATGGTGCAGTCTGGCCGTCAGCTGGTTCGCCGACAATGGCGGACTCGGCCACGGGCAGCGGGGGGAAACAAACATGGCTTCTTCAGCTTGGCCAGCCGACGTCGGTGCAGCCGGCGAAGCGGATCTGGCCGGGCGCGACGGCCGGCCCGGGGGACGCCGGGCCGGCCGCGCTGCCCGTGCGACGGGGCGTGAGCAGCGCGCCGTGACCCGCGCAGTGCCGCCAGCAGCCCCGCTAGGCCCGGCAGGCGCGGCCCCTGGCCGGCCGTCCTGGCCCATCCGGTCCGGCACGGTTCCAGCGCTGGCCGACGGATTCAGCGCCAGGCCGGAGACGGCCCCTGGCCTGGCGGCGGCGCTGCCGGCCGGAGCCGCGGTCGCGCTCGTCCCCGATCGAGGGGCGGCCCCGGCTGCCTTCCCCGGCCCGCTGGCGGCTCCCGATGTGCAGGACTGGGGGAGATCGTCGGGTAAGACACAGCTCGCCGCAGCTTTCGCCGAGTCGCTGTGGCAGTCAGGCGATGTAGATCTGCTGGTCTGGATCGAGGCGACCAGCCGGGCCTCGGTGCTGTCCGGCTACGCCGCGGCGACGGCCGCCGCGACCGGACGGAATCAGGCGAGCAGCTGTGAGTCAGTCGCCGCCCAGTTCCTCAGCTGGCTGAGCGAGACCAGCCGTTCGTGGCTGGTGGTACTCGATGACCTGGCCGGCCTGGCGAACCTTGATGGACTGTGGCCGGCCGGGCCGACCGGCCGGGTGCTGGCGACCTCCGCCGACACTGCGGCCATCCCCAGCGGCGTTCGGGTCGTGCCGGTCGGTCCGTTCAGCGTGCGCGAGGCAACTGGCTATCTGAACGGACGACTGGCGGCCGACCCGGACAAGCGGCTCGGTGCGATCGACCTGGCTCGGGACCTCGATCTCGAGCCGGTCGCGCTGGCCCAGGCCAGCGCAGTCATCGCCAACACCCCGCTGTCGTGCCGCGAGTACCGGGCCCAGTTCGTGCGCAGGCGGGAGCAGCTGGCCGAGTCGGCCAGCGCACGGCCGTCGGCAGCCGCAGTGACATGGACGCTCTCGTTCGGCCGGGCGGGCCAGCTGGCGCCGGGCGGATCGGCCCAGTTGCTGCTGGCCCTGGCCGCGCTGCTGGACGGGCACGGCATTCCCCAGACCGTCCTTGCCGCTCCTGCGGCAGGCGACTTCCTCGCGGGCGGCGGCGACGTCCAGGCCAGCAGCGAGCGCGCCCTCGCGGCCCTGGAACAGGCCGGCTTGCTGATCGTTGACCCGGTGACGGCGCCGCCGACGGTCCTGGTCAGCCCAGTGCTGCAGCAGGCGGTGCGGGCCGCGATGCCCAAAGGCATGCCGGACCAGGCGGCGAGTTCGGTCGCGGACGCGCTGCTCCAGGCCTGGCCGGAACGGGAGCTGCCCGGCTGGCCTGCTTCCGGCCTGCGGTCCTGCGCGGCGACCCTCCGGCGGATCACCGGAGACCTGCTGTGGGACGGCGGCTGCCATCCGCTGCTGGTGCGGGCGGGGGACAGCCTGGATCGCGTCGGCCTGACCGGGCCCGCCGTGGATCATTGGCGCGACCTGGCCACGACCGGCGGCCGCCTGCTCGGCGGCGGGCACCCGGACACGATGCTGGCCGGCCAGCGGCTGGCCGACGCCTATCTTGCGGCCGGGTGCGCGGACGACGCCATTCCGTGGTTCCAGTGGGCACTCGATAACCTGACCCACGAGCTCGGGCCGGACCACCCCGACGTGATCGAGGCACGGCGCCGCCAGGGCCACGCCCTCGTGGCGGCGCTCCAGTTCCCGGCTGCGATCACTGTCCTTGACCGCGCGGTTACCCAATCAGAGCAGGTCCGCGGACCCGGGCATGCCGGCACGCTCGGCGCGCGGGACGAACTCGCCGGTGCCTACCTGGCTGCGGGTCAGTACTCCGACGCCATCACCCTCTACCGGCGCACGCTGGCCGAACGGGAGCGCGCCCAGGGATCCCGGCATCCGCAGACGATGACTACGCGTCACGGACTGGCCGACTCCTACCTGGCGGGCGGCCGGGCCAAGGAGGCAGTCGCGGCCTACAAGCGGGTGGTGGCCGACCGGGAGCGCGTCCTTGGGCCCGATCACCTGGACACGCTTACGGCGCGGAACGACCTCGGCACCGCGTACCAGAAGACCGGCCACCCGGCGACGGCCGAGCTGGCCTGCGAGCAGGCCTGGGCCGGCTTCGAGCGAGTGCTCGGCCCCCGTCACCCTGATACGCTGCGGAGCCGTGCGAAGCTGGCTCAGATGTACCGCCAACTGGGCCGCTATGGCGACGCCCGCGCGCTGCTGCGCGACGCGGTCGACCGCCTGGAGCGCATCTTGCCCGAGGGCGATCCGCTGATCACCGAACTGCGCCAGAACCTGGCCGACATCGGCGAAGAGTAACGCCCTTTGCGGCCCGAGGACGTCGAGCAGGCCGATCCCGAGGCCTTCGGGCGCGAGGAAATCGCCGCCATCGTCTAGCCGTCCAGCCGCCTGACCAGGACGTACGTCCTATCGGGACATGATCACGGTCCTGGCTCAGGCGACCTTGGGGACGCCGCGGTCACGATCGCGGCGGCGATAGCTCTAGCTCTCCTGGCGGATGGCACCGCGCCGGACGGAGGTGATGACGACCTCCTGGTGCTGTGGTGCCAGGTGCAGGAGCGCCTGGCGGGCCTGGAGCGCACGTCTGGAGACCTTGAGTCGGCCAGGACCCGGCTGAGGACCGCGCCGGATCCGGCGGCCCGTGATGCGCTAGCCCTGGCCTGGCCAGGATCCCACCTGCGCGAGAGCGCGAGAGGCGGCCCGCGGCCGGGAGGCATCCGGCTGGACGGGCCGGCCGGCCGGGCAGGTCGCCTAGTCAGCGCGAACTCACGGCGGGAATAAGGTGCGCGCCCGCTCCTCTTGCTCCTACTATCCCGGACGACTGAGCAGAGATTTAGCGAAAGGCCAGCGAGAGGCAGGGCAGCCATGACCGTGCAGGACCTCGACCGGACTCCCTTCGAGCAGGACTGGGCGGACTGGCGCCGCCAGCACGAGGCCGCGCTGGCGGATGCGCACGGCTTCCTGGCCATCACGAGCCTGAACTGGCTGACCGCCGAGCCGCAGCGGTTCCCAGATGCGCCGGGGACCTGGCGCACCGGCCCCGGCGGCGTCACCGTCGAACTCGGCGACGCGGAGGAACTCGTCATCGGCGGCACGCGCGTGACCGGGCACTACGCCTTCGGGCCGATCCCGGAGCGCGGCGGCATCAACGCCGTCGCCGGCGCGGCGGTCATCGAGGTGGCCCGGCGCGGCGGCCACGACATCGTGCGCCCGCGGCACCCGGAGCATCCGCTGCGCGTGCGCTTTGCCGGCGTGCCCGCCTACGAGCCCGATCCCCGGTGGGCGATCCCGGCCAGGTTCGTCCCCTTTGCCGAGCCGCGCCCGACCACCGTGGGCTCAGTCGCCGAAGGGCTCCAGCACGTCTACGACGCACCGGGTTACGTCGAGTTCGAGCGCGACGGCCAGCGACTCCGGCTGACGGCCTTCAACGGCCACTCGCCGGGGAGCCTGAGCATCCTGTTCACCGACACCACCTCGGGTGTCACCACGTACCCGGCCAACCGCACGCTGCAGGTGGCGGCCCCGGATGCGGACGGCGCGGTGACGCTCGACTTCAACCGGGCGGTGAACCTGCCGTGCGCGTACACCGAGTTCGCCACCTGCCCGCTGCCGCCCGCGGAGAACCACCTCACGATCGCAGTCGAGGCGGGCGAGAAGCTGCCGTACGAGCCCGCCTCCTGACGTCGCTCCGTCCCGACCGCAATCCGCCCGCCGCCCGCTTGCACCCTTCGCCACCATCGACCAGGTCAGCGGCTACGACCTGCTGGCCGGCGCGATTACGTCGGCCAGCAGGTCATCCCCATCGTCCGCGAGGAAGTAGCCAAGCGAGACGCCGCGGCAGCGGCCGTTGCCTAACCCGCCCTTTCTGGCAGCAGTATCAGCGTGAGCGACGGATAAGGAATGACCAGCCCGCGGGCCGCTCCTCGAACCGGACGAGCTCCTGGGACCTCAGCGCGCACCAGGCGGGCAGGTCAGTCTGGGCGACGGCATCGTCGGCCAGCACCTCGACAAGCTGGCCGGGCTGGACGTCCCCGATCTGCTCCGCCAGCAAGATGACCGGTACCGGGCATCGCGTGCCCAGAGCATCGATAATGAGCGCAGGCGGGGCTAGGGAAGCGTCCTCGCCGCCGCTGCGGTCGTGTCCGGCATTCTGCATAAGGCAATTGTCACTCATGCATACCCGCATTTGCCCCCAGAGGGCGTGGCATCGTTCGGAGGGCCGGCCTCCGGGGCTGCGGCCTGTCGAGGAACAACCTGACGTCGGCGACGCAGATCAGGCGTGCCACCCGCGGGCGACGCGCACGATCATGAGGATCACGAAAGCCGGTCCCAGGAGGCGCCGGAACCAGTTGACCCCATGCACTAGCCCCTCATAGGCCCTCGTCACCGCCAGGTGGTCGACGGCCTGTTCGGTGCCCGGTTCCTGGTGACGCCGGAAAAAGCGCGGGCTGCGGGCAGCCCAGTTGCTCACCGAGCCAGGGGATGCCGTCAGTTCCTGACTCCTGAACCCGGCGGCGGTCGAGGCCGCACCCGAGGTGCTACGTGTTCTCGGGGAAGTGGCAGGCGGCCCGGTGGCCGGGGGCGAGCTCGGCGAGCGGCGGCTCGGTGGTGCGGCAGATCTCCTGTGCTTTCCAGCACCGGGTATGGAAGCGGCATGCGGGCGGCGGGCTCAGCGGGCTCGGCACATCGCCGGAAAGCCGGGTGCGCGTCCGCCGTCCCCGGCTACCGGGGTCGGGGGATGGCACCGCTGAGAGCAGCGCCACCGTATAGGGATGCCGGGGCCTGGAATAGAGCTGGGCGCTGCTGGCCAGCTCGACGATCTTCCCGAGGTACATGACGGCCACGCGGTCGGCCGTGTGCCGCACCACCGACAGGTCGTGGGCGATCAGGACGTAGGTCAGGCCGAGCTCGTCCTGGAGATCTTCCAGCAGGTTGATCACCTGGGCCTGGATGGACACATCCAGGGCCGAGACCGGCTCGTCGGCGACGATCAGCTTCGGCCGCAGCGCCAGCGTGCGCGCGATGCCGATGCGCTGCCGCTGGCCGCCGGAGAACTCATATGGGTAGCGGTTGTAGTGCTCGGGGCTCAGGCCGACGAGCTCGAGCAGTTCCTGCACGGACCGCTTGATCCCCTGCTCGGGCTCGACCCGCTGCAGGCGGAACGGCGCGCCGACGATCGAGCCGACCGTGTGCCGCGGGTTCAGCGACGAGTACGGGTCCTGGAAGATCATCTGGATGTTCCGGCGCAGCGGGCGCATCTGGCCGGGCCGCAGGTGGCTGATATCGCGGCCGCCGAACACGATCCGGCCGCTGGTGGGCTCGAGCAGCCGGGTGAGCAGGCGACCGGTCGTCGTCTTGCCGCAGCCCGACTCGCCGACCAGCCCGAGGGTCTCGCCCTGGGTCACTGTGAAGTCCAGGCCGTCCACGGCCTGCACCGCCCCCACCTGACGGCGGAGGATGATGCCGTGCGTGACCGGGAAGTACTTCTGCAGGCCGGTCACGGTCAGCAGCGCACCGGGTGGTCCGCTGGCCGCCGTGCCGCCCTGGTCCGGAGCCGTGCTCATCTCGCTCCTTCACCGGGCACCAGGCCCGGGTCATCAGCCGGCGGCGTCACGCTCTCGGCCCTGATCCTGCGGCGTTCCCATAGCGGCAGGTGGCAGGCGGTCAGGTGGCGGGGAGCGGTCTCCCGCAGCGCCGGGACCTCGCGCTCGCTCCGGCCGCCGTTGAGAGCCGCATAGGCGCAGCGCGGGTGGAAGGCACAGCCGGCCGGGAGCTGGATCAGGCTGGGCGGCGTTCCCGCGATGGGGTCCAGCCGCTCCTGCCGGTCCCGGTCCAGGCGCGGCATGGAGGCCAGCAGCCCCCAGGTGTAGGGATGGCCGGGATGCTGGAAGACCTCGTCGGCGCTGCCGTACTCGACCGCTTTCCCGGCGTACATCACGAGCACGTCGTCGGCCAGCTCCGCGACCACGCCGAGGTCGTGGGTGATGATGATGACAGCGGATCCGAACTCGTCCTGCAGGTCCGAGATCAGGTCGAGGATCTGGGCCTGGACCGTGACGTCGAGCGCGGTCGTCGGCTCGTCGGCGATGAGCAGCTCGGGATCGCAGGACAGCGCCATCGCGATCATCGCGCGCTGCCGCATGCCTCCGGAGAACTGGTGCGGGTAGTCGTCCACGCGGGTCGCCGCCTGGGGGATCCCGACCCGGTCCAGCATCTCGATCGCATGGGCGCGGGCGGCCTTCTTGCTGACGTGGTTGTGAATCCGGTACGCCTCGATGATCTGGTTTCCGACGGTGTAGTACGGGTGCAGCGAGGACAGCGGGTCCTGGAAGATCATCGCTACCTTGCTGCCGCGCAGCTGGCGGACGCGGCCGGCCGGGGCCCGCACCACGTTCTCGCCGTCCAGCCAGATCTCGCCGCTGACCTGGGCGCGCGTGCCCTGGTGCAGGCCGAGGATGCCCAGGCTGGTGACGCTCTTCCCGGAGCCTGACTCGCCGACGATGCCGAGGGTCTGCCCGCGGTCCACGCTGAAGGACAGCCCGTCCACGGCCCTGACCAGGCCGTCCTCGGTCGGGAAGTGAATGCGCAGCTCCTTGACCTCGAGCATCTCGCGCGCCGCCGGGGAGCCCATCAGTACCGCACCCGCGGGTCGACGACGGCGTACAGGATGTCCACGATCAGGTTGGCGATGACCACGAAGAACGCCGTCAGCATGACCACGCCCAGGATCTCCGGCAGGTCGCTGTTCTGGATCGCGAGGATCGTGAACAGCCCGAGGCCGTGCAGGGAGAAGGTGAACTCGGTGAGCACGGCGCCGCCCAGGAGCAGGCCGATGTCCAGGCCGAAGATGGTGACGATCGGGGTGAGCGCGGCCCGCAGGCCGTGCTTGACGATGACCGTGCGCTCGGGCACGCCCTTGGCCCGGGCCGTGCGGATATAGTCCTCGTTCATCGTTTCCAGCATTCCGGCCCTGGTCAGCCGGGCGTACAGAGCGGCATACAAGAAGGCAAGCGTGGTCCACGGCAGGACCAGGTTCCTGGCCCACGCGATCGGGTTCTCGGTGAACGGCACGTAGTGCAGATCGGGGAAGACCGGCCACTTGTAGCTGAACAGCTGCAGCGCGATCAGGCCCGTGAAGAAGATCGGCAGGGACACCCCGGCCAGCGCCACGCCCATCGCCCCCCGGTCGAAGACCGTGCCGCGCCTGAGGGCGGAGAGCACGCCGATCGAGATGCCGCCGGCCAGCCACAGGACCGCTGCCCCGAACGCCAGCGACGCGGTCACCGGGACATTGCTCATCAGCATCGGCCACACCGGCTGCTGATTGCGGAAGGAGTAGCCAAAGCACGGCGGCGGGCAGTACGTCCGGTCCGGTCCGGCGTCGTAGTGGGCGCCCACGACGATGCCCTTCACGAACCGGCCGTACTGCACGACCAGCGGCTGGTCGAAGCCGAGCTTCTGCTCCACGGCCCGGACGGCGGCCGGGGACGGGTTGCGGCCCACGTACTGCGAGGCCAGCTCGAACGACGTCTGCCCGGCCAGTCGCGGGACCAGGAAGAAGATGGCGAACGTGATCATGCTGACCACGAGCAGCAGGAAGACCGTGACGATCAGCCGCCTGACGATGAACGTGATCACGGCGCGCCGCCCCGGCGCCCGGGACGAGCCAGGGCACCGGGCCGCTCACCTGCTTCCCCGAAGCTCACGGCTACTTCATGCCGAGAGTGGAGTAGTTGTACATGGCGTAGTAGTTGTGCACGAACACGTTGGTCAGGTCCGGGCTCCGGTACAGCAGCGACTTGGCGTAGACGCCGGGCAGGATGACCGCTTCCTCCATGACCTTCCGGTCGATCTGGGACCAGATCTGGTTCCTGGCGGACGCATCCTTGGTGGCCACGGCCTTGTCGAACAGCCCGTTCACCGTCGGGTTGTCGAGCTCGCTGATGTTGGTGTTCCCGGCTTCCTGGATGGCCGGGCCGGCGGTCACGTAGTAGAGCATGCCGTAGCCGTCCGGCCAGTCCGGAGCCCAGCCGCCGATGGCCAGGCCGAGGTCATGCTGGTGAACGTAGTTCGGCACGCCCGCGAAGTTAGTGAAGTACTTGCCCGACGGGTAGCCCTGCAGCGTGAGCCTGATGCCGACCCTCGACAGGGCTTCTTGCTGCGCGGTTGCCGTGGCCTTCTCCTTGGGCCGGTCAGAGCGGAAGGCCATGGTGGTGCTGAAGCCGTTCGGCTGACCGCACGTGCTCAGTTCCTGGCGGGCCTTGGCCAGGTCGCCGTGCGGCTGGGTGGTTGCCTCGTACAGGTCGAACTTCTTGTATCCGACAATGTTGGGCGTCAGCACGGTGCTCGCGATCTGCCCGCCAGCGATCGGGCCGCCGTACGCGGTCTGGTAAGCGGTCTTGTCGGCCGCGTACTGAATGGCGCGCCTGCAGTGCACGTTGTCCAGCGGCTTCACCTTCGAGTTGATGTAGGTGAACCACAGGAAGCCGCTCAGGGCATTGTCGGCGTTGTTCCGGAGCTGCGGATCCGACAGGATCTCGGACCGGGCAGCGGCCTGCACGCCGGTCCCGGCCACATCGACGTCGGCGAAGCCGTGGATCAGGTTGTTGTCGATGGTGTCGGCGTTGACGTTCAGGTTGAACACGAACCTGCTGGCCAGCTGCTTGCGGTTGGGATCCGTGGCCGCATCCCAGTTCGGGTTCTTGACCAGCGTGAACTGCTTGTCCAGCTGATAGCTCTGGAACTTGTACGGGCCGGTCGAGACGGGGTGCAGCTGGTAGTTCGCGCCCTTGTCCTTGGCCGGCGGAACCGGGATCGTCTGCGGCAGCGCCACGACGAAGTCGAAGTCGGCGAAGGGCTTTTGCAGGTGGAAGACGATCGTGGTCGAGTTAGGCGTGTCGACCGACGTCAGGCCCAGCTTGCCCGGCGACTTGTCCTTGTACGGGCCGGGGTAGTTCGGATCCTCGAGCAGCAGCGAGAAGTACCCGGGCCCGTTGGGCAGCACGTCCTTGGCGTAGCTGCGCTCGACCGCGTACTTGACGTCCTTGCTCGTGACCGTGGTGCCGTCCTCGTACTTGACGTTGGGCTTGAGGTGGTAGGTCCAGGTGAGCCCGTTGGCGCTGACCTGGCCCAGGCTGGTGGCGAGGTCGGGCACGATCTGGTTGCCCGCGCTGCCCGGCGCGGACTTGTAGGTAACGAGGGACCGGCCGTAGAGCCGGATCACGTTCCACTGGTTGGCGTAGTAGGTATTACCCGGGTCGGTCGAGTCGGGGACGCTGCTGTTGTCAAAGGTGATCGTCCCGCCCGTAGCGTCCGACGGCTTGACCACGCCGCCGATCGCGGCGTTGTACTGCGAACTCGCCGGCTCGGCCGGCCCGGTCGCTCCGGTCTCGCCGCAGGCGGCCAGCCCGAAGGCCGTCGCCATCCCCAGCGCCGCGAGACCAAGTTTCTTGTTCCGGTTCATGGGTTCCCCCGTTCATGCCATTCGAGAAAGGGTGAAGGTCAGCTGCTAGGCGCCATAGGCATTCACCGCGTTCTCGGATCCAGGGCGTCCCGGAGCCCGTCACCGAACAGGTTGAAGGCCAGCACGGTGATGAAGATGGCCAGTCCAGGGACGAGAATGAACGCAGGATCGATCTGGAAATACTGGTTAGTGACGGCGTCGGACAGCATGCCGCCCCAGGTCGGGGTCGGCGGGTACAGCCCGACGCCCAGGTAGGAAAGCGCTGCCTCGAACAGGATGTTGGTCGGCACCAGCAGGGTCGAGTACACGATGATCGGCGCCACCAGGTTCGGCAGCAGCTCGCGGAAGATGACGTAGCCGGAGCGCGCGCCGAGTCCGCGCGCGGCGTCCACGAACTCGCGCTCCCGCAGGGACAGCGTCTGACCGCGGATGATCCGGCCCATATACGGCCAGTTGAAGAAGCCGATGATGAAGATGAGCAGCACTATCCGCAGCGTGTTGCCCGACAGGCCGAACGCGCGCTGCGGTATCACGCCCGCCAGGGCGAGCGCGAAGACCAGCAGCGGGAAGGCGAGGAAGACGTCCATGGTGCGCGCGATCACCGCATCAATCGTGCCGCCGAAGTAGCCGGCGATCACGCCGAAGAAAACGCCGATGGCGACGGCCAGGAAGGTGGCCAGGAAAGCGATCAGCAGCGAGTACTGGGCCCCGTGGACGATCCTCGCGAGGACGTCGCGGCCGTTCACCGGCTCGACGCCGAGGGGATGCGCGAGGCTGATGCCGCCCAGCGGCCCGGTCGGCCTGCTGAACGTCGGGTCGATGAGATTCTGGTGGTAGACGTTAGGCGACTGGGTGAGATGCGGCCCGGCGATGGCCAGCAGGATCAGGAGCACGACGATCACGCCGCCGGTCATCGCTACCTTGTCGCGGCGCAGCCGGGCCCAGGCGATCTGGCCGAGCGAGCGTCCCTCGATGCGGCCAGCCCCGGCCGGCGCGCCCTCGGCAGCTGTCCGTGTCTCTCCAGGAGGGACATCAAGTGGTGCGGCCATCAGCAGCTTCTTAGGCGTCAAATATCCAACAGACCCTGACAGGCCGCACCGCGACAAGGCCGCGATGCGGCGCCGCTACTCAGGAGTAATAAGTATCAGGCAGCCGTGATGCAGGCGTGCAGCCGCGGTGGAACCTGTGTGTAGCGACGGTGTGGATGTGCCTGACCGCCGCAGACCTAGCGAAAACAGACACTCGGGTCACCTCGACTTCGCCCGGCCGGGATCGCACCCAGGAGTAACCGCTGGGAGAATGCCTCATGACCCCGAGACCGTCACCGATGTGCTGGACCAACTGGGGCCGCAACCTGTCCGTTTCTCCGCGTCGCGTCGAGCAGGTCACCTCGGCCCACGACGTGGCCGCGGTGATCAGGGACGCCATCCGCCGCGGGCAGCGCGTGAAGGCGGTGGGCTCGGGTCACTCGTTCAGCCCGATCGCCGTACCCGGCGATGTGCAGATCACGCTGGAGGCCAGCGGGGCCCCGGTCGACATCGACGCCGAGACCGGGCTGGCCGTGGTGCCGGCAGGACTTGAGCTGCACCGCCTTAACCGGCTGCTGTGGAAGTCGGGGCTGTCCATGCAGAACCTCGGCGACATCGAGGCCCAGACCGTTGCCGGAGCGATCTCGACGGGAACCCACGGCACCGGCGCGCGCAAGCAGGGCCTCGCGGCCCAGGTGAGAGCCCTCGAGATGGTTCTCGGCGGCGGCGATATCGTCACCTGCAGCCCGGAGCAGGACCCGGACTTGTTCTCGGCCGCCCGAGTCGGGCTGGGCGCGCTGGGCGTCATGACCCGGGTGACGTTGCAGTGTGAGCCTGCCTACTACCTCGAGGCCGCGGAGGAAGGCATGCCGCTGGAGGAGGTGCTGCGCAGGCTTGACGAGCTCGCCGATACCACCGATCACTTCGAGTTCTTCTGGTTCCCCCACACCTCGATTGCGCTCACCAAGCGGAACACGCGGCTCGGGAACCCGCCGGCGGCGACCCGGTCACCACGCCGGGCTTCCGTCGACGCGCTCGTCGAGAACGGGGTCCACGAGCTGTTCTGCCGGGCTGGCCGCCGGCTGCCCGGGCAGGTCCCGAAGCTCAACCGGTGGCTCGCCAGCAACGCCTGGCCTTCGCACTACGCCGGTGCCTCCTATGAGGTCTTTACCAGCGCCCGGCGCGTGCGCTTCGTCGAAACCGAGTACGCGATCCCGCGCGAGGCCATCCAGGAAGCGCTGTCTCGCGTGCGCAGGCTCACCGAGACTTACGCCGTCACCTTCCCCCTCGAGGTGCGCTTCGCCGCCGCCGACGACATTCCCCTGTCCACGGCCTTCGGCCGGGACAGCGCGTACATTGCGGCCCACGTCTATCGCGGCCGGCCTTATCAGGCGTACTTCGAGGCATTCGAGGCGGTCATGAATGACTACGGCGGCCGGCCCCACTGGGGCAAGATGCACAACCTGACCGCCAGCCGCCTGCGATCACGCTATCCCCTGTTTGACCAGTTCCTCGCCGTGCGCGACAAGGCCGACCCGGCGGGAGTCTTCCGCAATCACTACCTGGACCGGGTGCTCGGGCTCCCCGCGCCCGGCTAGCCCGGCTAGGGCGGGTCCCGTAGAACTTGGCGGGTCGATCCCGGCAGCACCACCCGTACCGCCCGTAGCGGCCCCGGCGGCCGGGCGGGTCTCGCCCTTGCGCCGGGATGTGCTGAGGCCCGCCGGGTCCTGGCCGTCTCGCCCTTGCGCCGGGATGCGCTGAGGCCCGCCGGGTCCTGGCCGCGGCGGGACCCACGAGCCGGGCGAGGCGCCCGGGGTCACCGGGGCAGGGGGCATGTCGGCCTGGCTCCCGGCGCCGGCCGCCGGAGCCCGGTCAGCAGCATGACGGTAAGGTCGCTGCTGCCAGGGCAGCAGCGACGTTACGGTCACGTCGTACCCGGGAGGCGGCCGGCCGCTGATTCCGTCCGGCGCCTGCGGGCCGCGGCTGCGCGACCGCCTCACAACGGCGGTAAACCGGCGTGATCATGGGAAACGGCCCGGCCGGTGCTAACCGCGGCCGTCCGCCCTCCGGTCTCATGATCTGCGGGACACGCTCTAGGCGGACGGGCCGCCCGGACCGGGGCGAGGAGCTGCGGGGATGGCAGCCAGCGCCTGCAGCGCGGCGTCGTCGAGCGGCGTGCCGGCCAGCGTGGCGGCGTAGAGCGCGGCGCCGATCACCGGCGCGTACCTGGGCGTGTGCACGCGGTAGCTCGCAGGCAGGGCGTCGATGCCGGCCAGGAAGGCGTCCAGCACCTCCGGCATGGCGAAGATCCCGCCGGAGTACGACACCGGGACGACCTCGGCGGGGGTGAACCCGAGCCGGCGCCGGGTCGCGTCGACGAGCCCGGTGAGCTCGGCTGCGGCGGTGGTCAGGATCGCCCGCGCGCAGCGGTCGCCGGAGAGGGCGGCTTCGCGGACGGCAGGCGCGAGGGCGGCGATCTGCTGCCGCGCGCCCCGCCACTGATGCAGCACGAGCGCGACGAGATCGATGTCGGCGTCCAGTGCCAGGTCGCGGCTGAGCACCTCGTGCAGCGGGCCGCGCTCGGCCCGGCCGTCGCTCATCTTCGAGAAGGCACGCAGCGCCCGGATGCCGATCCAGTAGCCCGACCCCTCGTCGCCGAAAAGCTCGCCCCAGCCGCCGACGCGGGCGCCGGCTCCGGCCCGCCGGCCGTAGGTCATCGAGCCGGTGCCGGCGATGACGTTAATGCCGTCGGCGCCGGCCAGCGATCCGGCCCAGCCGCACAGCATGTCGTTGTCGCAGCGGAACCGGCCGTGCGCAAGCACCCGGGCCGCCGCGGCGTCCAGGCGCGGCACGTCGGCCCGCACCTCGCCGTAGCCCGGCAGGCCGAAGAACGCGAACCGGACATCGCCGGGCACGATCCCGGCCTGCGAGCAGACGGCGGGCACGGCCTCGCCGAGCACCTCGCCGACGAGGTCGACACCGCGCGAGCCAGACGACAGGTAGTAGGTGCTCGGGGCGTGCCGGGAGGCGGCCAGGCGGCCCTCGCCGGTGACGACGACGAGATCCGTCTTCGTCCCCCCGCCGTCACAGCCCAGGAAGTAGTCCGTCACGACGGCCCGCACAGCGGGTAGATGCCTACGCGGCGCACGACCCGGCTGAGCTCTCCGGAGGGGAACGGATTGTCCGGGGTGAGGCCAAGCTCCAGCGAGGCCAGCAGAGCGAATTGCTGGGCGAGGACGGCGTACGGCAAGGCGACCAGCGAGTCGGGAACGTGGCCGAGGTCGCCGATGGACCACGCCGGGCGGCCGCCGCCGGCGTGCGCGGAGACCTCGACGACGTGCTCGTCGCCGAGGGCGCGGCGAAGCTCGTCGGCGATGTCCTCGTCGTAGCGCCGGGAGTAGGGATCGGTGGAGACGAACACCACGCAGAGCGTTCCCCGGTCCAGGATCGCCTTGGGCCCGTGGCGGAAGCCGAGTGAGGAGTCCCAGTAGCTGACGACCTGGCCGGCCGTGAGTTCCAGCAGCTTGAGCGCCGCCTCACGAGCCAGCCCCGTGAGCGCGCCGCTGCCGAGATAGACCACCCGGCGGTAACGGCGCGCGACGAGCCCGGCGAGCTGGTAAGTCCGCTCGGCCAGCAGCTGATCGGCGGCTGCGCCCAGCCGGTCCACGTACCCGCCGCCCGGGCCGTCTGGATCGAGGGCCAGCTGGGCGGCCAGCAGCATGCTGGTGAAGCTCGACGTCATGGCGAAGCCGCGGTCGTTGGCCGCGGCCGGCATGAACAGCACGAGCGAGTCGGCTCGCTCCGAGTGCGCCTTGGCCAGCTGGCCGTGCCTGTTGCACGTGATGACAAGGTGGCAGACAGTCGAGAGCAGCTCGTCGGCGATGGCGGTAGTCGCGGTACTTTCGGGGCTGTCGCCCGAGCGGGCCAGCGAGACCAGCAGCGTCGGCACGTCCTCGCCGAGGACCCCGCGCGGGCCGGCCACGATGTCGGTGGTCGCGGCTGCGTCGACGCGCCGGCGCAGCCGGCCGGTCAGCGCGGGGGCCAGCACCTGGCCGGCGAACGCAGACGTGCCCGCGCCCGCGAGTATGATCCGTGCCCGCTGATCGCTCAGCAGGGGCGCCAGGAAGCCGTCCGTTGACCCGCGACGCAGCTCCGCCTGGGTCGCCACGATCTTCCAGACCTGCGGCTGCTGACGGATCTCGGCCGCCGTCGCCGGGCTTCCGGCTTCCCTGCCATCGGAGGTGCCGACGGTCATGCCGCGCTCCTTTCCAGTAGGCAGGCAGCCGAGTAATCGGGCCTGCAGCACCGCGGTCGGTCGCTGTAGCTGTACCCGCGCGTGATGTCCGTGGCCGCCCTGGCCGCGGCGAGTTCCGCTGGCGTGCCGGTCAGCGTTTGGCGGCCGTGGCCGCCACCCAGTAGCGCAGCCGGAACGGTAGCCGGGCCACCATGGCGACGGCGTGGGCGTCCGCGCCAACCAGGTACCGGGGGCGCGGGCCCGGGGCGGTCAGTGCCTTGACGATGACCTGCGCGGTGTTCTTGGGCGGTCGGCCGTGGACCGCTGCGCGAGCCGCCTGCGCGCGGGACCAGGCGATCTGGGCGGCGTACCGTTCGCGGTCGCTGACGGAAAGCTGGCCGACGAGTGCGTCCGCGGCCGCGGTGCGGCGGCTCCAGAGCGGGGTGGCGACAATCCCCGGCTCGACCAGGATGACGGGGATGCCGGAAGGGGCAAGCTCTGCCCGCAGGGTGTCGGCCAGGCCGATCATCCCGAACTTGGACGTGTGGTAGGCGCCGAGCATGGGGCCGGCGATCCGGCCGCCGATGGAGCCGACCATCACGATCCGTGCGTCGGCGCCCTGGTCCTTGGCCTGGCGCAGCGCCGACAGCATTTCCTGGGTAACCGCGAGCTGGCCGATCAGATTGACCTCTAGCTGGTGTCGGAACTGCTCAATCGGCAGGTGCTCCAGCGGGCCGGGCACGGCCACGCCGGCGTTGTTCACCAGGCCGTGCAGCGCTCCGGCGGCCCGGACCCGTTCACCGGCGGCCCGCACCGAGTCCAGGTCGGTGAGGTCCATCCGCAGAACGGTCACCTCACCGTCGTGTTGGTGCCGCAGTCGCTGCTCATCCTCCTCCGTCCGGACGGCCGCCCATACGTGCGCGCCGGTGCGGGCGAGCTCCTCGACGCAGGCCCGGCCGATGCCGGTGGACGCACCGGTCACCGCATAAGATCTCCTCTGCACGTGCACTCCCTGCCCTCTTTCTTCGCGGGAACGGAACCTCCGTTCGCCGGGTCCTGATTAACGCGTCACGAGACTGTCGAGCCAGTAACGCTGCCGCTGGAAGGGGTAGGTGGGCAGTGGTACCTGGCGTGCCTGGCGCCCGGCCAGCACGATCGGCCAGTCAATGCTTGTGCCCTGTACGTAGGCATGCGCAACCGCCAGCATCAGCGCCTGGGCCTCGGATTGGTCACTGCCCAGGGCCGGAACCAGCGTGATATGAGGATCGCCATGGACACCGGGATCGGCGCGGCCGTCCGCGGCGGCCGCACCGAGAGCCGGTCCCGACGCGGCCGGCCCATCCTCGGGGCCCAGAGCGAGGCATACGCCTACCGCCTGTCCGCGCAACCAGCGCAGGACGTCTGGGGGGCGCGCAGCGTTTCGGCCCTGTTCGACCCAGTGCGCGGCCGTGCTGAGCTGCTCCGCGGCGACGGGCTGACCGGTCAGGGCGGAAATCAGCGGGATCGTCGGCGCCGAGAAGAGTATGGCACCGGTGACACTGCGAAGCTGGTCAAGGAGGCCGTCCGGGTCCGGGTCCGGGTCCGGGTCCGGGTCCGGGTCCGGGTCCGGGGAGGGGGAAGCGGGCCGAATTCGCCCCATGAGGCGGCCATGAGCGGCCGCCAGGAAGCATGCGTCGGGCAACGAGAGGACGCCAGCGGCATACGCGGCGGCCAGCTCGCCGGTGGCATGGCCCATCACGAAGTCCGGGTGCAGTCCCCACGACTCGACGAGGCGGAACAGCGCGGCCTGCAAGGCGAATGACGCCGCCAGCGCCACACCGTTGTGACCCAGCAGCGCCGTGTCCGCCGATCCCGGCCTGGCGAACATCACCTCGCGAAGCGGCCGTTGCGGGCTGCCTTGCAGGTGCGCGTCGAGGTGGGCGCACGCCTCGTCCAGGATCTGCGCGAACACCGGGTAAGCCCGGTAGAGTTCCTGGCCCGTGGCCAGCTCGTGGTCGACCTTCTCAGGGAACAAGATGGCCGCCTTGGCCGGATGGGCGACAGCGCCTTGGACGACTCCGGGGCAGGGCTCGTCGCGGGCCACAGCGTCCAGGCCGCGCAGGAAGCCGGCCTGATCCTGGGCGACGATCACGGCCCGGTGGTCGAAGGCAGAGCGGGTGGTGGCCAGCGAATAGGCCACGTCGACGGGAGAGTACTGGCGGGACGTCACATGAGCCCGGAGCTGCTCGGCCTGGGCCCGCAACGCGCCCTGGTTGCGTCCCGAGATCACCCATGCGGTCGCGAGCCCGGCCGGTGGCGCCGGGGGATAGCCGTCTGGATCGGCCGCTGCGGCAGCGGCTCGCGGCACGGGCGGGGGAGCAGCGAGAAGGATCGTATCGCGCGGCGGTTCCGGGGCTTGTTCCAGGATCACGTGAGCGTTGGTGCCGCTTATGCCGAACGCGGATACACCAGCCCGCCGTGGATGATCGTTCTCCGGCCAGGGTGTCGGCTCGGTGAGCAGGGAAACCGCGCCGGCCGACCAGTCCACCTCCGGGGTCGGCTCGTCGACGTTCAGGGTCTGCGGGAGCAGCCCGTGGCACATGGCCATGACCATCTTGATGACACCGGCCACTCCGGAGGCGGCCTGGGTGTAGCCGATATTCGACTTCAGCGATCCAAGCCACAGCGGCGTATCCGTGGACCGTCCCTGGCCGTAAGTAGCCAGCAGAGCGCGAGCTTCTATCGAGTCGCCCAGCCTGGTGCCCGTACCGTGGGCCTCCACCGCGTCGACCTGGTCGGCGGACAGGCGCGCATTGGCCAGTGCGTGCATGATCAGCCGTTCTTGAGCCGGCCCGTTCGGCGCGGTCAGGCCGTTGCTGGCACCATCGGCGTTGACGGCGCTGCCGCGGATCGCCGCGAGAACCGGGTGCCCATTCCGCCGAGCGGCTGACAGCCGCTCGAGCAGGAGCATCCCCACGCCCTCGCCCAGGCCGAGGCCATCCGCGGCCGCGGCGAACGGCTTCGACCGGCCGTCCGGAGCGAGGCCGCCCTGTCGACTGAACTCGATGAATGCGCCTGGTGTGGACAGCACCGTCACGCCACCGACCAGGGCCAGCGCGCAATCCCCTTGCCGCAGGGCCTGGCACGCCAGGTGAATGGCCACCAGCGCGGAGGAGCACGCTGTGTCGACCGTAACGGCGGGACCCTGCAGCCCGAGGCTGAAGGCAATCCTGCCCGATGCCATGCTGCCGAAGGCGCCGGTCGAGAGGAACCCTTCGATGTCGGGTGGCGGATGGTAGGCCGCGAGCGAGGCATAGTCGGAATAGGCGATTCCAGTGAAAACGCCGGTCGGGCTGCCTCCTAGCGACATTGGCGCGATACCGGCCCGCTCGCACGCCTCCCACGCCGCCTGGAGCAGCAGCCGCTGCTGCGGATCCATCGCTGCTGCCTCGTGGGGGCTGATGCCGAAAAAGGCAGCGTCGAACTCCGCGACGTCGTAAAGGAACCCGCCTTCGCAGGCGTAGCAAGTACCCCGTCGGCCGGGCTCAGGACTGTACAGCCGATCGATATCCCAGCCCCGATCGCGCGGGAAAACCGAGATCGCATCCTTGCCTTCGCAGACCAGCTGCCACAAATCCTCGGCGGACTGCACTCCGCCGGGATACCGGCAGCTTATCCCGATGATCGCGATCGGTTCATGTTCCCGGGCCTGCACGTCGGCCAGGCGCTTGCGAGTCCGGTCTAGTTCGGCCGTTACCCGCCTGAGATATTCGACAAGCTTTTCCTCGCTCACCATCGCGACCCTCCAAGAGGAGCTGACCTGTATTCGACGCCGTGACAGCCGGGTGTTGGTTCGCGCCTCATTCGACGCCTAGTTCGCCATCGATGAGGTTGAGGATCTCCTCGGGCGTGGCCGTGGCAATCCGATCTGCCACCTCGGCCGAAGCGGCCGTTCCCGGATCGGCGGTCTCCGGATCGGCGTCCAGCCTCCACAGCAGGCTGCGCAAGCGCACGGCGACCTGTCCGCGGGTGGCGTCGTCCGGGGTGGCCGTCTCCAGGGCGGCCTGGAGCCTGTCCAGCTCTGAGAGCACCTGCGCGCCGGGTTCTTCTTCGACAGCGGGGGAGGTCATCGGCATCATGGCCGTAATCTGCGTCCCCAGGTAGTCGGCCAGAGCGGCGGGGGTGGGGTAGTCGAAGATGAGGGTGGCGGGGAGGCGGAGCTCGGTGGCGGTGCTGAGCCGGTTGCGCAGTTCGACGGCGGTCAGGGAGTCGAAGCCCAGTTCATCGAATCTCCGCTCGGGCGCTACCGAATCCGGGGTGGTGTGCCCCAGCACTGCCGCGACTTCCTTGCTGACGAATTCCAGCACGGCACGGCGGTGCTGTGGACCGCTTAGTCCGGCGAGCCGCTGGGCGAGGGTGGGGGTGGCCGGGGTGCTGGCCAGGACCGCAGCGTGGGGGACGG
>Ga0193728_1000377_pt1 | contig 21426 bp, 18 predicted proteins | sample U1c1metaG_FD_143037 | JGI IMG/M metagenome (GOLD analysis project Ga0193728, IMG submission 143037) | Soil microbial communities from a riparian zone of the East river system, Colorado, United States - U1c1 | ecosystem: Environmental > Terrestrial > Soil > Riparian zone | place: USA: East River...
CGAGTATACTCAAGTTGTCCACCAAGAAGATCCTGAGGCATTCATCCGCGTAGTGCAGGATGACCTGAGCGAGCACATCGTGAGAAAGATGAGCACGTTTCGCTCCTCGTTAGGAGAGCTAGGGCTCCAGGTATCTACCGGAAGAGTTGTTGATTTCCGAGCAGAAGATTTTCTTCGGCCAGAGCCTGAGCTAGGTACCATTCCTCTCCTCTACCCAACGCACGTCAGCTATGGCTTGGTAACCTGGCCGAAGCTCAACTCGAAGAAGCCCAATGCCCTTCTTGATGTAGAGCAATCGAGAACGCTCCAAGTTCCCAATGAGTATTATGTCCTAGTGAAGCGCTTCTCTGCCAAAGAGGAAAAGAAACGCATTGTGGCAGCAGTATATGACCCGACCACTATGCCAGGAAGCACCGTTGGTTTTGAGAACCACCTCAATTATTTTCACCAATATGGGCGAGGCCTCACACCGCTACTTGTCCGAGGCCTCGCTGCCTATCTCAACTCGACACTCGTAGATTCGTTTTTCCGCCAGTTCAATGGGCATACTCAGGTGAATGCAACGGACCTACGAAACATCAAATATCCTTCACGACAACAGCTTGAAGCACTAGGGGAAAAAATAGGAGACCAGTTCCCTACCCAATACGAATTAGATCAACTCATCAAGGAGGAATTACTGGACATGCCAGAGGAGGAGGTAGAGCAGTTACAGGTAAAGGACCCAATACAAGCGAAGCAGAAGATAGAAGAGGCACTTGGTATCATTAAAGACCTTGGGCTTGAACGTGGGCAGCAGAACGAGAGGTCAGCTTTGACGCTCCTTGCACTGCTGAATCTGAAGCCCGATACTCCATGGTCGGAAGCAGAAAATCCCCTCTGTGGGATTACTCCTATGATGGACTTTTTTCGGGATTTCTATGGGAAGGGCTATAAGCCGAATACCCGCGAGACAGTACGCCGTCATAGCGTCCACCAGTTCCTTGAAGCAGGGCTTCTTGTTGCGAACCCTGATGAACCGGATCGCCCGGTCAACAGCCCTAAGGCAGTCTACCAAATTGAGCAAGGAGCGCTAGAACTGTTACGTACCTATGGGACGGATGAGTGGGATATCAACCTGCGGACCTACTTATCTTCCGTCGAGACCTTAAAAATGCGCTATGCTCAAGAGCGAGAAATGCGCCGTATTCCGGTAACTATTGCACCAGGGAAAAGCATTACCCTCTCACCAGGAGGACAAAATATCCTCATTGAGCAGATCATCACTATCTTTGCGCCATCCTACACGCCAGGAGGGAAAGTACTTTATGTAGGTGATACTGATAACAAGTTTGCCTACTTTGATGAAGAGGAATTAGCTGCATTAGGTGTGTCAGTAGAGCTACATGGCAAAATGCCGGATGTCATTCTTCACCACGTAGAGAGAAACTGGCTGGTACTCGTTGAAGCAGTGACTTCTCATGGTCCAATAGACGGCAAGCGCAAAGACGAGTTGAAGCGGCTCTTCCAGCACTCTCACGCAGGTTTGGTATTTGTCACCGCATTTCTCACCCGTAAGGCTATGGTAGAGTATTTGAAGGATATTTCCTGGGAGACAGAGGTATGGATAGCAGATGCACCAACGCATCTGATTCACTTTAACGGGGAAAGATTTTTAGGACCATACGGCGAGAAGGCAGATTAGCTGGATGATGGTAAGAGAGACCCTGACCATTTGATTTCTTTCTCCATAACGACTACAATACCAATGCGCAAGAAAATTGTGGTGCATGCGTATTAAGTCGGTCATGGCTTATAATATAACCTCCTCGAAAGGAACCTTGTACTGTGAATAGTCCCATTGAGATCCGTAAGGTCATCATTGGTATCGCTCTTACCACGCTCTGGGTATGTGTTTTTCTCTTTTTCAATCCCAACCTGGTAATACAATGGACCCAGAGTACGACCAATCTGACCTATCTCAAGCCGTTAGTGATTTTGCTCTTTTTGCTCATTATTGTTTTCTACCACCTCTTTAACAGAGCACATCCTGAGACTAACAAGCTCAGTTGGACTGCTGTACTAACTATTTGTTGGTTGGCCTTGATCCTTTTCTATCCGTTCAAGGATCCGAACAACTACAATGGAGGAGCGGTAGGTTTCTTTACCTTAGTTGGGGGTCTGGCAATCTCTGTATTCTGGGTACGTTTCTTCTCAGACGAAATTGCTTCTGCATGAACATTCGTATCTCATACGAGCGCTACCAGCAATATGAGGAGGAAGTGGGAAATACCTTTCAGGTCGAACCTTCCTCCTCGCACTCTTAGGGAATCAAAAAGAATTACGCATCCGGTGAAGCAGTATCCATAGGTGCTTGGAATATACCGTGCTCTCTTGGATACTTTAATCTTTTTGAATCCCTTATCCCGCCTAATTTGGATCACAAGAGATTTTAGTAGTCCAGCGAGAGACCATATGTCAACATCCGGGCTGCCCCAAACGTTTTGTCCTTATATACCCAGCTTACCTTACCATTATTATTCTTTTGCAAAGCACTCACGCCAGTGGGACTAGCGATATACAATGTTGTTTGGCTGCTAACAGCCTCAATCGGATTATTTGTAGCAATGGGGGACTGACACCACTGGCTCTTACCAGTTATCGGATCAAGTTGACAGAAATCAGACACTTTGGCGTGGGTAACATACAACCTATCCTCCAAAGGTTGAAACCGGTTGACATTGCTCCCTTCCCACAGATGTGTTCCATTATTCACATTTAGTGCAACTACGCCTGTATTGCTGGTGTATAAGTATAATACATTGTTGCCCACTATCGTAGATGCAAACCCAATGCTATTGGTGTCGATTTTCATGTTGACGGATGTATTCCAAAGCAACTTGCCATTGCTGATGGAGCGGGCTTGCACTTTCTGAAGGAAGCCCTTGTTAAATTGGCTAAGGTAGACTGCTTTATCGGTTGCTGTAACAGAAAGCGCTACATGCTCACCATTCTGGCTCCGATTAGGGATATCGGTCTGCCACAATAGGGTACCTTTTTTAGGATTGAGGGCATAGATGGTGGTGTGATCAATGTCTCTGCCTTTACGCGTAAACACAATCGCATTGTCTGTGACTACTATACGAGGGGTATTAAGGAGAATAAGCTTATTGGTTGTCCACAAAGGGTTCCCATTCTTGGCATTATATGCATAGATAGCATTTCCTGTCCATAGATAGGTTATACCGTTACAGGTTGACATGCCATCTATGAGGCTGTTAGCTGGTGCCTGGAAATTCCACAGCTTCTTGCCACTGTTTGCATCGTAGGCAGCGACTGTGTTTGTTAGATTAGTAACTTGCGACACTATCCGGCCTTGTCGTCTTACGCGGTTTTGTGTATAGCTTGTAACAAAGGCGTAGATGAGACCATCTTTTTCCTCTAGAGATCCACGAGCGGAACCTGCAATAGTTGCAAACTTTTGTGCCCAGCTTTCCTGACCATTGGTATCGACAGCGGAAATGTAGACCGTCTTACCAGAGAATGGTCTAGATAATACGTAGAGAGTTTTTTCTTTTGGAGTCAAGGAGTTAGCGCAGCCACTCGTCTCGGTTGTCACAGTGGGGTTTGGAGTCTTTTGAACATGATACAAAAGGAGGCTTCCGACAATGGCGGACCCAACAACCAGCGCGACTACTCCGCTGATCACCAAGGCTAAGATTCGGTGCTCAGATACAATATTTTTCATCCTGATTGAGACCTTTCTCCTCTTCGTCTTTGGAGTCAATGAAAACTGAGGACGGTAAAGGACAACGGGCGAGTTCGGCTTTAATTTTAAGCATAGCTAAGTGAAGCGCTCTTTTCAAGGGGAACTGAGGGACAACTTTTCTTAGATATCTTAACCAAAACTTGGTACTTTCCTACTAACTTTCCACCACAAATGAAATTTTGACGATTTGCTGTGGTAATATCCCTCTCGATACCACTTTTCAATTTGCTTCAGTGTGTATCAAAAAAAACTATATCAGTTCGTAGTGAAGTACTGTGCTTGCCTCTGTATAGAGAGGCCGAAGTACCATCCAGTATCATGTCTACTGCTGAGTTTGGGCGGGGGACTACCAGATATTGCATTCAAACAGGCAGATATAACGATCACCCTGCTTGATATGAGGTTCAGGAGCATTACTGGTGTAGCTTATCTTATTCCACCATGCTCATTTGGACATATGGTGGTCAGATGCACTACACGTGCAGACTACCGGGTATTTAGATGCCTAGGGCAGTTCTAGAGAGAGAGTAGAAAGTATGCAAACGTTAACGCGACCAAAATCATCGTGGCCGAATGAGACCGTCCCTACGATTGGACGACGTCGTAAGCGCATCTCACCGCAGATGTTCATCGGTATGATCATCACATTGGTAATCGCAGCTGGAGCAGGACTATTTCTGGTTGTACGACCGTTGCTTGGCTCACATGCAGCAGCAGCCATCAATATGGATTGCACCATAATCGTGCCACCCAACCCACTGACTGCGCAGGGATTGGCAACCCCATACCAGTTAGTTGCAACGAAGCGGGGCAACGGGCCCTGTAATGAGGCTAATGCCATGCAGTCAGCTTTTGTTCAAGGAGCAGTCATTGATCCGGCCACGGGGAAGATCAGCATCTACAATCCGCTGGTCATCGATAAGGGAACACAGCCCGCTGCAGCCCCCGTCGTGCCACAACTTCCTGCTGGTGGTGTCGTGGCGTTGTGGTTTGGCTTTAATGGTAATAACCTGACACTGAAGTCTTCCAGCAATAGCCTACAAGATGGCAAATGTGTGAATGGCGTCAGTAAATCAATTTTCACCCAGTTTGCCTACTGCAATGCCTCTGCTTTCTTCGTCGCTGCTAATCAGGCTATCCAAGCGGGAAAGCTGATGCCGCCTGCATTGGGGACAGCTAAAGATGGTCAACCCTGTCCAACTGTGCGCGATTTCAGTGTGGTGGATCAAGACCAGAGCGATAACGTAACAACTGCCTACCTCATCGCGGGTAATGGGCAAGCCGCACAGTTGACCAAGGCGAACACCGCACAATTGCCTGGTGCAACGCCACTGACGAATGGAAGTGATAATCGCTTACTTGATACTTTTATTGATCCTGCGCTCGGATGCACTTCCTGGATGGCTCCGAATTTGGCCGATCCAGGGCAGATGGTTACGGCATTGCCGCTCAACGAGTTACAAGCTGCAGCGTATCAAGCAGCTCCTATCGCACTTGTCCCGGCAAATGACCCGATGGTGCTCAATAATAACAACATTGATATCAACAAACTCAATGCCTATCGTGTGGGGGTTGATCAGCCGCAGGTTTCTAGTCAAAATCAGGCGAGTCCCACAAATTACTGTCAGAATCTTGTCAAGACTGGCGCTCCTCGTATTGCTCTGGATGCGCCCCTTACCGGGCCACTGACGTCCCCTGACCCTGCGGTTGGCAACAACCTGCTAACCTTCTTAGCCCAGCGGTTTGTCAATTCTTATACTAATCTCAATTGTCAGCAGTTGCTGGGCAAGCCAAGTCCCATCGCGACGGTCCAGAATGGCGATGGCGTAGCGATTAGTGCTACTTTCAATGGGCAGCCGATTGGGCCACAACCTCCGCAGCAACGCAAACACCGTCAGCAAGGTCAGCAAGGTCAACAGAACCAGCCAAGTCAAGGTCAGCCAGGGGTCCAAGTGCCACAGACCCCGTCAAGTCAAGGTCAGCCAGGGGTCCAAGTGCCACAGACCCCGTCAAGTCAAGGTCAGGGCCAATACAAGCACAGATAGCAGAGATAGTAACACATTATGGGGTTGACTTGGTCTCTTCACCAAGCAAAGTGGCTGAGAGACCAGACCCACAAAAAATATCCGTGCTCTACTGCAGCAGCAGTAAAACACGGATATTCTGCTTGTGGCAACTCGTTGCAGCCCTGGCAAAAGCAGATGATGCTATAAGGATGCCAGATCGCTACTCGGCAGGTTTAGAGCATTATGATTTGCTAGGTAAGGAACTAAGGCTGCCGCCTGAGGGGAACCCCAACCCGTCACGGCATCCCAACCCGGTCCAGCATTATAACCTTGAATAGTTGCTGGCTTGGTGTTCAGACCCCCGGATATAACGGTGTTATTCCCACTAGTCACATCATGGAAGTTAGAAGAATAGTGGGCCTGCTGATCGGAGGAGTAAATCGTTGAATTGAGGAGGCCAATGCGGCTCTTTCCATCCTGTGCAGCCAAGGCCACAATACCAGCCCATTGCGGAGAACCTGCGCTGGTGCCACCAATAATGTAGAGGCCGAGTCCAAATGGTGCTTCTGACCATTTGATTATCACGCCACTAAGGGGTGAAGCATCGTAGGAGACATCGGGTATGCCACGATATTTCCCAATGCTATTGACCGAATTCTGATAAAAGGGTTTAGGAGTGCTCGTGCTGAAGCCGCCACCAGAGCCCTGCCAGCTAATCTCGTTCTGATATGTGCCGACGCTGGGGTCTGTACTATAAAGCTGTGTACCACCAACGGCAGTGACAAATGAATCCGCTGCGGGGTAAGAAACACCCTTTACCGCCGTCTTGCCATCACAAGAGCCCTCAGCAGCACCTGAATCTCCAGAAGAAGCCAACAGTGTAATCCCCTTGGATGCAGCGTTTCTAAATGCTTGGTGCCAGAGTTGTGCACTGTCCGTGCAAGACTCGTTTCCGCCAAAGCTCATTGAGACGACGTCACCTAAGTTTTCATCACCGACGTAGTTCAACGCACTCAATAGATCTTTATCCTCGGCAGTCTTAGAGAGTACAAGGTCGATTGTTGCATCTGGTGCAATGGCATGTGCCCACTCAACGTCTAGTGAAATCTCGGCGGACCAGCCGACTTGATTGAAATCTTTGGGATCGAATGGAGTTAAGCCGTCTGGGGCAATGATATTTAGCTCGGTGTCGTTGAGACCAAATATCTTATCGAAACTGTGGAGGTCATCTTGAATATCGGGAGCTTGGTACGCATCCACGATTACAATAGTGCTACCCTTCCCCGTAATGCCAGCATCTAGCAGGGGTTGAATATTGTAGGCTTTGCGCATCTGACTGGGGCCGTAGCAAGTCTGGATTGCGGTGGGAGCCTGACAAGGGAAAGTCTCTTGAGTATTGCCTGGATCAGCCATAGGAGTATTGGAAGCAATTTTGTTATAGGGTTGGAATACATACGGTGTATTGGGACTAGCATGTGCTCTTCCTACTAGGGAAAAGAGGGCACTGACTACTAAGCCCAGCATTGTCAGGTTTGTCACTATCAAGTAACTAGGGCGACGGGGGATAATAGATCTTTGTATCATACAGAGAGTCCTTTCTATGCTATAAGGATGCCAGATCGCTACTCGATAGGTTTATAGCGTTATGATTTGCTAGGTAAGGAACTAAGGCTGCTGCTTGAGGGGAACCCCAACCCGTCGTGAGATTCCAACCCGGTCCAGCACTATAGCCTTCAATGGTTACTTGTTTGTTGTTCGCATCCGGCAGTGTGATGCTATTATTCCCGCTAGTCACATCATAGAAGTTAGAAGAATAGTGCGGCTTCTGATCAGAGGAGTAAATCGTTGTATTAAGGAGGCCAATGCGGCTCTTTCCATCCTGTACGGCCAAAGCCACAATACCGGCCCACTGCGGAGAACCTGAACTCGTGCCACCAACAATGTAGAAGCCAGCACCATTTGGCGCTTCTGACCACCTGACTATCACGCCGCCATCGCCGATTGCAGCATCGTAGGAGACATCAGGTATGCCACGATAATTTCCTATGCCATTTACCGAATTCTGATAAAAGGGCTTCGGAACGCTGGTGCTGAAGCCGCCACCAGTGGCCGCGTGATACTTTGGCTCATTCCAGGCAACTTCGTCGTGATATTCGCCAGTGCTCAGGTCTGCGTGAAGCTGTGTACCACCAACAGCAGTTACGAATGGATCTACAGCGGGGTAAAGAACTTCCTTTATCGGTTTCGTGCCATCACAAGAGTCCTCTGCTGCGCCTGTATCTCCAGAAGAAGCCAACAGTGTAGTGCCCTTGGATGTGGCGTCTCTAAATGCTTGGTGCCAGAGTTGTTGACCGGCCATGCAAGTCTCGTTTATGCCAAAGCTCATTGAGATTACGTCGCCCAGATCTTCATCAATGGCATGGTTTATTGCACTCACTAGATCTCTCTCCTCGTCACTCTTAGAGAGTACGAGGTCAATGGTTGCATTTGGCGCAACGGCATGTGCCCACTCAACATCGAGCGAAATCTCAGCAGACCAGTCAACTTGGTTGGCATCTTGGGGATCGAATGGAGTTAAGCCATCTGGAGCAATAATATTTAGGTCGGTGTCGTTGAGACCAAATGCCTGATCAAAGCTCTTGAGATCGTTTTGTATATCGGGAGCTTGGAATGCATCCACGATCACAATGGTGGCGCCCTTCCCTGTAACACCATCATCTAGCAGGGGTTGAATATTGTAAGCTTTGCGTATTTGACTGGGGCCGTAACAAATGGCTTTTGCGTTGGGGGACTGACAAGAGAAATGACGGGTCCCACTCCCACTGTCATCACTAATGGGAGTATCGGAAGTAAATTTAATTAAAGGTTGAAGTCTAGCCTGGCCGTTGGGGCTAGGGCTAGCAGCATATGTGCTCCCTACTAGGCAAAAGAAGGTACTGACTACTAAGCCCAGCAGGGTTAGGTTTGCCACTACCGAGTAACAAAGGCGATGGGGGGTGATAGATCTTTGCGTCATACAAAGTCCTTTCCTACGACTTGATGTGACAGCGGCCATCAAAAAGATTGAGTCTATCGATTTTTAAAATTCAGCCAAGAACCTTTGTTGTAAAGAAGGTAATGTATCTTTGCCTAAGAGTAGGCTTTATGAAACTAGAGTTTCAAGCTCGATTCTAAGTCACTCTCTACCCTTTAGAGAAAGAGACAATATCGAAAGAATGGTTGACAAGGCTGCTTTTGTTAATCAGACTCAGTGAGGACCTGCTATTAGAAGCAGTATAATAGAAGTTTGCATGCTCCTCTAGAGGGAAAGAGGGACAACTGGGCAGTATGTCAAATGTTGTATAAATTTGTGTCAACGTGAGCTACCAGACTCTGATTTTCTACACAATTCAATATACTGCCGAGAACTGGTGACTAGAAAGTCGTTATCTTCAGAAGCCTATGGTCATTTTATTACTGCTGAGGATGCAGCCGCTGCTCCACCATGGTTAGCGTTGGAATGCCCTGTGTTCCTGGCTGCTCGATGGAAAAAGCGGCCGTGCAGTTGGCGAAATCTACAGCGCGAGTTGGATCACCATGGCGAAAGAGGTGAGTCAGGAATGCAGCTGCAAAGACATCGCCTGCGCCAGTGGGATCTGCCTCCTGGGCTGGATATGCCGGGAAGTGGTGGATTGTACCATGCTCGAAGAGCGTTGCGCCGTGTTGTCCATCCGTAGCCACCAGTAGCGGTACCAGCTTGCTCCAGCGCAATAGGATCGCATCAGCTTCAGTGCGGTTGCCATTGGCGAAGGGGAGGAGATCATCATGACTGAGGATCAAAACATCTAGCAGTGGGAGTATCTGGTCAGCATCCTGCCAGGGTGTGGGCCAGACGCGACCGTCTGCATCCCAGCGGCGCAACCAGCCCTGTGGTGTGGCTGCGAGGATCGAACCCGGCTGCCGTGGGAACAGGGTTACGAACGCTGGGTCCAGTTCTTGGGCCAGGGGAGCGAATAGCACAATGGGGGCCGCTAACCAGTCTGATGGCACGTCTGTGAGCTGTAGGGGGGTACCGCGGGTATGAAGATATTGGGTACGGAACCCACCCTGATAGAAATTGGCGAACGTCGTGCTTTGCGCAGATAATTGTGCATGCAAGGCAATATGGGGAAGATGCGCGGGCAGAATTGCCCGCAGTTCTGCATCGGCACAGGTGAACACTCCAACTGCCAATCCCAGGTGCTGGGCCACGAGAGCAGCAAAAGTAACTGTACCGCCAAGGGAGAAAGAGCCATCCGTGTGCATATCCCGTGTGACATGCCCAATAGCAAGCAATTCAGGAGTCGAGGAAACCATAAAGCAAAACTACCCTCCCGGTTAAAGCGATCGTTGTGTTTTTGTACCCTGCTTCATCGACTAGGACGCTTCAAAGAAATGACCACACGTCGCTCATCGCCTTCGCCAATACTCTCTGTGCTGATATCTTTACTATCGGACAGGGCTATATGGACAATACGTCGTTCATAAGGAGGCATTGCCTCAAGAGCGATTGAACGCCGGTAGTTACGCACCTGCTGGGCTACGCGCAATGCCAGCGAGCGCAGATTTTCCTCGCGACGCTGACGGTAATTCTCCGCATCCACAACAATGCGCAAGCGATGCTTGGTACGATGGCTGACAATGAGATTGACTAGTAATTGGAGAGCGGCCAAGGTTTCACCACGACGTCCGATGAGTAAACCCAGATTCTCGTTCATCCCGTGGATATTAACGGTTAATGGGCTGGTTGAGCGTACCTGGACTGCAGCATGGATATTCATATGCCGTAGAATATGCTGGAGCACATCCACTGTGATTTCGATATCCTCACGGGAAGCATTCTCCACATCTTGCAGTTCGTGCTCCGACACCTCAATGGTTTGTGTCTCCATCCCTGCCAAAAGAGGCTGGTTAGCGAATTCGGAAGAAGGAATGAAGGGCAGAGACTCATCGTCCAGTTCTAATTCTTCTTCATCTTCCAGTTCCTCTTCCTCGATATAGTCCTCGTCCTCTTCATCGAGCAATTCCTCTTCATCTTCAGGTAAGGGAACTTCGATTCCGTCGGGACCAAGAAGTGCATCAGCCATCTCTGGCGTGATGATCGCACCCCTCGTGCTCGGACTTGAAGCTGTGCTCGTAGAGCGTACCGTCACGCGTACTCGTGCTTCCTTGCTACCCAGGCCAAAAGTGCCTCGACTCGTTTCTTGAAGAACGGCAATCTCGACTTCATCACGGCGTTTCCCCAAGCTTGCTAGTGCCCGGGCGATTGCCTCTTCAACACTTTTGCCACTCGCCTCTATGCTTTCCACAGTTTCTTTTGCCTCCCTGAATATTTAAGTGAGATTCGTAGTAACTTCTTAGGTACCAATCGGGCTAATTAATGCGATTTATACCTATAAAGGGCACAGGTCGCTAATTGGTAGGGGCCCCAGCTAACTATCAATAATTCGCGCCCGCCATTCCCCTGACGATCTTATCTAGCGTCGTGAGCGTTGTGAGCCTCCGCGACGGCGGGCGGATGCACTTCCTCCACGCTGGCGTCGAGAAGATGAATAGTTACCATTGGTTTTCGGCTGCGAAGTTGTACTAGAACGAACTTTGCTTGCAACTGAGCCAGAGCGTGCGCTTTCTTCTTCATCCTCGTCATCTTCATTCTCAGTCTGTTTTGTACGCTGCGCACCGGTTTTTTCGCGAACAGACTCGCCTGTATTCGTTGTTGTGCTAACCGCACCATTGCTGGAAGATGCACTTCCCCCGCTCTTAGGCATCAGATTGGGTACTGTCAGCAAAGAGCCCCAACCGGTAACAAAGTACTGCTGAACAGCCTGGAAGGCAGAGGAGATAATCCAGTAGAGAACTAAGCCAGAAGTGAAATTCCAGCCGATAAACAGGATGAAGAATGGCATCACGAACTGCATTGTTTTCATTGTCTGCGCAGTGGGATCGGGTTGCCCAGATTTATTGTTATTGTTACTAGCCACTGGTGCTGTCTTGGGCTGTGAGATGCGCAATGATATGAATGTTGCCAATGCAGCCAAGACTGGCAGAATGTGGGAAGGATCTGGCTGTACCAGCGAAAGTGTCCATGACCAGCGCACATGAAGGATGGGATTCAAAAAAGATAGCCATTGAAACCAGGTGAGATTCAAACTAGGAAGATGGCTAAATGGCTCTACAAAGGGCTGGTAAAGTAGATCGTTCAGATTGTGGATATTATGTGCCTTTTCAGCATTTACTACCGAGTAGAGTGCGTAGTACAGACCATAGAGGACGGGCAATTGCACTACCATGGGCAGACAACCAGTTAGCGGGCTCACACCATATTCTTTATAGAGTGCTTGCAATGCCTGCACCTGTTGTGCCTGCTGATCCTTCTTGGCGTACTTCTTACGAATCTCTTGAATCTGTGGTTGCAGTTGCTGATTAGCTTTCATGGATTTAAGCTGTTTCAAGGTGAGGGGAAAGAGAAGCAGCTTGATAATCAGCGTTAGCACTACGATTGAGAGGCCAAAATCACCGAAAAGATGATATAAAAGCATCAGCCCATTGAAAATGGGCCGCATAAAGATCTGGCTGAATAGAAAACCTATCTCACCGAAAACATTCACAGAATTCTCCTGCCTTCCTTGATCTCATTTGCCCAGGGTCTCTGGTACAGGATCATACAGGTTACCATGATAAAATGGGTGACAGTTCCTGATACGTTTGATCGTCAGCCAGCTACCACGGAAAAAGCCAAAACGTTCAATTGCCTCATATCCATAGCGCGAACATGAGGGCGTAAAGCGACACGATGGAGGCAGGATCACCGACAGCGTGTGCTGATATAACCATATCAAAGCAAGTGCAATGTATTTCACGTTTGCAATCCTTGTGCGTGTTCAGTTCCTCGCCTCTTGCGTCGCGGAGAGATTGAGCAGCCGCGCTCGACGTAACAATATCCGTAAGTCGTCTACAAGATCAGGTAATTTCACACCAATGACTGGGGCTTTTGCGCTGATTACTAGATCCCATCCTGCTGGAATGTCAGCGAGAATAAGCCGAATTGCCTCGGAAAGTAACCTTTTCACATAATTACGTTCGACCGCGCGTTTGGAAACACGTTTACTGACGACGAAGCCAATACGCAGTGTTGCTAGATCATTCGATGCAAACGTGAGGATAAGCAGCCGGGATACTGTATTGCATCCCTGCTGCCTCACACGTTGGAAATCTTTACTTTTACGTAAGCGTAACGCACGTTTGAGTGCCACGGATAATTAAACCGTTAAGCTCCAACGCCCTTTGGCGCGGCGTGCCCTGAGGACACGTCGACCATTGCGAGTAGCCATCCGTTTCATAAAGCCATGTTCACGTTTGCGCGGGATGCGCTTTGGTTGCCAAGTACGTTTCATAAACCTCTTCTTTTGCCTCCACTTGGGATTTCTCGTAGATTATAGCGAGTATAATGCACGCTGTCAATTCTTCATGTCCCGAGTATCACATTCTTCTTTAAGGCTAGGAAAGAGAGAGGAAGGAAAAGGCCCGAACGCCCCTAAAAAGCATCCGAGTAACCCATTTCTACGGCCATGTTTCCGCTTTTGCTGAAAACAACAGTATATCTATAGGTAGCAGATTAGTTCTGTTGGGTATACGAAGTTAGTTGAGGAAAGAGGAAACAATTGGATATACAGAAGTACGATATGCTGCGCGATACATGGATTTACCAGGAAATTCGACAACAAGTTCAGGCAGAGGAACAGCAACACTGCCTCCTAGAACAACGCCTGATGCTGCTGGAGATTGTTCAGGCACGTTTTCCACGCATCAAGCCACAAGTTAAGCTGGTTACAGAACAACTGAACGAGCCAGCACGGTTACGCAGCTTGATTGTGAAGGTCAGCGCTGCTCCCACGGAAAAGCAAGCCAGACAGGCTTTGCAAGAATTCACAACAGAAGATAACAGTAAAATCTTGTGAATTGCTATTAATACGGCAAAGATGTATGTATGCTGAGAAGGGTATATTCTCAAGGAGCATCGTATCTAGCTTCTTTAGCAGTTGCATTAGCAATCTTGCAGGTAGAAATGTCATACTCTCTTTTGACAAATACAATGTAGTACCTTACACTTAAGGAGTCTGCATAGATTGCTATTGGATCATTAATAGGGTAGACATGGATGGAGGTATATTATGTTACACAATTCGTGGCAAAACTGTTCACCAGAGAAACTGCTGGTGGAGCGTTTTCATATTATGACCGGATTTCATCCGGGACAGCGTACCATCATTGAGCAACTTGTACAAGGCAGACGAATATTAGCGATACAGCAAACAGGTTGGGGGAAATCGCTTTGTTACCAGATGGCAAGTCTTTATTATCCTCATCTCACCATTGTCTTTTCTCCATTGAAGGCTCTGATGCGCGACCAGTGCCAGCGATGCAATGACGTTTATGATATTCCATCTGCAATCGTGAGTTCGGATTTCAGCGAGGCTGAGAATGATGCGACATTAGCACAAGCAGTGGAAGGAGAAATCAAAGTGCTCTATATTGCTCCTGAGCGCTTGAGCAATATAGCTTGGCAAAACTACGTTTCACAGATGCGTATCAGCATGATCGTCATCGACGAGGCCCACTGTATCTCAACCTGGGGGCATGATTTCCGACCAGACTATCGTCGCATTGTGCGCTTATTGGATGCTATGCCTGAAAACACAGCAGTGCTAGCTCTTACGGCTACAGCAAATAAGCGCGTTGAGGTGGACATTCTTCAGCAGATGGGTATAGGTGTACATGTAATGCGTGGGACAATGCTGCGTTCCAACCTATATCTACATGTCATGCACGTACAGGGTGACCAGGAGAAACTGAGTTATTTGGCAGAGACGCTGCCACGCAGTCCGGGAACAGGTATCATCTATACAGCAAGTCAGAGGGATGCAGAAATGGTAGCTGTATTTCTTCAGCGCCAAGGTCTGACTTCTGAGTATTATCATGCTGGTCGAGATAACGACGTTCGGCAAGAGATCGAGCAAAAACTGATGGCAAATCACTACAAAGTTGTTTGCTCTACGAATGCTCTAGGTATGGGAATCGATAAACGTGATATACGTTTTATTATCCATTATCATATTCCAGGTTCTCCCATTCAGTACTATCAGGAGGTGGGGAGGGCTGGACGCGACGGTCAGGTTGCCCAGTGTGTGTTGCTTTATGATCCAGAAGATTTGCGTATCCAAGAGCATTTTATCAGTCATGCTAAACCTGCAAGCCTGCAGTATAAAACCATTTTATCGCACCTTGAAGCAAACTCTCAGGGGTTAGGCCAAAATGAGATAATGCGCATAACTGGTTTTTCGCAAACAGTTACACGCATTATCTTGAAGGATTTAGAAGACCAAGGTTTCATTGAGCGTGATGCTAAAAGTCGTTACGTTATGGTCATTGAGCGTCCTCGACAGATAGATTTTTCCAACTATGATACCGTACGTCAGCAGAAATTACGTGAATTAAGCGATATCCAGAATTATGCACTTCACCAGGGATGCTATATGGCCTATTTGACGACATATTTAGGTGATCCTCTTGGACTAGCTTGTGGAGTATGTGGACAGTGTCAGCCGACCAACTTTCCCACTATACAGGTATCTGAGAGCATACAAGAGGCTGCTGTGCGATTTCTTGAGGACGAGTACTTGCCACAAATAGAAAAACGTGGCACAACCAAGGCTCCTGCTCATGAGGCTGGATGGGCTCTATCAAGTCATGGAACTAGCAGGATTGGGCAACTTATCCGTGCCTGCAAGTATGAGAATGCAGGCCCTTTTCCCTTATCTCTTGTTGCTCGTACCGTTGAAGTGCTGCATACTCGCTATCCAATTGCCGAAATCAATGCTATCATGAGCATTCCACCAACCAGAAGTGGTACATTAGTAGAAGACTTTGCTAGGCAAGTTGCTGCAATGGTAAATAGAGAATATCTTCCGGCTCTGACAAAAATACGTGATACTCTGGAACAAAAGTACTTGAAAAATCGCTTGCAAAAAGAAGATAATGTTAAGGGAGTCTTTGCCATACAGTCGCCTGAGCTAGTGGCAGGGCGAACGCTATTGCTGATCGATGATATTTACGATTCTGGAAAAATGTTACAAGAGGCCGGACGGACTTTAATGCGAGCAGGAGCGCGTGTTGTCTATCCTCTGACTATCACGCGTACATTGCATTCAGACGACCAATAAGTTACCAAGGAGCAAAACATGGCAAAAAATTTACGAGAACAGGCATGTTGGTTAGCACTAGTGTTTGAGAGTAGGCTAACTATACGCATTGTCAACGATATTCTGGTTATTTGGTGCAAACAGTTGAACCGGACATTGCAAGATTTCTTCGCAGCCGATATCCAGGAATGGGAAGTAACCTGTCAACTCAATGTCAAGATAATTGAGAAACTTAAACAGGCCAAAGAGAAGCTTGTAGCACAGGCTTTCCTCGTTGAACAATTGCAGCATGCTCATATTCACCTTGTGACAGTGCTTGACCCTGAATATCCCCAATCGTTAAAGTCTGCGCTTGGTCGCAGCCATATACCACCTGTACTCTTTTTCATGGGAGATATGGATATTCTCAAACGCCAGACGATTGCCATCATTGGCTCACGTAATGCAAGCAATGATAGTCTGGAATTTACCAGGGCCGTAGCTAGTTGTCTAGCTGAGCATGATATTAACGTCATTAGTGGCCATGCCCGTGGGGTTGATCGTGCTGCATACGAAGGAGCGGTTAGTACGGACGGGTGTACAACAGTGGTATTGCCTGAGGGCATTCGTAAGCTTAGTAAAGTACAAATGCGAGATCTACAGCCAAGGATCGAGGCAGGCAAAGTCCTGTTATTGAGTCAATTCCATCCCGATGCATCCTGGTTAGTGAGTCGAGCGATGGAACGCAATGGAGTTGTCACAGCTCTGGCCCAGGTCATTGTTGTGGCAGAATCAGATACTAAGGGTGGCACGTGGGAAGGTGCAAATGGTGCCTTGAAGCAAGGACGACGTTTGTACGTACGTAAATCTGAGCCGCTCGACGCGCACCCTGGAAACAAGCAGTTGCTTGAAAAGGGAGGACATCCTCTGGACTGGCCAGTCGAGAATCTTGCTACTATCCTCTCTCCATTAGTGCAGGAAAGTGTAGCAATGCACACACGGCAGAGCATGGGTTCTGCACCACCAAGTCAGTTCTCTCTCTTAGCCCTACAAGCTGAGTAGCTGATAGCAGCAATTTGTGGTAATTTCTAGTTGTAAGGAGGTTCTTTTCTTTAATGGTAGCTCAACCATCACAGCCAAAGTTTATGAGTATCGAAGAGTTCCGTACGTTAGAGCGGGCCAACCCAGATGTCAAGTACGAATATATTGATGGGCAGGCTTATGTGATGTCAGGAGGAACTGCCGATCATGCCCGTGTTAGTAGCAATATGGTGCGTGCTCTAGAGGATGCGTTAGGCGATCGTCCATGTCTCGTGTACAATTCCGATCTACATGCACGCATAGGACTTTCACGTCTTACCCTGCCGGATGTAACAGTAACGTGTGATGAACGCGACGTAGGAAAGGTCACTGAAATACGGGCTCCACGTGTGATCGTTGAAGTGCTCTCACCATCAACAGAGACATACAACCGCGGACGCAAATTTGGGTACTATCGTGCCTGCCCAACCATCCAGGAGTATGTTTTGGTTGCGACAGATTATCAGACTGTTGAAGTCTTCCGACGCACATTAAAGGTCTGGGAGTACCAAGCGTACGGCCCGGGTGATGAGGTGGAGCTGACGAGCATAAATGTCCGCTTTCCACTAGCTGTGCTCTACAGGCGTACAACAGTCCCAGAAGTATTAGATGAACCTGAAGGCGAAGTTTAGGGAGGTAACTACTTAGGTACCAATCTAGCCGATTAAAGCAATTTATCGCGCCTATCCGGCAATTTATTGCCCAAGTGTAGGGACCCGATTTATCGCGTCCGCAAAAGTGTACAAACTATGCAAAATACGAATACAAAAACTGACCTGCTTGCGTTCACCCTTCCCCAGCTCCAGCAATGGCTGGTAGAGCGAGGTGAGGCAGCTTTTCGTGCCAAACAAATCTTTGGTTGGCTCTACCGGCAACTTGTGACCGATTTCGCTGCGATGACCAACTTATCTGCATCCCTGCGCCAACGTTTAGCAGAAGAGGCGTGCATCGGGCCAATGACTGTACGTAGCGAGCTTCATTCCAAGGATGACCGCACACGCAAAATCCTACTCGAGTTGGCCGATAGCAAACTCGTCGAGTCGGTACTAATGCTCTATCCGCCACTCGGTGAGAAGCAGTCACGTGCAACTGTTTGTGTCTCCAGTCAAGCTGGTTGCGCCTATGGCTGTACTTTTTGTGCAACTGGGCAGATGGGCTTTGATCGGCACCTGAGCGTAGGTGAGATCGTAGCGCAGGTACTCTATTTTGCCCGCGAACTACGAAACGCTCCCTGGACCGCTATGAGCTTGCCCGGTAGCACAGCCATTGACCGCATCACCAATATTGTACTGATGGGCATGGGCGAGCCACTGCACAATTACAACAATGTCTTGCAAGCGCTACGCATCCTCAACAGTCCCGAGGGCTTCAACCTTGGAGCACGCCATATGACCGTTTCCACTGTAGGACTAGTCCCTGCGATCCATAAGCTGAGCCAGGAAAAGCTCCAGGTTAACCTAGCTATTTCGCTGCATGCGCCAACTGACGAGTTACGTAGCCAGACTATGCCAATCAACCGTAAGTATCCCCTGCAAGAATTGCTAAAAGCCTGTCAGGACTACATTGCTACCACTGGACGACAGGTAACATTTGAGTATGTATTGCTCGCCGGAGTGAATGATACACCGACACATGCGCGACAACTTGCAGAATTGCTGGCTCCCCTGCGACAATTCGCCCATATCAACTGTATCCCGGTCAATGCAACTTCAGCTGACTATAAAACGCCCGGTCCAGAGGCCATCCGCAGCTTCCGCAACATGCTCTTTGAGCACGGTGTGAGCAACAGTGTACGGGCCGAACGCGGCGATGATATTGCAGCAGCTTGTGGGCAGCTACGTACACGCTTTGAGGACAATCGCAAGAAACCAGCCACCATTGAGAAAGGAATATAAGGGAGATTTTTAACAAAATCTCAGTTTCAAAAGTGCCAACAAGTGTTGGTCAAAACGATAACATCATCGGCGAGTCTGATCTAAGCGGTCATCCATCGCAAGACAGAGCGACTAATCCATGAAACGTCATGCTTTGCAGGTGCACCACCGGGTGCAAGTCATTTTTTTGCATTGAGCTGTCAGCGGAGCCCACGAGGTGGAATGCTCACAAGCGGACGCAATGAATTGCTGTCCCTACCGATGACGATAAATCGTGTGAGATGTGTCTATTGTTCATTCTATCACATTAGGATATTTTTGATTGATACGTTCGATACAGACGCAATTTATTGCCAAGGGTAGGGACAGCAATTTATTACGTCCGCCCCCGTAGTATCTACACGTATTTCTCTATTTACGTGTTTTGATGGTTCTCAGGCCACGCCAAAAAATGACGCACACCCGTGTACCACCCCGCATGAAAGCGAAGCGTTCAGAATACTCTGCTGGCAAAATAGGTTAGTATGTCAGGACAAGAAAGCGGGAGGTTTCTGGGTGGTGAGCGTGTTGCCCCACCCCCCACGGACGCGATAAATCGGGTCCCTACACTCGGGCAATGAATTGCTATAGAAAACCGATGTATCGGTTCTTGCCTCGTTCCCTTTTGCCCATGCGGTTGGCCGGACAAAAATTTTCCGCAGAGTCATTGATCGTGCTCGTAGCGATCAAGAGGCAGAAAGGCCCATCACTGCGAACGGGCCTTTCTGCCTCTTGTCAAAATCAGCTATCTCATACAGCAACATAAGAGCGTGGTTGTGGTAAAGTCTGTCCGCAGTACTGGTATTTTTCTATCAATGCCTCGATAGCTTCTTTGCCATTCTGCAACGCCTCTTCATAGGTATTACCATGCGTGTGGCAATTGGGAAATTCAGGCAGTGTGACAATATACTTGTTATCTTCATTACTCCATTCAATGGTCATAGAATACTTCAGGGGTTCCATTGCCTCTTCTCCTTTGCCCTTTTGAGCATATTACGTACAGCTCTCTCTTGATACTTATCAGCGTCGTCACCATCGTGACCACAAAAGGTGAAGTCATTCTCTGGATCTGACGGATCAAACCAAACGGTATGACTTCCTTTTGCAGGACGATAGGTAAAGCCTGCCTTACGTAGTTTTGATTTCAACTGCCTAATTTTCTCCGGCATCGATCTTCCCTGTTTATAGTACCACAAGTATAAACTCTTGACAAGAAATTGCAAGCACTAAGGACACTCCTACAATAGGACTAGTCGCATCGCGCTGAGTCATGCTACCTATTGCAGGAGTGTGTCCTTTTGATCATACATATCTGGTGCCATCCCGGTCTTAGCGGGCTTTTGGCACCTTATTCATTGTACGCAAGCAACGCGTACAGATATTTACCGTGCGCCGAGCACCATTGATGACAAGACGGCGACGGTGTACATTGAGAACAAAGCGACGGCGTGTACGATGCTGCGAGAAGGGAACATTATTTCCATGCATCGGCTTACGTTCACACACATCACAACGGCCTGCTGGCATATCTACCTCCCAAATTACTAACACTCAAGCGGATACCGTATGGACAAACCAGGATGGACCGTTCCAAAAGAGTGGATCTGTAGAACCGACTTTACTTGATTATCGTGGGGTCCTCTGGTATACTGCTTCAAGAAACTTGTGCACTGGTTGGATTATCCAAACACATTATGCGAGTATAAACGATACTGGCTATTTTGGCAAGAGAGAAGACACACGCACATGCCAAAAGCATCTGCCATACAGCCGCAGCCCGGCTCAGGTCCACTCGGCAAAATCGAGATCCTACCCAACGCTGTCCATTCAATCGCGGTTCAGGCTACCTGTGAGTGTTATGGAGTATTAGGTATTGCTTTACCTCACCTGCGCAATGGACAAGCTGTCATTCTCGCACCGGAGCGACGCAATCAGGGAGTACGAGTTTCTATTCTCGATGATCAACTCATTATTGATGTTTACGTTGCACTGGAATATGGGCTACGTATCACTGCAATCGCACACAGTATTATGAGCAATATTAAGTATTCAATTGAGAAGATGCTCGGTGTACCAGTCACGCAAGTAAACGTGAATGTGCAGGGACTTCTCCACGGGCCAACATCTCCAGATCAAGAAGAAAAGGACCGGAGGTAGCTAAACTGCGATGGAGAAATTATCAACACCTAAAATACGTCAACGTCCCAGACGTATTAGCGTCTTTGACGGACAAGACCTTAAGAAAGCTATCTTGGTGGGAGCCGCATGGTTAGAAGAGCATCGCCAAGCCATTAATGCTCTGAACGTTTTTCCTGTCCCCGATGGTGACACTGGCTCCAATATGGCCGCTACTATGAAGTCTGCAATTCGCAATATCATCGATAGCGACGAAACCTCAGCAGGCATTATCGCAGCAAAGGTTGCCCATGATGCATTGCTAGGTGCACGTGGCAATTCAGGAGTTATCCTCTCGCAAACGCTAC
>Ga0193728_1000378_pt1 | contig 21413 bp, 9 predicted proteins | sample U1c1metaG_FD_143037 | JGI IMG/M metagenome (GOLD analysis project Ga0193728, IMG submission 143037) | Soil microbial communities from a riparian zone of the East river system, Colorado, United States - U1c1 | ecosystem: Environmental > Terrestrial > Soil > Riparian zone | place: USA: East River...
CGCGTTGTTTGGATGCACGATTGTTTTTGCTCTTCCTGTGCTTGGCGAATTGATGCGGCCTGTGTGGCAAACGCTCTGGAATTATCAGCCGACGCTGCTCGGACTGCGATTCATCGCGTCTTTCCTAGTCCTGCTGGTGCCGACGACAGCAATGGGCTTGACGTTGCCGGTTTTAATCGAAGACCCAGTTTTGCGCCGAGCGAATTTTGGGCGGGCAATCGGTCTTCTTTATGGCTCGAACACATTAGGCGCAGTAGCCGGCGCCGCGCTCGGCGAAGGTTATCTGATTGCAGCGTTTGGGCTTCATGGCACCGGCCTTGCGGCGGGCTTGGTGGTTTGCCTCGCTGCAGCGATCGCTTTGTTGATCGCAAAAATTGATGCGGACACCGACGCGCTCATTTCAGAGCGAACATTTCCGTTGCGCTTCGACGCAGGCTATCGGTTACCGTGGCGTTTGCTTTTCGTCAGCTTTGGGGCGGGCTGCATTTTTCTTGCGCTGGAAGTGGTTTGGTTTCGGTTTCTACGTTTGTATGTCGCATCCTCGCCGACTGCATTCGCGATTATGCTGGCTGTAGTGCTGGCAGGAATTGGCTTCGGCGCCATTGTCGCTGGCGCGATGCATCGCCGCTCGACATCACTAAATCACCTGCTTCCGGTCCTCTTGCTGTTGGCCGCCATTTTGACGCTTCTCTCGTATCTGTTTTTTCCGGGCGAGTTGATTCAGGCGCGTACGGGCGTGTTTGATCTCAAATGGTGGCAGATTGCGTTCTTGTGCGTTGCCCTGATGTTCCCCGTCGCTTTGCTCGCAGGAATTCTGTTTCCGTCCATCGTGGCAGATGTTCAGGTGAGGGTGGAAGACCGGATGAACAGCACAGGGATCACAACGTTGTTCAATACTGCGGGAGCCGCGCTCGGCCCGCTTGTTGCAAGCTTCGTCCTGCTGCCGGCCGTCGGCTACCAATGGAGCCTCATATTTTGCGCCACGGGATACGCTTTGCTTGGCATCCTCGTGACCGACCGTGCGGATTGGTCAATTCAGCGGCCAATCGGTCTGGTCACAATCGCGTTTTGCGCAACCGTCATTCTGCTGCTCGCATTTTTTCCTTACCAACGCGCTGAATCACATTTCGCGCACGCAAGTCGGCCTTACGAAACGGATGAACACGGCCATGTGCTTGCACATCTAGTGAAAAGGATCGAGGGCACTTCGGACACGTGGCAGTTGCTGCGGCGCGATCTTTTCGGCGAACCGTATTACTACCGGTTGCTGACCAACGCATTTTCGATGTCGGCCACAAATCCGTACAGCCAGCGCTACATGAGATTGTTTGCTTATCTTCCGTTGGCTTTTCGTCCGGAATCAGAAGACGTGTTGCTTATTTCTTATGGCTGCGGCGTCACAGCGGATGCGTTTCTTCATGGGTCGCACGTTAAACGGATGGATGTGGTGGACATTTCCAAGGAGGTGTTCGCACTGGCTGATTTCTATTCTAGCATCGATTACTCCAATCCACTGCGGGACCCGCGCGTGCACCGAGTTGTGCAAGATGGTCGCTTCTTCCTACAGGCCAGCCCGCGACAGTACGACATCATTTCGGGAGAACCGCCCCCGCCCAAAGTAGCGGGCTCGGTTAATCTCTATACGCGGCAATTTTTCTCGCTCATGAACAGTCGGCTGAAGGAAGGCGGAATCGCTACCTTTTGGCTGCCCATCAATCAGTTGAAAGTCGAGGAAACGAAAGCAATTCTTCGTGCATTCCATGATGCTTTCTCAAACTCGTCGGTTTGGGCCGGGGCCCATCAGGACTGGATCATGATGGGCATCAAAGGGCCGGGACGCAAGGTGCCCGAAGAGGAAATTCGGCAATTGTGGAGCCACCCAGATTCGGGCGGCGATTTGAGGCGAATCGGTATTGAGGTCCCGCAACAATTGGGCGCTCTTTTTCTCATGGACGGCCAAGAGATCGACCGGATCACGCGTGATGTCTCGCCGCTTACGGATAATTATCCGAAGCGGCTAAGCGATGCCGGGTGGGACGACGAAGCAAGTCAGCGCTTTGCTTTGACGTACATGGAAACGCTTCCGGCGCTCCAACGTTTCCTTCATTCTCCGTTGGTCGCCGCGGTTTGGCCCGAGACGCTGAACTCGTCGATGGAATCGTTCTTTGTCATTCGCGAGTCGCGCTATCTCTCCGAGACGGTGGGAAGCAACAAGCTGGCCGAACTGGACGTTTATCTACGCCATTCTGGATTGCGAATACCTGTTTTAGAAGTGCTCGGCAGTGATGGATTCAGGGTGGCAATTGCAGAGCGGGTGGCGAAGAAAGCGCAACCGTCTCCGCTAGAGGTAATGCCGGATCTAATTGCGGGAGCGCTGGCGCGGCGGGACTTCAACGCAGCAATTCGCCTGCTCGAGGGGGAGAAAGATCGCGGCGCATTGAGTCCGAACGACACATTCTTGCTTACATACCTCTACTGCTTGAATGGCAGTGTGGACAAAGCGGAAGGGCTTGCCGCCACCAACGCCAACTCGATCAAGAAAGATTGGTTCGTTGATTGGCTGTGGGGAAAATTGGAGGCCGATTTCGGATTCCATCCCCCGCCTTAGATGCGATGCTCAAGCGCGTAAGCGGCGGTTCCAAACCGGTAAAAAAAGTTTCAAAAATCGAGAAAAAAAGCTTGCCAGCCGTTGGCCTCTTCCGCTAGACCGGGAATTCGAGCGACAAACAGCACTGTTTGTCCGTTCAAAAAAAAGTTTAAAAAAGTGAAAAAAAAGCTTGTCAGGCCTTTAGAAATTTAATAACCCTGCCGAAACCTAACCAAACCAATGGAGAAACTAATGACTAAAAACGCACTAAAAACGTTTAGATTCGTTCGGCTCGCACTCATGGCGGGCGTCGGATTTCCGCTCATCCTCGCATCCAACGCCTTCGCGCAGTTGCCGGCTCCCGCCGCCTCCCCGCCGCCAGGTATAGGTGCGCCGGCACCAGCAGGAGCGGCTGAAGTCGAACGCGTCGTCGTAACGGGTTCGAACATTCCCACAGCGGAAGAGACTGGCCCGAATCCCGTGGACACGTACCGTCCGCAGGACATCGAGAAGTTGGGCATCCGCAATGCGACGGACCTTCAGGAATTCATCCCGCAAGAGGCCGGTGGCACCGTTAACCTGAACATCGGCAATGCCGGTGATGGCACAGTCCAGTTCAACCTGCGCGGCTTGTTGCCCAAGGAGACTTTGATCCTAATCGATGGCAAACGTGTCGCCTACGGTTCGTTGGGTTCCGCCGGAACCAGCGCAGGCCCGGACATCAACCTGATCCCCTTTTCCATGGTCGATCACGTTGACATCCTCAAGGATGGCGCCTCGGCCGTGTACGGCTCCGACGCGATCGCTGGCGTGGTCAATTTCTTTTTGATCCACAAATTCCGCGGTCTGGAGATCGGAGGGACGTACGGGAACACAAACTTGGGCGCCTCCAACGAGATGGGCGAGTGGGAGGCATGGATCAAAGCGGGCACCGGAGATGACAAGACCGATATCGTGGTCATTGCCGATTTCTGGCAACGCCTCAATGGAGTTTTCAGTCGTGACCGCGATATTTCGTCCAATGGGAATTTCATCCCGTTTGGAGGAAACGATGTGCGCAGCAGCAATGAACCTGGTCGGGTCGGCGGATTCCGCTTGCGCCCGGGCATGTTCTTCGGCCCGGGGGGTCTCCCGCAGCCCGGCATAAACACCCCGCTGCCAAAATCGTCCACGGGGCCTGCGACTTCTCCCTTCTATAAGACGCCCGGGCAGTTCGGACTCGGTTTTCTTGGTGACCCGGCCGCGCTGGATGGGAATTACGTTAGCTTTAACTTTGCTGCTTTCACGCCTGCGCTGCCTCCGGGGGATCGCCAGGTGTACTATGGCTCGTTCACGCGTGATATTTGCGACAAATACCTGACAGTGTTTGCCGATTTCAAGCTCGCACGGACATTCTACGATGCGTCCCTGGCGGCTGTGCCGTTTACGCCTGATCCATTCAAGATACCGGGTACCAACGTGGGTTTCAGTCCGAACAGCATCAGTGTGCCACTCGTAAATGCGTGGAATCCATTCACAGTCGCAAATGCGACTATTCCAAATTTCTTTCCTGACGGAAGCGGTCTCCCTGTGACTACAGGTGTTAAGTTTCGCGGCCTTAACGACACCGGGCCCAGACATGAGCATTTCACTTACTGGGATTCCATCTTCGATGTCGGGCTCCGCGGTGAGATGGGAGAAATTGGCGATTACTTCAAGACTTGGAACTGGGAACTGGGTTTCCGTTATAATCGGAACGAAGGAAAAGACATATCCATAGGTGAAGCCAGCCAGCCCGGGTTACGGGCTGCGCTGTTGGATACGGACCCAGCCACAGCGTTTGATCCGTTCCTGAATTTCACCGCCCATAATACAAGGGCGGCCAGATCCGCCGTGTATGTGAACCTGCAAAATACCGGCGAATATGAGCTGCCAATTTACTATGCGACCATTAACGGCGACCTGTTCAGTCTTCCAGCCGGTCCGATCTCTTTCGCGATTGGCGGCGAGTACGATGCGCCGAGGTTCAATCGCACTCGTGACGCGCTGAACAACACGTTTCAATCGATTGGCTCGACGGATGGGCAAGGCTTCCGTGTGAATCGCGATGTTTGGGGAGTCTACGAGGAAGTCCGGGTGCCTTTCACCAGCCCCACGTGGAACTTCCCCGGTTTCTACAGTTTTGAAGTGGACTTTGCTGAGCGGGAAGAATGGTATAGCAATAATACTAATACAGTTTTAACTCCGTTTGTCCCCGCGTCACACTCCAGGTATAACGCCCAGCGGCCGAAGGTGTCTGTCCGCTGGCAGCCGCTTGATCCAAAGTACATCGGCGCGATTACTTTGCGCGGCAGCTACACCGAAGCGTTCCATGCGCCAACACTATCGGAGCTTGCCCCTGCAGGCTCACAAAACTTCCCATTGGTCACCGATGTGTTTACCCGCACCAATCCCCCGGCATTCCGGACTGATCCTCAAGTTGAGGAACGCATTTCTGGAAACCCGCTGCTACATCCGGAAGTTGCCTATGAATGGACCTACGGAGCGGTTTACAGCCCGAAATGGGTGAAGGGCCTGACACTGAGCGCCGACTGGTGGCATATTGATATGCGCGATATCGTAACCACTCCCGGCGCGCAGTTTCTTATCGAGCAAAATAATCCTGCTTTGGTGCAACGTGGTCCGCCACCGCCCGGGGGTGTATTCGGTCCAGTCATTCTGGTCCTCGATCTTAACCAAAACCTTTCGGGCGCAGTTTTCGAAGGCCTCGACTACGAAGGTATCTATATTATGGATTCTACGATCTTTGGCGGCAGCGATTGGGGCAGAATAACGACCACGGTCAATGGCACCTGGCTGTCCCGGGCTGAGTTTCAGGCCCAACCCGGTACGAAACGGATCGGTATCAATGGGGAATTCCTGCCGCCGGGATTCTCTCTGACCAGTTCGTTGCCGTGGCATCGGGCCAATTTCAGTATCTTTTACGATGGCCCGGCCGATACCTGGGCTGGTGGTCTCGATGTCGGCGCGGTAGTCCACTGGATCGGCCAATACGAGGACGACAATGCGAGTCTGACAGGGTCCCCGAAGTTGAATATGCCAAGAACAGGCGGTAATAATAATCCCGCTCCTTTTCCTGACCGCGCGCGGAAAGTGGCCGCGTGGACGACGCTCGATATCATCCTCAACTACACGTTTAACCTGCCTCCGCCCGCACCAGCAGAGGTGCCCGGTTATGCCAAAGACGGCGGGAAAAACGTGAAGAGCGGCAAGGATGGCAAGGAGAAGAATGTCATTCCAGTCTCCACGGCTGAGTACGGCTGCAACAACTGGAAATGGTGGCTCAACAATACCACGGTCACGCTTGGTCTGCAGAACGTGACCGACGAAGATCCACCGTTTGTAGCTGGTTCCTTCGAGAACGGCTACGACGAGTCGATTGGCACAATCAAAGGCCGGTACTGGTATGTTGGATTGAAGAAGCGCTTCTAAAGCGCAAGCCGAGACAATTCACAGCGGCCGGGCTCTTAGCGGGGCCCGGCCGTTTTGCTTCTGCTTCCTTTGGCCTGTCGAGCCCTTCGACTTCACTCAGGACAGGCTCTGTCGAGACAGCTCTAACTCTTGAATTCCAAACGATGCCGCGTGATTACAATTTCTGGAGCTATCCGAGGAATTTTGCGGAACATTACAAAGTTGCTTGCCCGAGTACTGTGCCGTCTCAATCGTTGCATCAAAATAATCACGCGAGGCCAAGCTTTTATTCGCTCGAGTCGCGCAGCGGAAGGCTCTTTCGGTAAAGATCGATGTTCGACTCAAGTGCATTTGCGGCCGGGTAGTTTCCCTGCTTCGTGGCCAACTCTGAGCCGCGCTGCGCGGTTTCAATCGCCTTATCAAATTGACGATTCTCCGCATACGCAGCAGCAAGGAGCCGGTAGATCCGAGGGTCTCTCTCGCCGGAGAGCTTTAGCGCATGCTCGCCCAAAGCAACTGCTTTTGCCCCGCTCCGAATCGCGTCGTCAGGAAATGTGGCAAACACCCACACGAGATTGCAGTAGGCGTTTAGGTTGCCTGGGTTTAGCTCCAGCGTCTTTTGCCATTCGCTGATTGCCTGATCGATTCGGCCCTCTTGCGACCACGCGATACCGAGGTCGTTGTGTGCCTCCGCGCTGGCGGGATTCACTTGCAGCTCTTTCTGTAAATGAGCGACTGCCTGATCGAGCTGACCCTGCCGCAACAGGATCATGGCGATGTTGTGATGAACCTTGGGTAGGTGCGTATCCAGCTCCAAGGCTTTCTGGAAATGAGCGAGAGCCCCATCAAGTTCTCCTTTTGATGTAAGCGCAATGCCGAGGTTATTGTGCGCTTCCACGAACCCCGGCTGGATTTGCAATTCCTTCTTAAATTCCGCGATTGCCTCATCGAGATGTCCACTATTCAGAAGTAGCGTGGCGATGTTGTAGTGCACCCGGGGGCGAATTTGATGCGTCTCGAGAGCCTTTTGAAAGTGGACGCTTGCCTCTTCGTTCTGTCCACTTGCTGAAAGCGCAACACCGAGACGGCTATGAGCATCGGCGCTGTCGGGTCGGATCTCCAATGCCGTGCGTGCGTGAAAAACTGCGTCGTCCAGGTGATTTTCGCGGAGGTCAAGATCGCAAAGACTAATGTGAGCCGTGTCGTTCTGTGGATCGACCGCGAGGGCGTGCGTCCAAAGAGTGCGGCCATCACGCCAGTAACTGGTTTGTTTCCAGGCGGGAAACATCAACAGGGCGATTGAGGAAGCCATTGCCGTGCCGAGAAGAATGCGTCGATGGCGCCACGAGGAGACAGTGTCGGCAACGAACCAGGTCACAAGAATATACAGACCGATTTGGGGCAGGTACATGTAGCGATCCGCGTGAGCCTGCTCGCCGACCTGTATGATACCGCTCACCGGCACCACCATTCCCAAAAACCAAAACCAGCCCGTCAAAAAATAAGGATGTCTCCGTCTGCACATGAAAGCACCTGCGGTGACCGCGATGAGGAACAGCGCCGCCGCCAAGACTTGTAAGACAGAAAGGCTGTGCCTCGGATGAGGGTAAAAGACGGACAATCCAAATGGCCACACGAGTTGTCGCAGATAAATGACAGTTGCTACAGCGGCATTGGAAAATCGGTTCATCAGTGACAGATGTCCGATCGGGTCGATAAAATGGCGCTGAGCAAAAAGAGTTGCCGCGCAAGAGCCAAATGAAAAAAGTAGCAGCGGAATTTTTTCGAGGAGAATTCGTCGAATACTCTCGCGGTCTTCAACTCTACGCTGCTGGCCAAGCTTGATTGGAGCTTCTGGCGCGAATCGCTTTAATGGCCAGTAATCCAGCAATAGGAGAACGAACGGAACGGTCACGAGCATCGGTTTCGACATAAGGCCGAACGCGAACACAAGCAGGACAAGGATGTAGGATGTGAACGAGAGCTTGTGAACATATCGGATGTAAGCACCGAGCGTGAGCATGAAAAAGACGGCGCTTAATAGGTCTTTCCGCTCAGAGATCCATGCGACAGACTCCACGTGCAACGGATGAATTGCGAATAACGCCGCAACAAAAGCGCTTTGCCACAACGTGCCTGTCATTCGTCGCAGCACGAGAAACAGAAGGATGACAGCGATGGTGTGCAAAAGAACGTTTGTGAAATGATGTCCGGCCGGCTTCAAACCGTATAGCTGACAATCCAACATGTGCGAGATGACCGTCAGCGGATGCCAGTTACCACCTACAGTGTGCGTAAAGGCCCAAAGCACGCTCTCTGGTGAGAGTCCTGCGGCAACCTGTGCATTCTCGTAAACATACTGTGGGTCGTCGTAGGTGACGAACTGGTGCGCTACGGTTTGACCAAAAACCAACCAGGTAATCCCGGCGAGAACAGCGCAAATCCCGAAAATCACCCCCAGCTTCGGGATGACTGACCGCACAGAAACGTGTTTTGCCATTTCCTAAAGACTAGATCGACCACGTGTAGCCCACGGCACTAGATCTATCAAATCACTAGCAGGCAGCCGGGCCGGCGCATTCGAGAAGGCTATCATGTATCGTTGGCTACGATTAAAGGTCTGGTTCGGGTACGCCGGCTGAAGAAACGATTCTACGCACGGAGCAGGATAATTCACAGCAATCCAACGACGGACTTCGAAGATTGCGATTCGCTCGCGAATCAAGAAATGAACTTCGTGTCCACATTATCAGCAGCGGTTGAGAATGATCTAAGGATTGATTTTCGCCGCGGTTTGAGGAAGACTTGGTTCCGCCAAAGCATGCAGCACGTTTCTGCATTCTCATCTCCGCAAACTGTCCCGGCTGTGCCTGGTCCGGCAACCGCTGGACGCAAGCCTAATTTGTGGATTCTGGACAGTTGGCGCGACTTGATTCTTTACGTCTGTACGCCGCTCTTGCTGGTGCCCATCTTTATCGGGGCCCAGGGAGTCTGGGCCGCCGAAGACATTTATCTTTTTGTCGCTGCGTTCGGTGCGATGGGGCACCACTTGCCAGGCATGATTCGCGCCTACGGTGACCGCGCCTTGTTTCAGCGTTTCCGATACCGATTCATTTTCGCACCGATTTTCCTCGTAGTGGTTTGCGCAGCTTTTTCTCTGTGGGACCTCAAAGGCATCGTGCTTGTCGCGTTTGTCTGGGGCGTTTGGCATGGAATGATGCAAACATACGGGTTCTGCCGCATCTACGACGCGAAGGTCGGCTCGTTCGCGGAGCTAACGCGACGCCTTGATTTCGCTCTGTGCGGGATCTGGTTTGGGACCGCTGTGCTTCTTTCGCCGCAGCGGATGACCGACACCTTGGAAAGTTATTATGCGGCCGGAGGACCTTTTATTCCGCCGGCACTCCTTCGGGCAGCGCAGCAAGGGCTGCTGGCGTTGGCTTTGGCCATTTCAGGTGTATTCCTGGTGAATTTCGTCTGGATGTGGACGCAAGGGAAGCGCCCAAGCCCGGTCAAGCTGGTGCTTCTTGTCACGAGCATTTCCTTTTGGTGGTACTGCAACAACATCGTAGCCAGCGTCCTCGTCGGCATCGCGTTATTCGAAGTGTTCCACGATGTGCAGTACCTCTCGCTGGTGTGGATCTATAACCGTAAACGAGTCGAGAGCGACAGATCGATCGGTGGGTTTATGCGTTTCGTGTTCCGCCGCAGTGGCGCGCTCGTAGGCGTTTATGTAGGCTTGGTGCTCGCCTACGGCGGGCTGAGCTTGTCCAAATCGTATGTCGGCATCGATGCCGTTAAGCGCATTTTAACCGGCGTCGTGACCGCGTCGGCACTGCTCCATTTTTACTACGACGGCTTCATTTGGAAGGTTCGTGAGAAATCGACGCGACAATCTCTCGGCATCACCGGCGGAGCCACTGATCTTTCAAAAAACGCTTTTTTGTCGAGTTGGGCTTTGCACGGCGCGAAATGGGTAGCGGTCTTTGTAATACCCCTTGTAGCGCTTTGGTTCGCGGAGGTGCATTCTGCCCAGGGTAAACTTGAGCGTTTGTCCTCGATCGTTGCTGACCTTCCGTCCAGTGTGCGAGCGCATTTCAATTACGCGACGGCTTTGCAAGAGGCTGGACGAACCGATGAGGCAGCCGGACATTTTTCCGAGGCGCTACGTTTGAATCCTAATTCAGCGAAAGGCCACGTTAATCTGGCAGGCCTCCGGATGGAGCAAGGAAAATTGGACGACGCGCAAACGCATTTTGAACAAGCGTTGCGCATTGATCCCAATAATGCCGAGTATCACTCGGGCTATGCTTATCTTCTGGAACAACTCGGTCACGACGATCAAGCGGCTGCCGAATCCGAAGCCTCCATCCGACTCGCCCCCAAGTCCGCCCAAGCTCACTACAGCTATGGCGCGTTCCTGGAAAAACATGGCAAAATCGAGGAAGCAATTGGGCATTACCGCCAGTCCCTACAACTCGATCCCCGTTTGGTCGATGCTCATATCGACCTCGGCAGTTTGGTTTTTGATAAGGGAGATCTATCCGAAGCAAAGGAACATTTTCAGAAGGCATCCAGTCTCAACCCGAAACTCGCTCAACCACATAACTATCTGGGTAAGGTTTTCATGCGCGAAGGCAATCTCACCCAGGCGGTCTTGCAATTCGAAGAGGCGTTACGTCTCCATCCCGACTTTCCGGAGGCCGAGGAAAACCTGCGCATCGCCAAACAGAGTGAAAACACGAACCAACACGAATAAGGCGCGAATTTTTCGTCGCCGTATTCGTGGGCATTAGTGTTCATTCGTGGTTAGATTTTTTGAGCGGCGAGATTGGCTTTGGGGATTTCTGCTAATCGCATTGGTTTTCATCGCGTACGCACCGGTTTTCGGTGCCGGATTTGTCTGGGACGATGAGTCGCATCTGACCCAGAATCCATGCATAGTCGGCCCGCTGGGGCTGAAGGAAATCTGGACCAGCATGCGAGCCGTCTATTATCCGCTGGTGCTCACGACTTTTTGGGTGCTGCACAAGTTCGTTGGCTTAAATCCGCTGCCGTATCACATCCTCAACGTGTTGATGCACGCGGGATCGGCGGTATTGCTTTGGCGCCTCCTTCGACAACTCGGGGTCCGTGGCGCATGGCTCGGCGCAGCACTCTGGGCGCTGCACCCCGTCATGGTGCAGTCAGTCGCCTGGGTGACTGAGCTAAAGAACACCCAGTCATGCCTGTTCTACCTCCTGTCGATTTTTTGCTTTCTAAATTGGGAAGAGCACTCGCAGACGTGGAAAAATCCTATAAAGAGCGCGTTGCTGTTTAGTTTGTCCCTGGTCTTTTTCGTACTCGCGACGTTAAGCAAACCTTCGGTGGTCATGTTGCCCATCGTGCTCGCTCTCTGCGTCTGGTGGCGGCGAGGGCGGATCGGATGGAGAGATGGAGTACCGCTTGCTCCATTCCTGCTCATTTCAGCGTTTGCGAGCGCCTGGACAATTTGGGAACAGAAATTTCATGCAAGCGCAGTTGGCCCGGAGTGGGCACAGACCTCGCCAGAGCGTCTGATCATCGCAGGACGAGCGATATGGTTTTACCTGGGCAAACTTGCCTGGCCTCATCCGCTCATTTTCATTTATCCGAGGTGGGAAATTCATTCATGGCAATGGATGGCGTACCTGCCGTTGCTTGCAGCAACGCTTGGTTTGATCGTCCTATGGACGCTGCCAGGAAGAGCTGGCCGCGCTTTGTTCTTTGCCGCTGCGTACTACGTCGTCTCATTGTTTCCGGTGCTCGGCTTTTTTAGTGTCTATTTCTTTCGTTACTCATTTGTAAGCGATCACTTCCAATACCTTGCGAGCATGGGGCCGCTTGCTTTAGCTGGCGCGGCTATTGCAACGCTTGTAGGGCGTTTCTGTGAAACGCCGCTTGAGTTGGCGTCTGACACAGACGCCCTACAATCATCGAGCGATAACATTGGTGTAGCCCGAGGGAGATTGTTTCTGGGCTCGTTGGGTTGCAGCATCCTTCTGTTGGCGCTTGGCTTTTTAACATGGCAGCAAGGTGCCGTTTACTACGACCTTATAACCTTTTACACAAAGACCCTCACAAGGAACCCCGCCTGCTGGATGGCGCATTACAACCTTGGAATCGCTCTTCAGGATCATGGCGAGACTGATCAGGCAATAACTCATTATCACCAGGCGATCGAACTGCGGCCAGGTTATGCGGAAGCGCACTATAACCTTGGCCGCCTCTTGGCTGAGAAAGGCGAATTCAATGATGCCATCACGCATTACGAAGCAACGTTGGCGATTACTCCTGCCGATGCCGAAGCGCATAACAATCTTGGTGCTACATTGTTTCAAGCAGGGCGTGTCGATGACGCGATTGCGCATTATCAAGAGGCACTGGCGGTTCGACCGGATTACGCGGAGGCTTCATGCAATTTAGCTGATGCGCTTCTTTCCAAGGGCGACATGGACGGCGCGATCACTCATTATCGCACCTGTGTGGCCGTGTTGCCCAATCATGCCGAAGCTCAATACAACCTTGCGAGCGCGCTCCTTCGCAAAGGATCGATCGACGAAGCTATTATACACTATGAAAAAGCGTTGGAGTTGGTTCCGGGGAACGCGGATGCGCATGCAAACCTGGGGAGCGCCCTTCTGGCGAAAGGCCGCATTGCCGAAGCGATTGGGCAATACAAGGAGGCGCTTACCCTCGTACCGGAAAATGTTGCCGCGCAAAGTAACCTCGCGTGGCTGCTAGCGACGTCGCCGGATTCATCGCTTAGAAACGGGTCCGAAGCGGTTCTGCTGGCTGAACAGGCTAGTCGGTCATCGGGTGGGAAGGGGCCCCTTGTTCTGCGGATTCTGGCTGCTGCCTATGCGGAAGCTGGCCGCTTTTCGGAAGCCAGAGCGACAGCCCATGAAGCCTTGCAAGCAGCCGATGACCAGGGAAACTCCGCATTAAGCGACTTCCTTCGAAAAGAGATCGCGCTCTATGAATCCGGGCAGCCTTATCACAAGCAAGCCAGGTAGCTAAGCAAGCACGCTAGCTCGCACGCATGACCGAATCGCTCATGCAAGTAACAGTTCGCCAAGGAATCTAATCTGCGGACCTCGCTGCGCGGAGAGGAACATTCGCGCGATACAGCTCTACATCACCGTCAAGAACATGTGCCAAGCCGGCTTTCCCTTGCACGGTAGCTGTCATCATTGCTTGTCTTGCAGTCGTGATTGCCTCAGAGAACCGGCCGCTCTCTGCGTAAGCAGCTGCGAGCGTCCGGAGAAACTTAGGATCATTGCCACCCGAAAGCTCCATTGCTCGCTGAGCGAACTCTACCGCTTTGATGCCATCACGAACGGACGCATCGGGAGCAGTTGCCAACACCCAGGCCATGTTGATGCGAGAATGGGGATCCTCGGGAGCTAAGGCTATTGCGTTTTCGTACTGGGCGACCGCCTCCTTGACCGAACCTCGCCGCAAGAGAGCGTTACCAAGGCAGGTATGGGCATCCGCGTCATCGGGTCGTATCTGGAGCGTCTTCTCCCAATCTGCCATTGCTTTGTCGATACGGCCTTCTGCAAAAAGAATGTTCCCGCGGTTGTAATAGGCATCTGCATAGTTTGGTTGCGATTTTATCGCCTCGTCGTAGTGAACCATTGCTTCATCGGGTTGTCCTTTTCGGCTCAGAGCGTCGGCGAGGTTTACTTGCACAACAGCTGAACCGGCGCTGTAATGCGGATCCCGCTTACTGGACCTAATCCTTAACGCGGTCTCAAAGTGAGAGATCGCCTTGTCCAGCTCCCCGCGATCGGCGCAGAGGTAACCGAGATTATTGTGGGCAACATCGTTATTAGAAGTCACGGCCAGAGCATGGGTCCAAAGAGTCTCGCTATTGCGCCAGTACGAAGCCTGAATGAAGGAAGCCCACCCCAGGGCAACGATGATTATTACCGCGGATGCCACAGCAACCCGTGATCTTCGTTGGGACACTGCGGTCACATCCGCGACAAGCCACACTGCGAGCACAAACAGACCGATGTGGGGGAGGTACGTATAGCGGTCCGCGTGGCCTTGTTCTCCAACCTGGACGAGGCCGATCACGGGGAGTAGCATGCCGACATACCAGAACCATCCGACGAAGAGATACGGTCCTTTCCTTCGGAAAACGATTGCTGCGATAGTCATCGCGAGAAGCAGTCCAATCGCGAGAAGAATTTCCCAAATTGTCAGAGTATCATTTGGATGAGGGTAGAAAACGGCGAGGCGTGCCGGCCACAATGTTTCCCAGACGTAAATCACGTAAGTCACGACCGCGTTTTCTATGCGCCAGAGGAACGGTAGCGGTGGGATCGCACCAGTAGCTCGTTTCTGCAGGATAAATGTGATGACACAAGAACCCGCGGCGATAGCGAGCAAGGGAACTTTTTCCAAAACAAGGTCTCGTCTTACGCGCCATTGATCACCAGATTTTGCGCCTTTCGCTCTCTCTTTTGTTAAAGAGAGTTGTTCAAAGCGACGTAGTGGCCAGTAATCCAAAAGAAGAAGGATGACGGGTGCGCTTACCAGCATTGGCTTGGACATGAGCCCGGCTACGAATAGCACAGCAACTGCCAGATAACGCGTTACAGACCGTGCGCGTGTGTAACGACAGTATGCACCCAGCATGAGTAAAAAAAAGACGGCGCTTAGAACGTCTTTTCGTTCGCTCACCCATGCCACTGACTCAACATGGAGTGGATGAACTGCGAACAACGCTGCTACAGTGGCACTCTTCCACAGTGCGCCGGTCATTTGCCACAGCACCCGGAAGAGCAACAGCACCGCAATGGTATGCAAAAGGACGTTGGTCGCATGATGGCCGCTGGCCTTTAGACCGTATAGCTGGCAATCCAGCATGTGCGAAATGGTCGTCAGTGGATGCCAGTTGCGTGCGTGTGGGCTGGTAAAAGCAAGCGCCAGCCCTTTTACTGTCAATCCGGCCTGAATCGCCGGTGCCTTATAGACGTATACGTCGTCGTCAAAGTTAACGAAATCGTATCGCAGTGTTTGGCCGAACACGGCCAGGCTGACTGCAATAAGAAACAGGTATATAACAATCGTTGTGCGATGACTTCGAACTCCTTTTGGTAATCCGCGGTGGTTCTGGGCAGATGGCCGCTTGTTTTTATTCACTGTGGGGAAGAACCGCCAGCTGCCAGGCTAGGATCGCGCAGTGGCGTGCCAGTCTGGTAGAGAGCGATGTTACTCTGAAGCTCGGCGGCTAACGCGGAGTTTCCCTGGCTAGTTGCTAAATCGGCGCCGCGCTGCGCACTTTCGATCGCCTGTGAAAACCGCCCATCCTCTGCATATGCGGCTGCTAGCACCCGAAAAATCATTGGGATTTTGCCACCTGAGATACGCAGCGCTTTCTCTGCCAGCTCAACTGCGCGGCGCCCGTCTCGGATGGAATCATCGGGACACGTTGCGAACACCCAAGCCAGATTGCTTGCAGCATTGCCGTTTTCCGGCTCGATCGCCTGCGCTTCCTGCCACTGCTCAATTGCTTCCCGTACTCGCCCTTGCTGGATGAAAGCTGTTCCCAGAATGTTACGTGCCTCTACGTTCGCGGGTTCTATCTCCAAGAATTTACGATAGTGCACCATTGCCTCTGCGACCCGGCCCTTTTGAAGGAGGGCCTTTGCGAGATTGTTATGCGCCGGGCCATTTTCGGGGCGAAGGTCGATCGCTGCCTGTAACCTGGAAATGGCGTCATCCAACTGGCCGTTTTGCAGAAAAATTATACCGAGGTTGTTTTCAGCAACATCGTTGTGTTTGGTCACAGCGAGCGTATGAGTGAACAACGTTTCACTATTGCGCCAATAAGATGTTTGGATCGAGGCGCTACAACTTAACGCGGCAACTACGAGCAGCGCAGCAGCGATTAGAAGTACGCGTCGGCGGCGCCACGAAGCAGTCAAATCGGCAAACGCCCAGGTGCCTGCAATGTAAAGGCCGATCTGTGGCAGATACGTATATCGATCGGCATGCCCCTGCCATCCTACTTGTACCAACCCGATGACTGGAACAAGCATCCCCAGATACCAGAACCAACCCATGATGAAATACGGCGCTTTCTTTCTCAGGATAGCCGCTGCCATGGTAATGCCAATAAGAACGGCCAAGGCAAGGCTGATTTCCCACGGTGACAACCGATTTTCAGGGTGAGGGTAGAATACCGCAAGGTTTGCTGGCCAAAACATTTGCCGCACGTAAATCAAGTAGCTCACCAGGGCGTTGTTAACTCGTGGCAACATTGGCAATTGTTCAGTCCAACCGATTGCTCCTCGTTGCGCCAGAAATGTGACAACGCTTGAAACGGCAGAAAGTGCGAGGAGTGGAATTTTTTCCACGAGCAGGCTTAAAAGCTGATGTCCGGTATGTGATCGCTGATCTGTAATTCTTCCGAGCGGCCAGTAATCCAGAAGTAAGAGCACAAATGGCACCGTCACCAGCATCGGCTTCGACATCAGACCAAGAGCAAACACAAATGCCACTATCACATAGCGCCAGGTCGAGGGTGCGCGCGCGTAATGGACATAGGCGAGCAGAGTTAGCATGAAGAAAACACCGCTGAGTACATCCTTGCGCTCCGCCACCCAGGCCACTGACTCCACATGCAAGGGGTGAATGGCGAACACCGCTGCCACAAACGCGCTCTTCCAAAGCGCACCAGTCATTTGTTGCAGCGCAAGAAAGAGTAGGACCACGGCAATTGTGTGGAAAAGTACATTGCTAAAGTGATGCCCTCCTGCCTTTAACCCGTATAACGAGCAATCCAACATGTGTGTAATCGTCGTCAGCGGATGCCAGTTCTCAGAATGAATATGAGTGAATGCCCAGGCAATACCGGCGATGTTAAGGCCGCTGGTTATCTTGGTATTTTGATAGACATACCGCGGATCATCATAGTTAACGAAGTCGTGCCAAAGCGTCTGGCCAAAGACGATCCACGTAAGCAATGCAAGAAAGATGCAAACGCAGACAATTACCCAGTGACGGCTTGTCTTAGGGAAAGCGATTGAGTTGGAATTGATCCGGTGCACGTGCAACGCTAAACTTTTGTGAGACAACGCTGCTTAACGATTCCGTTCGTAAATCAAGATATAGTTTGTCAGACTCTCGACCGACGGCGGAACGTCCCCAAAGAAATAATCGGTTTGCCGAGGCGTAATATTCACGAGACCGGCTGCAACATAATTTTGCGCCGTATATTCATTCGCCCAAGTGAAGATCAACCGCTCAGATCCCGGACGCCACAACCAGGAATAAAACATTACCACCGAGATCAGATAGTTAGGACGAGCGCGTTCGATCTCCTGGATCATCTCCTCCTGCATTTGTCGCGCATATTTTTGCGGTTCCATCAAGCCGTAAGTATAAATGTATCCGGTCGCCGAATGCCGCTGCGCATAAAAATAAATCTCCGGTTCCGATCCCAACACCGCGATCGTATCATCCGGGCTTGTGTGATCTCGCAGATAGTCTGCGATTTTAACCGACTCGGCGAACGGATTATCGGAGTAAATCATTCTGGAGGCTTCAACTGGAGAGACTAAAAAGAAGAGTTTCTTCTCCCAGAAAATTGGCAGGCCAAGGGTCACGCCGAGCAGAAATAGCGGCGCGAATCTAACCACAATCATCCGGCTGGCCAGAAGATCGGACAGGTTGCTAATTGCGACGCCGACAAGCAGCGAGACCGCCGGAAGGATCATAATAAAATAATGCGGTCGAAAATAAAATCCCTGGCATACTGCTAAAGCCGAGAACACGAGAAAGCCGAGCAGAAAAGTTGTGCTGGAGCGACTCCTCCTTTCCCAAAGTCCGACCATCAAGCCGAGTCCAGCCAATGCCCACAATCCCCAGGCCACTCCAATGGCTTCTGTGATGCTCCGACCAGAAACCTGCATGGCCCGGTATAAAGGCCACTTGCCAGTGTATATCTCACCCATAAGAAAAGTGCCGTATTGGGCAGCGTACCTAACTGTCCAGAACCAGAATTTATCGAATACGCCTACGTACCAAAGAATGAGACATGTGATTCCGAGGGGGACAATTGCAGCAACCCCGAAAATCAAATTTCGTAGAAGGATTTTTTTCAGGATAAATCGCTGGTGGACATCGTTCCAGAGAAGGTGGATTGCTCCAAACGGGATAAACAACAGCGCGGGCTGCTTCATCAACGCGCCGATGCCAAACAGCAATCCACTTGCGGATAGTCGTTCGAACGAATGCCGCTCTGACTCCGACAGCCTTAGGATCAGCAACGTCCCACCAAGAACGAATACCATCACAAAATTTGTGGCGTGAGTAGCTAAACCCAGGACCGATGGACTCATGGAGAGAACGGCATAGCTCGTTGCTGCGGCGATTCCTACAGTCGAATCTATTAGCCGTCGCCCTAATAGGAAAATCAGCGCGACTGTGATGGCATTGACCAGGAGCAAACCCAGATGAATTCCAAAAATTGTTTGTCCGAAGATCGACATAATCACGGCATAAGCGGCGTACGTTCCCGGAAACTTCATGTTATAAGCGAGCTTATATGGAGGGATGCCTTGTAACATTAGTTGGCCGGCATAAGCGTATTCGCCTTCGTCGCGCTCGAGCGGAATCCCCAGGAGCCGAATTCGGATTGCGAGGACGAAGCCGAAAACGATTACCGCCAGGATGCACCACCCAAGACGCAACGCTTTGCCGTTCATTTCGATCTTATCCGTCACGAAAGGTGTTTCCCGGATTGGCTACGCACAGCTCTCAAAGCTCGTCGCGCAGAGTTTCGAAAACAACTGTGCTATCAATTACTCCTTGCAGCGCGTCTGTTCCTGGGCCGCTGCCGAACACGACGACGTCTTCAACCGTAACCAATGCGGATTTCGTGTAGAATGTCGCCGGCTCGGGGTCTTCCGATTGCTGCGTCTCGGCTGCATCTTTCTCCGGTATTTTTGCCGGCCCATACGACTTGGTGCCGTGGGGGCCGGTTGCCCAAGTGATCCAAGGCTGTCCGGCTGAATTAAAACCCAGCAATGCGATCCCGCTGTCTTTGCGAAAAGGAAAGCCATTCAAGCTCAGTCCACCGATTGCCACATCACCGCAGACTACGATTGTCGATCTTTGCCCTCCATAGCTTCGAGCAATGCCGACTGCCCGGTCTAGTTCGACTGTTTGGCTTAGGGTCCTTTCTCCGTTGTTTTCCTGTGCTGCTTTGCGCATCAGCCCTGCATCGATAACCAGTAAATAGCCGCCCGGATTATATTGAAGTAGTTGGATGGCTCGCCGTACCATATCTGAAAGGCTGGGCTGGTGAGTTCTCTCTTCTACCTGGTTCGTGAATGCGAGATCGCCATCACTAAAAACGCCAAAGAGTTTCGGCCGGCGCCACGCGGGGATCGTTTCCAGCTCCGCTCGTGTCCGAACAATATCGAATCCGTTGCCCCGAAGTTCGAGCAACAGGTCGCGATTGTCTTGCCTTTCTCCACCTTTCGTGACCGGACGAAATTGCGCCCCGCCGCCACCCATTGCGATGTCGATGTTCGCACGATCCACGAACTCAGCAGCGATTTTCTCGAAATCGGTCGATTCGGCCGGGTGCGCGTAAAAAGCCGCGCTGGTCGGTTCAGTAAGCTTTGTATCCGTCACTAACCCTGTGGCTCGTCCGTATTCGTGCGCGAGCTCGACGATATTCTTGATAGGCTTGCCCTCACCATTGATAGCAAGGGCGCGATTGGCCACCCTTTCACCTGTCGCGATTGCGGTTGCGGCAGCTGCTTGATCGGGAGCGGCGAAATCCTTCGAGTAATTCATCACCAAAGCTGCATGAGGCATCGAGTCCACGCTCAGGCGCGTGCCAGCGCCACCGGCATAAGTGCGCGTGGGGCCCAGCCGAGCTGGCGAGAGACCTTCTCCAACAAACACAATGATTCCAAAGGGCTTGCGAATGACCCAGTGTTGAAAGTAAAGAACCCCAACGCCGGCAAACGCGAGAAGGCAAAAAAGCGCGAGCAACTGGTTGCGCCATTTCACGAGGCCGATCTAGGCGCGCGTTTGTCCGGTTGTCAACGAAAGAACCGCTTGTCGGTCTTGGCATTCACCAGCAAAGTGCGCGACGTATGGCTGGTCCGGTGATGCTCATCATTCGCGACGGCTGGGGCATAAATGCAGGCGGCTGGGACAAGCGTAATGAGAATGGAGACGCAACGCTCCTCGCGTCTACGCCTTTTCACGACAAGCTCTACCGGGATTATCCATCTTCTAAATTGAGCGCCAGTGGCGTCGATGTCGGCCTGCCGAAGGGACAGATGGGCAACTCGGAAGTGGGCCACCTTAATTTGGGAGCAGGTAGAATCGTTTATCAAGATCTGACGCGAATTAACAAAGCGATCGAAGAGGGCGAACTAACTCGTAACCAAGTTTTACAAGAGACATTCGCAGATGCGCGCGGTCACCGGCTTCACTTGCTGGGCCTGGTTTCCGACGGCGGTGTACACAGCCATTATTTGCACATGATCGCTCTTGCTAACGCCGCCCGTGAAGCAGGCGTAATGGAAATCTTCGTCCATGCTTTCACCGACGGGCGAGACACGTCACCCACCGGCGGAGCTGGTTTTTTTAGAACCTGCGAAAAAGAACTGGGGAAGAGCGGCGCCAGGATAGTCACCGTGATTGGCCGCTATTTCGCGATGGATCGTGACCGACGCTGGGACCGCACGAAAAAAGCTTGGGACGCAATCGTTCTTGGTCGCGGTGAGTTCTGCAAATCATCACCTTCCGCAGCGGTTGAGCGACAATACTCACTTGGCAAGACCGACGAGTTTATGCCGCCTCTGATTTTCTCGCACTTCAACGAGCAGCGGGTGCGCGATGGCGACTCAGTTTTGTTTTTCAACTTCCGCGCCGATCGGGCGAGGCAATTATCGCAAGCCTTTTTGCTGAAGGATTTCGACGGCTTCGACCGCGAGGTGTGGCCGCAAGTCCATTTTGTCAGCCTCACGCAATACGACGTTCGCTTCCCGTCGCCATTCCTTTTTCCGCAGCAAGAGCTTCGCAGCATCCTGGCTGAGGTCGTGAGCGCTGCAGGCAAATCGCAACTGCGCATCGCTGAGACGGAGAAATACGCGCATGTGACTTACTTTTTTAATGGTGGAATCGAGAAACCGCTTCCCGGCGAAGACCGCAAACTGATTCCCTCACCAAAAGTCGCTACCTACGATTCGAAACCGGAGATGAGCGCCTCTGAGGTCACTGATGAAGTGCTCGCGCTCATGGCGAATTATGATCTGATCGTGCTAAACTTTGCCAATCCCGATATGGTCGGCCACACCGGCGTGGTTGAGGCGGG
>Ga0193728_1000379_pt1 | contig 21390 bp, 18 predicted proteins | sample U1c1metaG_FD_143037 | JGI IMG/M metagenome (GOLD analysis project Ga0193728, IMG submission 143037) | Soil microbial communities from a riparian zone of the East river system, Colorado, United States - U1c1 | ecosystem: Environmental > Terrestrial > Soil > Riparian zone | place: USA: East River...
CTATGGGCCCGTAGCTAAAGTTTCGGCTGCAGCCCGATACTTTTTGCCCTTAAGTTCCTGAATTCGTGAAACTAAATTCGACGATTTGGGTGGTCTCTTCTGGTGCGGGCAGAAACTTCCATTCCTTTACCGCGTCCTGACAGGCCTGCACCAGCAGCGGATGTCCGCCGACAACTCTTGTGCTTCGCACATGGCCGTCCGGCGTAATCACGACTTCGATTTTCACCTTGCCGCCTACACTCATACGTTTTGCTAATTCCGGATAGACTGGGGCGACCTTGATCTTGATTTTTCGCTTGCTCTCATCGGTACTGCCCGTCTGCGCCGATAGTGCCGCCCCGCTAAAGACAGTGAGAGCACTGGCAGTTAACATCAGTTTTTTCCATTGGCCCGTTGTCATTGAAGACCCATCCCGTGTTTGGAGATAACCCCGAGAAGAGAAAGGCACGTGCAGGGCCACGGCTTCAGGGGTTAGAGAGACCAGAGCGGGAACAAAAGTTTCTCTCTCAAGTGATAGAGAACTGTGAAGTTATCTGGAAGGACAGAGTGGACAGATTTCTCTCGAGCACGAAAAATCGTCTCATGCGGCAGCTGACAGCTGATAGGGGTCTCAGGCTGAGACGCGTGGAGCAACGGGCCCGGATTTGAATCCCTGATTCTAGAAACACTCCCCGCCAGAATGGTTGACTCACATTGAGACTCCCCGTTAGCTTGGTGGTGCTTGCGAATGCGTCAAGTTGAGACGCACGCAATCCCCCAGACGCCATGCGTGGAACGAAGTCTAAATTCGTAAGTCGCCCTGCGCGCCGCGCAGGCAAGGCGGACGCCGTAGATTTACCCTTGGTGCGCCACGCTGACGAGCTCATGGAGCTTGCCGTGGATGCCGCGCAGTCGCGCCAACTGCCCGATTTTCTGCATCGGTTCGCGCAACGTTCAGCGCGCATGTTGAACGCCGCGTGGGGTGCGGTGCTGGTGTTTCGCGGCCGCGAAACCGACTCTTACGAAACTCCACAAGTTAAACCGCTCTTCTCGCACGAAGGCCGCGGGTGGTTGATTTCCGCAGCCAGCGAACCGCGCCTGGGCATTGAATTTCGCGACCTGCCAGTGGACGCCACGAGTTATACGGCCAGCGAGACAAACCGACCTGCGGTGGCGTTTGTCTCCATTGCCGCCAGCGATGGCGAACGCCTGGGAACGCTGTGCCTTATTCGCAAGAAAGCACCGTTCACCAGCAATGAGAACCGGGTCTTGCAGGCGCTGGCCAGCCATGCGGCGCTATCGCTCGAAAACTTCCGCCGGTTTTCACAGCTGGAACGTTCGAAGCGCCAATGGGTTGAGGATATTGACGCCATCAGCGATTACATCGTGGTTCATGATCGCAGCTGGAAAATCGTGCGCACCAATCGCTCTTTGTCATCGCATCTCGGCGTGCCACCAGTCGCGTTGGTCGGCGAAGCAATGGCCAGCTTGCGGCAAATCGTGGAGGCTGGCAGCGATTTGCCATGTCCATTTTGCAGGGACACCAAGCAAGTCCGCGAAGAATACGTCGCCGCATCCGCAGAGCGCATTTTTCTAATCTCCACCTCTCGAACCCCAGGCGTTAGTGACGATGACATTCGCACGATTCACGTGCTCAAGGACATTACCGACCGCCGCGAGGCGGAGCGCCGCTACCGGGAGCTTTTCGACAGCATTCAGGAGGGGCTGTTCTTCGCTACGCCGGATGGACGGTTCATGGACGTAAACGACGCCATGGTGCGAATGCTGGGTTACGCGTCGCGAGATGAGTTGCTCCGCGCGGATGTGGGGCCTCATTTGTATCCTGTGCCGGCTGCACGCGAGCGATTTCTTTCGAAGCTCGCTGAATATGGTGTTTTGCGAAATTACGAGGAGACCTTGCGGCGCAAAGACGGCACGCTGCTGCACACGCTGCAAAATATTACCGCAGTGCGCGATGCCAGCGACCGCATTGTTCAGATTCGCGGCTTGATGCTGGACGTCACCGAGCAGAGAACATTTCAATCGCAGTTGCAACGCGAGCGCGATTTCAATCAGAAGATTCTGAATACTACGCAAAGCATGATCTTGGTGCTGGATACCGCCGGGCTCATCAGCTATGCGAACCGCCGCTGCTATGAAATGGGTTATCAGGAAAGCGATCTTATTGGACACCGGTTGGTGGACTGGATTGAACCGAGCCACCGCCAGGATTTTGAAGACGCGCTCGATACCACCGCACATGGGCAGCAAGTCGAAAACATCGAGCTTCGTGTGCGCCGCAGTGATAGCTCCATGGGACATTTTTCCATCAGTTTGAGCCCCATGCGCGACGAACAAAAAACGGTAAACAGCGTCGTGGTGGTGATGACCGATATAACGGACGCGACGTTACTGCAGGCCAAGCTGGCGCACAGCGAGAAAATGGCTACTATCGGGCGACTGGTTTCCGGCGTAGCTCACGAAGTGAACAACCCGTTGGCGGCAATTTTAGGATTTACGGATTTGTTGCTGGAGAATCCGGAAGTGCCAGCCTCGGCTCGCGAAGATTTACAGATCATTTTGCAGGAGACGCAACGCACCAAGGATATTGTGCAGGACCTGCTGAGTTTTGCGCGACAGCGCCCGGTACAACGCGAGCTTGTCAGTGTGAACAATGTACTGCGGCAGACCATCAAGTTGCGCAGCTATGATTTCGCGAGTCATGGCGTGGAAGTGCTGGAAGAATTCGATGAAGCGCTACCGCCGGCCCTGGGAGACGCTCAGCAATTGCAGCAGGTTTTTCTGAATATTTTGAATAACGCCTACGACGCCGTTCAGGAATCGAGCGAGCGTGGGCGGATCGCCATTCGAACCTGCCATCACAATCACGCCATAGAAGTGAACATCACTGACAACGGCATTGGCATCGTCGATCCTCAACGTATTTTCGATCCGTTCTACACCACCAAACATGCCGGCAAAGGCACAGGACTGGGGCTGAGCATTTGTTACGGCATTGTGCGCGCTCACGGCGGCGAAATTCAGTGCTGGAACAACGAGGCAGGCGCCGGCAGCACATTCATGGTCCGGATTCCGTTGGCGGATACGGAATCGGCCGCACCCACGGTCTCCGCAAAAGAGGCCGGCCGATGAGTTTGCAAGCTACGATGTGGACCGGCGGGCCGATTCTCTTGATCGAGGACGAGCCTTCGGTAATTGCATTTCTGCGCGCGGCGTTGGAACGCAGGGGATATTCGGTGGTCAACGCCGGGTCTGGCAGTGAAGGTTTGAAACGTCTTTCTGCCGGAAGGTTCGCGGGCGTCATTTCCGATATTCGCATGCCGGGAAAAGTGAACGGCGCGGACGTGCACGCCTGGATTCAGAAAAACCGGCCGGAGCTTCGCACGCGTATTATTTTAATCAGCGGAGATACGGCCAATAGCGAGACACAAACTCTTCTGGCTCAGAGCGGCACGCCGTGTATTGAAAAACCTTTTCGTGTTCAGCAATTAATGTCTGTAGTGGAGAAAACCTTCGGGAAACCATGAGCGACGATCTGAAAACACGTTTGTTGGTTGTAGATGATGAGCAAAGCATTCGCCGGCTGTGCATGACCATCGGCACGGCGTTGGGTTTTTCCTGCACCGAAGCGGAAAGCGCGGAAGCCGCGCTGGCACGCTTGGAAGCGGACACACCAGACCTGGTGCTTACTGACCTAAAGTTGCCGACGCAAACCGGAGTGGCGCTGCTAAAACAGACCAAAGCGATGTTGCCGCGCACTGAAGTTGCGATCATGACCGGTCACGGCTCGATCGAATCAGCCGTGGATGCCATGAAACTGGGCGCTTACGACTACATCGAGAAACCTTTTCGTGTTGAAAAAATGCGCATGTTGCTGCAACGCATGGCGGAAAAAGTTCGCCTGGTGACCGAAAATCAGTTCCTTCGCGAGCGGGTCAACACGGAGGAGAACCTCGATGGCATCATCGGCACGTCGGCCAACATTCAAGATGTGCTGCGTATGATTTCACGGCTAAAAGATACGCGTACGCCGGTGCTGGTGTCTGGCGAGAGCGGCACCGGCAAGGAACTCGTGGCCCGTGCGATTCATTTTCGCGGGGCCCTGGCGCAGACCGCTTTTGTGGCCGTGGATTGCGGTTCGCTGGTACCCACTTTGATGGAGAGCGAGCTCTTCGGCTACGAAAAAGGCGCTTTCACCGGCGCGATGAAAACCAAAGCGGGGCTATTCCAGGCCGCCAATGGGGGCACAATTTTTCTGGATGAAATTGGCGAACTGCCCCTGGAGATGCAAGCCAAGTTGCTACGCGTGTTGCAGGAAAAAGAAGTGCGCCCGGTGGGCAGCAACGAAAAGGTGAATGTCGATGTGCGGGTAATTGCGGCTACCAACCGCGACCTGGAAGCGGCTTATCGCGATGGAACGTTCCGCAAGGACTTATATTTTCGCTTGAACGTGGTCACAGTGCACATTCCGGCGCTCCGTGAACGACGTTCGGACATTCCTATGCTGGTGCATCATTTCCTGGATCGCTACGCGCACGGCGCGAATATTCAAGTAACCGCGGCGGCGATGAAAAGCCTGCTCCATTACGACTGGCCGGGCAACGTTCGGGAACTGGAAAATTGCGTGGCCCGCGCGGTGACTCTCGGAGATCGCCAGACCATCGACGTAGCGGATCTTCCTCCGTCGATTCGAACGGAGCAAGCCGACTCCGGGACGGCGCTGGCCCATGATGGGGGCTCCGTTTCTACCACGGCTTTAGCGGAAATGGAGCGGATGACGATTCTCCGCGTCTTCGAACAAGCCAACGGCGACAAGGCGCTCGCCGGCAAGATGCTGGGTATCAGTCGCGCAACTCTCTATCGCAAACTCAAACGCTACAACATCGCCGTCAAGGCCGAATCTCACGTTGACGAGCCGCAAACGGTGTCTCAGTAATTCGCGGTTGTGGGAGGCAACAAACGCGAGGCTGAGACAGATTTGTTTCAGCCTGAGACGAGTGAGCCGATCGGCCAACTTTCTAAATCTTAACTGCCATTGATTCTTAGTGATTCGCGGGAAGCGACCGCACTTTCTTTTGGTGCCAGGCGTGCTTCTCTTCCCTGGGGATACTTTCGTGTGACTGTGTCTCGAGGGCTGCGGGAGACCCGGATGTTGCGGGCGAGCACTGGTGAGGCCACGTGAGACAGTTTGACGAAACGGCGCTTATCGCGGAACAGCAAAGCTGCACGGAACAGTTGGCACGATTCTTTCCCGGAGTTAAGACCGTGCGTTTGCCAGTACAGGTGACCGCGCTGCGCGGTGGGGCGACACTTCTGCGGGAAGCCAGCGTAGTGGAGTTTGCGGGATTGGAGCATGCGATTCTGGTTTCGAGCTTGCCATTGGAATTCGACGACAAGGTCCGGTTGGAAGGAAGTCGTAAAGCTGATACCACGGATGCCACGGTGGTTGCCGTGCAATATCATGGCGGACAAAAAGCGGTGGCTGTTAAGTTTTTGCGCGGTCCCAACCATTGGATGATGCACTCATGAGCAATCTGACCTCACCTTCGGCGCCTGGGACGGCCGAGACCAGTCACAGCCACTGGTCGGAAACGGTCTCCGTCTTCCCGATTTACTTAGCGTTGGCAAAACAGCTAGGCATTGCCATTCCCATCACGCAGCGAAAGTTGCCGGATACTCCGGATGCAGAGCTTTTCAGCCAAGTCCAGAACTGGCTGGATTCCCTGGATCAGCGGGTGCTGGTCTACCAATTACGTCATCTTCTGCAGATGACGACGATGAACGCCAGCGAGAGCAGCTTGCAATCGCTCATCGAACGACACCTGCGCAAACCAACTAAGAGTACGTTCGACCGAGACAAGATTGACTTTCTGCTGGTGCAATACTTTGCACTGTGCGCACCGGCCAAGATTTATCACAAGCGCATTGAGCTTGCAGACGTGGCGGAGGTCATAAAACCGATTCTCGGTGAAGTAGCGCCTGCAATTCTGGTGTGGTGTGAACCTCTGGAAGTCATGATCAAGTCCCTACACGGTTTTCGAAGCCTGCGGGAAATTCTGAAAACCAATTTCATCGAGCAGGGGCGCAAGGTCAAGGAAGCCGCCGGGGGAATGTTCTACGATCCGTCTGCGCTGCTGGCGTTTATCCGTTTCAATTTTATTTTGCGCCGCACGTTCATTGAGTTAATGCACGCTGACCTGATCGCCACTCGCGCCGGCATAGCCAAGCTGGAGGCGTCGGATGTCCACGTCATCGATTGCCGCAATACCGGTTTGTCCGCGGCCGAACCGCTGACCAAAATCAAGAAACTGGCAGACGAGTGGAAACAACCCTTCCAAAAAGAATATACGGAGCGATCCGTCAACCAAGCGTTTGAGAAGTTGCTGGGGTTACGCGCCGATGTGGAAAATGCGCTGGAAAAAAGCGCCGCAAAAATATCCGATCGTCTGGTCATTGAGTCGGCGAAGGGATTTAGCCTTGAATCCCAGAAAAAGACAGCCAATGTGCCTACGGTCGTATCTGCTGCGCTCGGTAAGGGATCCGGCGCTGAGGCTGCGCAAAAGAGTGAAGCTGCGCAGAAAAATCAAGCGCCCGAGGCTCTAGATTTCGAGACGTGCATGGAGAAGATCTGGGAGCAATTGATCGCCACACCGCCATTGCATGGCCGATCCATGACCACCGTGAAACTCGGTGAGACGCGCATCCTGTTGTCATCCTGGGAAGTGGCCGCATTCGTGAGTGAAACGGGCGTTGCCGCGGAAGACCTTCGCCGCGCTGTGGCTGCGCGAGCGATGGTTTCAACGGCCACTACCAACGCGAAGGAAAAAGGCCACACGTTTGCCCTGGATAAGGCGCTCGCGGTTGGACGCGTGGAAGCTTCCCGGCTCCAGGAACGCGTGGATGTTGCCAAGCAAGCAAAAGATACCGAGGCTGCTGTCAATCTCGGGATCAGCACCAAGCGACTGCTATCCGCGCTGGATGAAGCGGAAAAATTGTAGGGTGCAACATAATTTCCCCGGCCTTTGCGGGTGAATACTTCTGGGATGGATTGTCCTTTGCCGAACGCCAGCGTTCTGATTTTGACTGATGAAACCGAATTCGCAAGAACTGTTGCCGGATGTTGGCAGGCGCAACGCAAATCTCCCAACATTACAGTTTTGAATAGCAAGCTTTGGTGCAATTACGACGCGACGGCGCACGACCTCATTGTGGTCGGCCCTATCAGCGGACGGAAACATCACGAGATTCTTCGTTCACTCGATCACGAGCCGGCTGTCATTCTTTGCATTTCCGCGGATGCCCGAGAGTCAGAGGAATTGCGCGCTCGTTACCCGCGAGTTCTCCACGTTCAGCAGCGGGAAGACTGGACACCCACCCTATTGCTGCTGGCCGGCGAATCTTTGCGCCGCATGGAGGCCCTGAGTGTCGCGAGGCAGGCGGAACGCGAGGCCGCTAAGTATCAACATCTGGCCACCCTCGGACGTTACATGACAGACATGAAGCACAGCGTGAATAACGCCCTGACCTCCATGCTCGGCAATGCCGAATTGCTATTGCTGGAACCCGGTCAGCTTTCGTCGCAGTCCCTTGGACAGATCAGGACCATCCACAGCATGGCCATGCGCATGAACGAAATCATGCAGCGATTCTCATCGCTTGCCAGCGAGATGCGCGAGGCTGAGAATGCTTCTCAAGCTGAGACGGAAGCGGCCGATGCTTCCGCACCGTCCAGACGCTAGAGCTACATACCTCGTTGTAACTCCTTGTTTTACCGGGCCTTACTCGATACGAAACATTCCCATGACGGCGCTTGAAGCTGGCCGCTGGCGTGCACCTTTGTTTCCCGGATAAGTCCGAGGTTTTTAGCTGTGCAGAAAAAAGTGCTCATTGTCGACGATTCACCGGCGGAAGTCCTGCTTATGCACGGAGTCTTGGAACGCGAAGGTTACCGGCTTGTCGATCTGCATGACTCCACGCGCGTGGAAGAAACGGTCGCTTTCGAACAGCCCAATGTGATTCTGCTGGACGTGGTAATGCCCGGGAAAAACGGCTTCCAAGTATGTCGCGAATTAAAAGGTCACGACCTATACAAAACTATTCCGGTCATCCTGGTCACTTCCCGCGACACCGCCAGCGACAAATTCTGGGGTGAACAGCAAGGCGCCGACGGGTATGTCACCAAGCCGTTTACGTCAGAGGAACTGTTACGAGCGGTGCGGCGGTTCGCATGACAATTTTTGTGGAGATTTACTAAAGCGCGATGAATCCCTTTCTTCACCTTGAGCCGCTAGCGGCGGACGAAAGCACCGGCAGTTTGCTGGAAGCTCTCGGCCCCATGGAAGAGCGTCGACCGCAGTCGCAATACTGCGTGTTCCGGAGCGGGCGCGAACGTTTGTGCCTTCCGGTTCTGGACGTTGAGGAAGTGCTGGATTGGCCGATTTTGACCAAAGTGCCGCTGAGCCCCGCGTATCTGGTCGGTATTTTTAATTTGCGCGGCACCATCGTGCCGTTGATCGATATCGCCATGACCGAAGGGCGGCGCCCAGGACTCTTGCCGCGCCACGTCGTAGTGGCGTCTTTGCCTGCGGACGGTCATCACGAAATTCTGCGCGTTGGAATAGCCGCCGACGAAGTCATCGGCACTTATTCGGTGAACAGCGATGAGGTGCTGGAACAGGCTCCTGAAAATGTTCCGCATTGCATCGGAATGCTGCGGCACGATGACCGGCTCGCACTGGTGATTGACTTAGGCAGGCTGTTGGAGGCTTTTCCCGGACCAAGTATTTAGCTTTGTATTGGCATCAACCGTCGGTCACTGACGGGACGGTGAAAACGAATTTGGAGGAAGTATGAAATCGCGACTGAGTTCTACCATCTGGACGCTGGTGGTGTTCAACGGCATCGTGCTGGCCGCCGTTATCGCACTGGCCTATAACGCTGGGCACCAATCCGGCAACGCATCAATCCTGGACTTCGCGGCGTTGCCGAGTGGTGCGGTCGGCAGTGCTGCGTTGGCGGTTGGCCTCGCGCTGCTGATGACGATTATCCTGGCGTGGAGACTTGGCGGATCACTGCTGGCTCCCGTCAGCGACTTGGCCAAGTTTTCTGAACGCCTGGCGGTCGGGGATCCTAAAGCACGCGCGGAAGTCACTTCCACCAACGAACTGGGCTACATCGCCGACAATTTGAATCGCGCGGTAGCTAAAGTCTCGAAGGCTGCGAACAACCAGGAATCCAGCGACGCACTGCAACGCAGTATCACGGAACTGTTGACGGTCATCAATCAGGTGGCCCGCGGGGATTTGTCACTGCGCGGCAAAGTGACCAACGATGCGCTGGGCAACGTTGCTGATTCCGTGAACTACATGCTGGACAACTTCACCAAGGTGCTCGAGCGCGTCCGCAAAGCGGCCATGGAAGTTACCGCGTGCTCCAACAACATTCTGGTGGCCGCCGATCAAATGCAGGCTGGGGCGACGCAGCAGGACCAGGAAATTACCAATACTTCGAGCGCGGTGGAAGAGCTTACCGTTTCGATGAAACAGGTTTCGAATAACGCGGAAGCCAGCGCCGAAGCCGCGCGCCGTGCTTTGGACGCCGCGGAGCAAGGCAACCGCGCCGTTCGCGACACTCTGGAGGGCATGCAACGGATTCGGTCCTCGGTGCAGGCCACGGCTAAGAAAATTAAATCGCTAGGCGATCGTTCGCTGGAAATTTCGGAAATCATTAACGTGATCAACGACATCACCGAGCAGACCAACTTGTTGGCTTTGAACGCGGCCATCGAAGCTGCACGTGCAGGCGATGCCGGCCGTGGATTCGCGGTCGTCGCCGATGAAGTTCGCAAGCTTGCGGAACATAGCCGCAGCGCCACCAAGGATATCGCCGCGCTCATCAAGGCTATTCAAGCCGAGACCAACGAAGCGGTGGTGGTTATGGAAGAAGGCACCAAAGAAGTGGAAAGCGGTGCGACCCTGGCAGATCAAGCGGGCCGCGCTCTCGACGCCATTTCGAACGTGGTGCGTCAATCCGCTGAACTGGTACAGGAAATTTCTCTGGCCTCCAAACAACAGGTGCGTGGGACGGAAGGCGTCGCGCATGCGATGCAAATCATTTCCAACATTACGCGCCAAACTTCGCAAGGGACCCGCGGAACGGTAGCCACGGTCAGCCAGCTGGTAAAACTGTCGGACCAGTTGAACGACGGTTTGGCACAATTCCGTGCGTCTTCCAAACAGGGCGGCAGCACTCGTCAAGAGGAATCCGAGCGCGTTCCAGTAGGGGCGTCGCGGTAGGACTTTCCTGAACAACTCAGAGCACGAGTTGCTGAACGATTTCTAGCTTTGGCAAGGGCCGGAGCCGAACGGAATACCAAGCGTGAGAGCCGCGAACGAGCGCCAGATAACAGAGCTCGAACTTAGTGAGCATGAGTTGAGCGAGATCCGCATGCTGATCGAAGAGCGTACGGGCATTTGTTTCGATAAATCGCGAGAGCGATTCCTGGTTACCCGTGTGCGTGAACACCTGCAAGCTCGGGGATTCGAACGAGGCACAGATTTCTTGCGGGCGGCACGCAAGACCAACGTGGAATACGAAGCGCTTCTCGAGCGGCTGCTTACCCAGGAGACTACTTTCTTTCGTTACCCGGCAGTTTACGAGGCGTTTCAGAAGCGTGCTTTGCCCGAATTGCATATTAAAAAATTTTGGAAGAATCCGCGTACGCTGCGGGTCTGGAGCGCCGGCTGTTCCACCGGCGAAGAGCCTTACTCCATCGCCATAACCATCGCGGATACCTTGTCGTTCGCGGACGCCTGGAATGTGGAAATTCTCGCCACTGACGTGAGCCGTGTCGCGCTCAAACAGGCCGAAAATGGCAGCTATTCGGGCCGCAGCATTTCCTCCGTCAACGAGGCGCAGCTTCTTGCGCACTTTAACCCCATTAAAAATGGGCAGCAGGTCAAGCCACGGCTGCGCAAGATGATCAATTTCGCGCAGATGAATTTGACTTCCGCTGTTTACCTGGGGCGCATGGATGTAATTTTTTGCATGAACGTTCTGATTTATTTCTCGGAACAGCGTCGTCGCTCGCTGGTGCAACATTTTTACGACACACTCGAGCCGGGCGGTTATCTCTTTCTGGGCCATTCGGAATCCATTTCCAAAATGCCGGTGAAGTTCCAGGCCATTGTGCTGAATGATTGCATTCTGTACCGCAAACCTACGGCGGAAGAATTGCAGAAGTCGGACCCGCCCACGGAGGGACGCTCGTGAGCTCTCCGCAACGCGAAGGCATGGAGCTATTCCTTCAGGAAGCTTCCGAGCATCTGCAATATCTGCGCGAGTATGTTGGCGTGTTGCAGGAAATTGGGCCGCGCCATGAAGACCTCGAACGTTTGTACATCGCGGCGCACACTCTTGGAGGCACATCCGCGAGTTACGAATTCCCGGGTCTTGCGGAGGTGGCTTCCAAACTGGCGCACGTTTTTCAGTACGCCATGAATGCTCCGTTGGGCGACGATCTTCACGGCCCACTCGCGGAATTTCTGTCCGATGCAATTTCCCTGCTCGAAACGGACTTACTGGAAATCAGCGATAAAGGCTGCGAGACGATTGACGAAATACATGCGTTTAAGGAGCGCTACAGCTTCGCATTTCCGGAAGCGGCAGCGAACAACACCTATGCGACTCCGGCGCAAACTGATATTCCCTCCGCCGCCTCCGGGAATGTAGCAACCACCATTTCGGTTACCGGATCCTACTTTGATCTGTTGCCGCCGGACGATGACGTCCCCAACGAGATTCTGGAATTTTTCCAGCCAGAGGCTGAGGAGCATCTGCAAATCGTCAGCGACTGCTTGATTTCGCTGGAGGGCAATAACAATCCTGAAGAAATTAACAAGCTTTTCCGCGCTATTCATACGCTGAAAGGCTCGGCGGCCCAGGTCGGTTTGAAACGCCTCGGCGCCATTGCACATCGCGTGGAAGATCTTATCGGGCGTTTGCGCGACGGAGAAATTGAACCATCACCGATGGTTGTTGATGTTTGCCTGGAATCGATTGACGCACTGAAGAAAACGCTGCACAAACAGTGGGGCGATGAACGGGAAATGCGCGCTGGCCTGGATTCCTTGCTTGGTCGTATCGCGGAATTCGCACCGCTGGACCCCGAAGACACGGATTTAGCGGTACCCGCGAATGCAGCCGCAACAACAGTCACGCCAAATCTTGCACTGGCCGAAATCAAGCCCGACGTAAAAGCGCTAATTGCCGCGAAGTTTCAGGGGAGGCCGACCGCGGCGGTCAAATCCGTGCGCATCGCGCTGGATCGTCTCGATCGCATGATGAACACCGTGGGTGAATTGGTCATCAATCGCACGCGGATGGTCGGCCGTGTGTCGGAACTTGAAAAACTCGTCGATACCCTGAACTTTTCGAAGGAACGGCTGCAAGGCAAAGTTTCCGAATTCCAGGAAAAATACGAATTCAACCGCGTCAGTTCGCAAGCTAAATCCGCGGAATGGAACACCAATACAACTTCGCAAAGACTCACGAACGCGGCTGCCGGCGACACTTCTTTCTGGTCTGATTTTAGTGAGCTGGAAATGGACCGTTACGACGACTTCAATATTTTGTCGCGTTCCATGGCCGAAATCTCCGCTGACGTGAACGAAGTGCTGTCGCAACTGCAGGGATATATAGGACGGGTGGAAGGCGACATCGACGAGTTCACCAAGTTGGCGCACCATTTGCAGGACGAATTTACGGCTGCGCGCATGGTGCCCATCGGCACATTGTATTCACGGTTGTCGCGGGCCGTTCGCGACGCGGCAAAGTCCGCCGACAAACAGGTGGAACTTGATTTAGGCGGAAGTGAAACGGAACTGGACAACAGCATCATCCAGCAGATTTCCGATCCGCTGGTTCACCTGGTACGCAACTCTGTCGCACACGGAATCGAATCCGGGGAGGATCGTGTCACCGCGGGCAAGCCGCAAATCGGAAAAGTCAGCTTGCGGGCCTATCACCGGGGAAATCATATCTACATCGAAGTGCAGGATGACGGCCGCGGGATCGACTATGACCGCGTGCGGCACAGCGCCATTGAGCGCGGCCTCGTTTCCTCGGAAACGGCCGATCGCCTTACCGAGCGGGATTTGCGCGAAATGCTTTTCCATCCAGGATTCTCAACCGCTCCGGTGAAGACCGAGCTTGCGGGTCGCGGAGTCGGCCTCGACGTAGTGCGCGCCAATCTCAACACGCTGAACGGCGAAATCGACATTCAAAGCACTACCGGAGTGGGCACGACCTTTACTCTGAAAGTTCCTTTGACGTTGATCATCTCGCCTGCGTTATTCGTGCGGTGCGGCGCGACTAGCTTTGCCTTGCCTTTGGCGGTGGTCGAGGAAATTCGGCGGCTGCGCTCCGACGAGATCGAAAATGTGGGCGGCAAGTTGCTTACCAAGGTTCGCGATGTGGTCACCGAAGTTGTACGTCTCGATGCTTATCTCGGGTTGCCGCCTCTGGAAGCCATCAATGGTTATTTCCACATGGTGGTAGCCAACACTGGGCACCGGCAGATCGGTTTGGTGGTTGAAGAAGTCATCGGCAAAGACGAAATTGTTATTAAAAACCTCGGCGAATATTTAAGGCGCGTCAAACTTTTCCCAGGAACGACCATTGCTCCCGACGGCAGCTTGATCCTGCTGCTTGATTTGAACCGCATGGTGGCTACCGATCCGACTGAGCGCCGCACTTTGCAGGCCTCGGCAAGCGCTGCGCGCATATTTGCGCCGGGTTCGGCAGCTGTGGCTCACGGCACAATTCCCGCAGAGGCCATCGATCGCGTTACGCACGAGCGGCTCATCGTGGTGGCCGACGATTCCATCAGCGTGCGCAAGTTTGTCGGGCGCATGTTGGAAAAGAACGGCTACGTCGTGAAACTGGCGGCCGATGGATTGGAGGCAGCGGAACTGGTCATGCAACACGGCTGCCACCTGGTCATCACCGACCTGGAAATGCCACGGATGACCGGCTACGAATTGATGGTTCAACTGCGTCAGAACGCCAGCACTCGGCGAATTCCGGTGATGGTGGTCACTTCTCGCGCCGGGGCCAAACATCGAGATCGCGCCTTGAAAGAAGGTGCCGCCGCTTTTCTGACCAAGCCGGTGCAGGAAGATCAGTTGCTTGCGGCAGTGGAACAGCTAATGGGGAAGGAAGCGGAACGGCACCTCGTTCCGGTTAGTTAAATGACCATGGTCGCCAACACTCTCAAGAAAATTCGCGTGTTGATCGTGGACGATTCGGCGTTCATGCGAAAAGTATTGGAGACCATTTTAATCACCGACGAAAACGTACAAGTGGTTGGGCACGCCAAAGACGGCCGCGAAGCTGTGCGGCTGTCGGAATCCTTGAAGCCGGACGTCATTACCATGGACATCAACATGCCGGTCATGGACGGCTTGCAGGCCACCGCGGAAATTATGACCACCAATCCGCGACCCATCGTGGTGGTCAGCTCCGAATCACGCCAAGGAGCAGCCAGCACGTTGCGGGCACTGGAACTCGGCGCCATCGAATTTGTTGCCAAGCCTTCCAGCGGGATTGACCTGGATATGCACAGCGTTCGCGAAGATTTGCTGCGCAAGGTACGGCTCGCCGCAAAAGTTCGTGTGGTGCGCAGTGCCTCGCGGTTCGCATCCGCGATTACAAATGGCGATGGCAAAGCACTTTCGGCGCCGTCCGCTCCTGCAAGCAGGCCAAGTGCCGCAGCGACAAATGATCAACGCTTTCCGGTCGTGGTTTTAGCCGCGTCCACAGGCGGACCCGCCACGGTGATGCGTTTGGCTCCCGGGTTCACGCGAGATTTTCCCGCGGCCGTAATTCTGGTGCAGCACATGCCTGCGGCCTTCACCACACAATACGCCACGCAGTTGGCCGAATTCACCGGCGTGCGCGTCAAAGAAGCCGAAAACAATGAAACGCTAACTCCCGGAACATTTTACATTTGCCCGGGTGGGCAGCATTTGCGAGTCATGAACACAGGGCGCATTCAACTCGATGGCGGCAGTGGGCGCATCAACGGTTATCTCCCCAATATTGATATCACCATGGAAAGCGTCGCGGCTTTTGCCGGGGCGTTGAGCATCGGCGTAATCCTAACCGGCATGGGAAACGACGGAGCGGCCGGTGCCAGCGCAATTAAGTCCGCGGGCGGAATGGTGTTGGCGCAGGACGAAGCGACCTCGGTAATTTTTGGCATGCCTGCGGAGGCTATCAAAGCCGGTGCCGTGAGTCAGGTTCTGGGCATTGACGACATTTATGCCGCGATCGAGAAACAAGTTTTAGCGATCTCGCGCATAGCTACCGTGGGAGTGCGCTGATGCAATTTCCAGCTCCCAGCAAATCGCCGGCACTGCGCACGGAACAAATTATTTTGTTTCGCGTCAGTGGACAACTGTTCGCGGTATCTTCGGGATCCGTTCAGGAAGTTCGCAGCGTGGACAGCCTGGCCGGTTCAGCCGCGGAAATCACCGCCCCGGGATTGAAGAAGGTGCGGCACATTGTGCGCCGCGGCGACAAATCTCTTTTCGTGGTGAACGCAGCTTTACATTTTGGATTGCCGGTCACCCCAGGCCTTCTGGTATTCGTGCTTCGTCGCACGCGCACAGCGCTGCTGATCGACGGCATAGAAAAAATGACCACTATGACGCGACTGCAGGCGCTTCCGCAGGCATTCTGCAATGAAGAACGCACGTGGTATCGCGGTGTCACGGCGTTGGAGCAAAATGTTATCCCGGTCGTTAATCCAGAAGGGTTTTTGACCTCTGAAGAAATCGCAGTACTCGAACTCACTCAGACTCCCGTGGCCTCAGCGGTGAAAACTGCCGGAAGCTCCAAAGGATCGATCCATGAACCCGCGTAATGATCTGGGTTCGCAGTCCTTCGTGCTGTTGCGTCTGGGGGACCGGCGGTTTGCGGTGGTCGCCAGTCAAATCGCCGAGCTGGTTGCGCCCAGCCGTGTATTTCGCTTTCCGCATCGAACCGAAAATGTCGAAGGTGTAATCCTGCGTCGCGGCCGCATCGTGCCCGTCTGTGATATGTCTGAAAAACTAATCGGAACAAATCTCCTGACGCGCCGTTTTTACCTGATTGCGGTGCGCAATTATGGAGAAAAATCCGAGTGGGTCGCGCTGCCCGTTACCGGGGAATGCGAATTGATCGCGACAGAAATGTCTCCCGCAACAGAAGCCGATGCGCCATACGTGGCAGGTTGGATTTCTTACGACGGCAACGTCATTGAAGTCTTGAACATCGACGCGCTCACGCCTGGGCCGGTTACCGCACCGGCCGTTTGCGTGCCAATTGAAATGCAGGAGGCTACGACATGATGGTTGCCGGCCGCCCTGCAAGAATTTTGCTGATTGACAGCAATGTTTACTTTTCAAAGCGCCTGGGAGATGCGCTGCGCAAAGAGGGATTCGACGTGATTTCCGCCAATCAGGCGGCCTTTGCCTTGACAACTTTGGAATATGACGCGCCTGTTGCGATTCTCTGCGCCACCAACATGCGTGAAATGGGTGCGCTGGAAATCGCGAGCGTTGTTCACGCCGACCCGAAGAATGCGGCGCTGCCGATCATTGCTATCGGAGATGGCAGCCAACGCGCCTTGCTGGAATCTTTTCAGGCCGGATGCGACGACTATATCGACAGGCACCGCCCGCCCGCCACAATTGCCGCGCATGTGAAGCAAATCATCATCAGCAAGGCCGAAGGCTTCCATCCGACGCAGATGCTCGATCAGTCCAATACCAGCCTCAGCGGAAGCCTGGCTCACCATGATCTTCCCGGTGTGATGCAAATGCTGGGGCAAGCCCGCCAAACCGGCGCTTTGCACATCAATGCCGGAGAAATCGACGCTTTGATGTTTTTCGATGCTGGAGAAATAACTCACGCCGAAAGTGGCCACTACTTTGGCGACGAAGCGGTGATTCACATTCTTAAGAGCGTGCATGGCGGCGACGGCGTTTACAAATTTGTCTACGGCACGACTTCTCTGCAGCGCACCGTGCTGCGCACCGCGACCGACTTGATGCTCGATGCCATGCGCGAATTTGATGAAGCTACGAACGACATGGCGGACAGGAACGCACCATGAGCGAAGCGCTCATCATGCCGCCGACCGGCGAAACCGCTGTGAAGCCTGCACCCACGGTTTATTTCATTGATGACAGCGCCACCATGCGTGAAGTCATCAAGATCGCGTTTCGCCGCGAAAATATTAATGTCATCACCTGCGCCGACGCAGCTTCCGCTTTGGCTCAATTCGAACAGAACCGTCCTGATGTGGTGATTACCGACGTGATCATGCCCAATCAGGATGGCTATGCGGTTTGTAGTCAGATTAAACAGCATCCCGAATTTGGCGGCATCCCGGTAGTCTTGATGTCCGGCGTTGTAAATAAAAGCGTCGCTGACAAAGCGGTTGCCGTAAAAGCAGACGAACTTATTCGCAAGCCGTTTCAGCCGCAGGAACTCATCGGGCGTGTAAGAACTTTGCTGGCTCCCAAGGAATCGGCCGCAACGCAGGCGACCCGCGAACGGGCCCATTCGAACGCGCTTCAGAGTTTGTTTGCGCCAGCGCCCCCGGCGGTTGCCCAGGTGCCAGCGTCACCCGCTATAATCTCGTCAGCCTCTGAGACCACTAATGAGCCGGCGTGGCCGCGCGCACTTGCCGAAGCGTTTACACCGCTGTTGCCGCCGTTTTCGGGCAATGGTGCTCAGCAAGCTCAAAATCAAAAGACGCCTCAACTCGCCTTCACGCCGCAGCCATCAGTTCCGCAAACAAATCAACAATCTTCGAGTGTGCCATCTTCGCGAGAGATGGTGATGCTCCGCGCGGAGGTCGCGCGCTTGGAGTTGCTAGTGAAAAAACTGCAAACCGAATTGCAGCTCGAGCGCGAATATAATCAGGCGCTCGAAAAACAAATCCACACGCTTATCAATACGAACTAAGTTTGCGTCTGAAAAGATCCGAGCTAGCTTGGTTTCTATAGTTATCTTAAGCTTTGCTACTTGAGGACCGTCATCGGAGTAGAAAGAGCGAGTGTGGGTCGACTTCAAATCAAATGTCCACGATGTGCTGCGAGCTTTCGAGCTGCGGAAGCTTCGAGAGGAGTTACGGATTTCAATTGCCCGGTCAGCGGCGGGACCCTGGAATATGAGTCAACATGGAGCATTACTTGTTGTTTGTGGTCAGCTTATCAACAGGTGTAGCCTTGCCGTTCTACCTTGGATATAGCGGGCTAGCGTTCATTCTAGTCATGATGAGTTCTGCAACTTTGCTTCTTTTCTTGGGAATAGGGATCATTTCCCACTTTCATCCTTCAACGATCCGGCCCAAGCGAAGTTTTGGCGAGACAGACTTGAATCTGACGGAAAAAGCCCGCCGCGAAGAAGATAATCACCGCGCCAAAAACTAGGCCCCGGAGCCGGGATTCGTTAGCATATCCGTGCGTTGACTTGGCTTTCTTAGTTCACCCGCGAGCCCTTCAACATGTCTCTCACTGCTCGCAAAATAACCGCGCGGCTGAATGGCTTGCTCAGCAGTCTCAACGTAGGATCGGAATGCGCGGCTTCCACAGCGGCATATTCGCTGTAACCGGACATGAAGATGACGTGCAGGCCGTTGCGCTTTTCCTGGATGCGCGTGGCTAATTCCTGACCGGTCATGCCGGGCATGACCATGTCGGTGACCAGTAAATCGATTACGCCCGCGTGTTGTTCCGCGAGGCGCAAGGCGTCGGCTCCGTCACGAGCCTCGAGTACGGTGTACCCACCGGATTCCAGAAATTCGCGCGCGACCTCACGAACTTCCTGTTCATCCTCGGCAAGTAGAATCGTCCCCGCACCGGAGGGCGCTTCCGACGACGGTGCCGGAGATGCTACGTCTTCGGCCTGATCGACGCGCGGTAGATAAATTTTGAAAGAGGTTCCCTTGTTGATCTCGCTGTAGACCCACACATAGCCGCCGCTTTGCTTCACAACTCCGTAGACGGTCGAAAGCCCTAATCCAGTTCCCTTTCCTTGGCCCTTGGTAGTGAAAAACGGCTCGAAAATTCGCGCCTGTGTTTGCGCATCCATTCCCGTTCCCGTATCCGAGACCGCCAGCAGCACGTAGCGGCCTGGCTGCACCAGTGGATGCACTGAGCTGTACGCGCGATCCAGATCAGCGTTCGACGTCTCAATCACCAGCTTTCCGCCCGAAGGCATAGCGTCGCGCGCATTTACCGCTAGATTCATGATGACCTGTTCCATCTGGCTGGCGTCGGCCCGAATGACTCCCAAATCCGGACTGGTTCGGAGGATGAGCTCGATGTCTTCTCCAATGAGCCGCGGCAACAGCTTGCCCATTTCTTCGACCACACCGTTAATGTTCATGACCCGCGGCTGCAATACTTGCATGCGGCTGAAGGCCAGGAGTTGACGGGTCAACGCCGCGGCACGATCGGCGGCGCGGTCTATGTGCTCGATTTTTTTCAACATCGGCGGCGGAACGGGAGTTACATTCAACAACAGCTCGGTGTGACCTTTGATTACCATAAGCAAATTGTTAAAGTCGTGGGCCACACCGCCCGCCAATCGGCCGACAGCCTCCATCTTTTGCGCCTGTCGCAACTGCTCTTCCAGAGCCTGGCGCTCACTGATGTCCTGCGCCACAACCATACGCACTTTTCGTCCGCCGTATTCCAGAGGGTGAGAAATAATATCCACTTCGAAAATCTTGCCGTCTTTCTTGCGATGCTTCCATACCCCGTGATACTCCCCAGGTGCCTCCCAGTCCTTCTGGTGGTCGCGCAATGCGGCGTGTTCTTCAGGGGGGCGTATATCGAAAACTGTTATGTCTGCGAATTCTTCCGTCGAGTAACCGTACTGGCGGACGGCTGCATCATTCACCTGGATAAATTTGAACGTTTCGCAATCGAAGACCCAGGTCGGCAGCGGATTGTGCGAAAAGAGCAGCCTGAACGTAGATTCGCTTTGTCGCAGTGCGTCTTCTGCGCCGCGCCGCTCGATCGCCAGCGCAATGTGCCCGCCGACAGAATCCAAAAACTCCAAATCGCGAACATCGTAGGCATTTTGATTTTCATAATGCTGTACAACCAGCACACCGATCGTGGCCGTCGGTGTTTTCAGCGGCACACCCAACCATGTGGGCGAAGGCGAGCCTACCAATTCCACGTCTCCGATTTCAGCCAAGCGGTCGAATTCCGGCTGCGGTATCAACATGGCGCGCCCGGTGCGAAAGACGAAGGCAGTGCAGCTTCTACCTACCTTCTGCGGCGGCGGCGCAACGTCGAAGCGGTCCACGAAGAACGGAAAATGAAAGGAATCCTTATCGGCATCGTGCAATGCGATAAAACAATTTTCCGCATACAATACTTTTTTCAGCGACTGATGAATGTGTTGCAGCAACTGATCCAGGTTAGACGTTTCATTCAGGGCATGCACCACTTCGATAATCACCTGGCGCTCGGATTCCATGCGCTGCAAATCCGTAATGTCGAGCAGGCTGACGGCGATTCCACCCTGGTCACTGCCTGGATTGCGGCGCGCTTCCGCATCAAACCAGCGCCAGACACCGTCGGCACTGCGTAGCCGGCACCGTACGTTCACAGTGGTTTCGAGGTTCGCATTTAAACGCCGGAGGGTTGAGAGAAACAAATCAAAATCGTCTTCGTGGATCAATTCGGCTATAGGTTTGCCCACTATTTCGAGCGGTGTATGGCCCAGGACAGTGTGCGACGCGGGATTGACGAAAAGTACGGTGCCATCAACGTCGAATACAGCCAACAGCTCACGCACGCATTCTAGTAATGCGGGAAGTTGCCCGTTGGGGTTGAGCATAGCGAGATCTGGGGGTGTCAGCTTTGACATAGAGTCTCGTTTTACGGTGTATTTTCTCGCCTTAGCAAAAGGTTATAGACGGGCGGGACTCGCAAACACACTTCTTTGATGATAGACCCTGTTCCCGCACTGGGCCGAAACATTAGTAAATCATCATCGAATTGATGACTGTACCTAAGTACAGGCGCGGACCTTCGAAGGCATAGCGCGGCTAAGCCAAGATGAGTAATCATAGCGATCTAATTTTCTGAATTAGAGGAGCGCTAGAAATGCATGATACCTGGAAGGATATGTTTGTTCTGGGCCTGCCGTTGGCCGAGAAGATTCTTCGACCAATTTTTGTGTACGCTTTCCTGGTTATCAGTTTGCGCCTTTCGGGCAAACGCGAACTCGTACAGCTAAATCCGTTTGATTTGGTAGTGCTGCTGACGCTCTCCAATACCGTGCAGAACGCCATCATTGGCGACGATAACAGCGTCAGCG
>Ga0193728_1000380_pt1 | contig 21361 bp, 19 predicted proteins | sample U1c1metaG_FD_143037 | JGI IMG/M metagenome (GOLD analysis project Ga0193728, IMG submission 143037) | Soil microbial communities from a riparian zone of the East river system, Colorado, United States - U1c1 | ecosystem: Environmental > Terrestrial > Soil > Riparian zone | place: USA: East River...
CCCGCCGACCTCGACGTGCGGCCCCCCGGTCTGTCGCGACGCGTGAGCTTCGGTGGCTTCGTCGACCCCGACGGCGAGCCATCCCCGGAGGCTGTGACCCTGAGCGAGGGCGAGCTCATCTGGCGGGGGCAGACGCTGCTGGGCGTGCGGGAGATTCACCTGCGCGGGAACCACAACGTCGAGAACGCGATGGCCGCCGCGGCCGTCTGCCTAGCGCGCGGGATCGACCCCGACGCGGTCCGCGCCGGCCTGCGCACGTTCGCGGGCGTGCCCCACCGCCTGGAGGAGATCGCTCGCCATGACGAGGTCCTTTACATCAACGACTCGAAGGCCACGAACGTCGCCAGCACGCTCGTCGCGCTCGACGCGTTCGCGCCCGGCACCGTACACCTGATCCTTGGCGGTCAGTCCAAGGGCCAGGACTTCACTGCACTGCGCGAACCGGTCGAACGGGGCTGTGAGGCCGTGTATCTGATCGGCGAAGACGCCTCGTTGATTGCCTCCGCGCTCGCCGGCATGCCCGTGCCGTTGCTCGAATGCGGCGAGCTCGAGCAGGCGCTGGAGGTCGCCGTCTCCACCGCCCGCCCGGGAGACGTGATCTTGCTCTCGCCGGCCTGCGCGAGCTTCGACCGGTTCGCCGACTTCGAAGCCCGCGGCGAGCGCTTCCGTGAGCTGGTCCTCGGCATAGAGGCTTAGGCGGGCGGATGTCGAAGTGGGCATGGATGCCGGCCACGTCGAAGAAGCAGTCGCTCGAGCATCGCATCCTGATCACCGCCACGATGTGCCTGCTCGCCTACGGCACCGTGATGGTCTACAGCGCCACCTCCGCGACTGCGCTGTTGCAGGGCTCGGGCAACGGCAGCTCCTACCTGATCAAGTTCGTGCTCTACGGCGCGATCGGCCTCGTCGTGATGCGCGTGCTCGCGCGCGACGGGATCGCCAAAGCGCAGAGCTTCGTCGCGCCGCTGCTGGCCGTCTCGTTCGCGCTCGTGCTCGCCGTGCACATCCCCCACGTGGGCGTCTCCGTCAACGGTGCGCGGCGCTGGATCGGACCCGGCCAGCTGCAGTTCCAGCCCTCGGAGCTGCTCAAGCTCGCGCTCGTGCTGTACGCCGCGACGCTGCTGGCCAAGCGCCCGCAGCGCGTTCACGATCTGCGCGACCTGGCCAAGCCGCTGCTCGTCGTCATCGGCGCAGCGATCCTGCTGGTCGCCACGGAGCCCGATCTCGGCACTGCCATGACGATCGCGTTCACGATCGTCGCGCTGCTCGTCGCCGCAGGCATCCCCGCGCGCAACCTCGCGATCGTCGCCGGCACCGCCTTCGGACTGGTCGCGCTGTACGCGATCGCGCGCCCCTACGCCCGCGCGCGCCTGACCTCGTTCATGGACCCCTGGGCGCACGCCTCCGGCAGCGGCTTCCAGGCCGTCCAGGGCCAGATCGCGATCGGCTCCGGCGGACTGTTCGGCGCCGGCCCCGGACAGTCCGTGCAAAAGATCTTCTACCTCCCCGAGGCGCCCACCGACTTCATCCTCGCAGTGATCGCCGAGGAGCTCGGCGTTGTCGGTGTGTGCGCGCTGCTGTTCCTGTACGGGCTGATCGCCTACGCCGGCCTGCGCGTCGCCAAGTCGGCGCGCAGTCTGCACAGCGCGCTGGTCGCGGTCGGCGTGACCTCGTTGATCGTCTCCCAGGCGCTGCTCAACGTGTTCGCCGTGCTCGGTCTCGCGCCGCTGACGGGCGTGCCGCTGCCGTTCGTCTCCTACGGTTCCAGCAGCCTGATCGTGATGCTCGCCGGAATGGGTCTGCTGCTGAATGTGGCCGCCGGCGGCACCGCGCACGTGCGCGCCGTCCCCTCGCGAGGTGGCAGCCGCACAGTGGCGGACGCGCGAAAACAGGCAGGATGGGGCCGTGACACAGACGAAGATCGCGATCGCGGCGGGGGGCACCGCCGGGCACGTCGCGCCGGCGCTGGCGGTGGCCGACGCGCTGCGGGCTGAGCAGGCGCATGTCGCGTTCGTCGGCGGGACGCGCGCCGAGGCCCAACTCGTGCCCGCCGCGGGCTATGAGCTGCGCACGATCTCCGTCGAGGGTCTCAGCCGCACCAACCCTCTGCACGCGGCCCGCGCTCTCCTGCGCGCAGCGCTCGCGTTCCCGCGCGCGCGGGCGATCCTGCGCGAACTGCGCCCCGACGCCGTGCTGGGGGGCGGCGGCTACGTCGCCGGCCCCGTCGGTCTCGCCGCGCTGAGCTTGCGCATCCCGCTTGTTCTCACCGAGGCCGATAGTCACCTGGGGCTCGCCAACCGCCTGCTCGCGCGCGGTGCGCGGCGCGTGTGCCTGTCGTTCCCGATCTCCGGACGCGACGGGGATCGCTACCGCGTGACGGGCCGGCCGATCCCCGTGCCTGACGCCGACCGCGCGCGCGCACGCGCGCTGTTTCAGATCGCCGACGGGGAGACGTGCGTGCTCGTATTCGGGGGCTCGCTCGGCGCGCGCTCGATCAACCTCGCCGCCGTCGAGGCCTTTGCGGGGCGCGGGACCGGCGCTGACGCCGCCGTGCCGGGCGTGAGTGAGGCGGTGGGGCGGGATCTCGCCGCGGGCGCTCACGCCGGTGCTCCGGCGCTGCGCGTGCTGCATATCGCCGGACGCCGCGATCATCCCGAGCTGTCCGCGCGCCCGCTGCCGGCCGGTTACGACCTGCGGGAGTACCTCGATCTGGTGGAGTTCGCCCAGGCGCTGGCGGCGGCGGACCTCGTGGTCGCGCGCTCGGGGGGCTCGGTGTTCGAGATCGCCGCGTATGGCCTGCCTGCGATCCTGATTCCCTACCCGCACGCGTCCGCCGGCCACCAGACGGCCAACGCACGCTGGATGGTTGACGCGGGCGCCGCGGTCGTGATCCCGGACGCGGAGCTGAGCGGCGACCGCCTGGCGCGCGAGGTCGTGGCGCTGCTGGACGACCGCGTGCGCCTGGCGGCGATGGCGGGCGCCTCGCGGAGCCTCGCTCGGCCCGAAGCGGCACGGGATGTGGCGGGTGAGCTGATGGGAGCTATCCGGACGCGGCGAGCGGGCGCGAGCGCATGGGTGGGGCGCCCATGACCGCTGCCGAGCATCCGTGGAGCGGGCGGCGGCTGCACTTCGTCGGCGTCGGCGGCGCCGGTATGAGCGGATATGCGCGTGCGGCCCACGCGCTCGGCGCGCAGGTCAGCGGCTCCGACCGCGCCGCCTCCGTCTACACCGAGCGCCTGGCCGCCGACGGCGTGCTGCAGGCCTGCATCGGCGAGCACGACGCCGCCAACGTGCCCGACGGCGAGGACGTCGAGGTCGTCTACTCCAGCGCCGTCGCGCCCGAGAACCCCGAGCGCATCGCGGCCCGAGCGCGCGGCCTGCCCGAGCGTCCGCGCGCGGAGCTGCTGGGCGAGCTGAGCGCTCTGCGGCGCACGATCGCGGTCGCCGGCACGCACGGCAAGACGACGACCTCGGCGATGCTCGTATCTGCATTGCGCGCGGCCGGCCTGGAGCCCGACTGGCTCGTCGGTGGGTCGGTCGGAGAGGGAGAGGACAACGCGCGCTGGACCGGGACGGGGGAGTGGCTCGTCGTCGAGGCCGACGAGTCCGACCGTTCGATGCTCGCGCTCGACGTCGACATCGCCGTGCTGACGAACGTCGAGCTGGACCACCACGCCACGTTCGGCTCGCTGGCCGAGCTACGCGAGGCGTTCCGCGCGTTCCTGGCGCGCGGGCGTAGGGCGATCGTCGTGTGGGATCGGCCCGAGCTGCTCGCACTCGTCGCCGGCGAGACGGTGGTGGGCGAGACGAGCGTGGGGAAGGCCGGTGGCGCGGCCGAGATCGCGACGGGACGCGCTGTGGAACTCGTCCCCTACGACGCGCCGACGCCGACGCTCGTCGACGGTGGCTCGCACTTTGCCTGGCGCGGACACGAGGTCGCGCTGTCGGTGCCGGGTGCGCACAACGCGCTGAACGCGACCGCCGCACTGGAGGCAGCCCGCATGGCCGGGGCCGACGAGGAGCGCGCGATCGCGGGGCTGGCCCGGTTCCACGGCGCGGACAGGCGCTTTCAGCCGCTTGGGGAGACCGCGCGCGGTGCGCGCGTATACGACGACTACGCCCACCACCCGACCGAGGTCGCGGCCACGCTCGCGGGCGCACGCTCGCTCGCTCACGAGCGTCTGATCGCGGTGTTCCAGTCGCATCTGTACTCGCGCCGAGGCCGCGGCGGATGCTGCGCGGGGCATGGCGGTGTACTGGCTGCCCACGTTCGCCGACGCCGAGCCGGTGCTACGTGAGCTGCTGGGTACAGGGGACGTCTGCGTTGTGATGGGCGCGGGAGACGTGGACACGCTTGCGCGGAGGCTCGTGGTGGCCGACGATGCCGGACCTGGGAGAGTTGGAGGGAGATAAAGGGGGGTGGAGATGTAGGTCATATTTTTTTACTGCGTATAACAATTGCTATACGCACCCAAATTTTTTAGACCGCCCACCTCCGCCTTTATCTTGCTTCGTCAATACTATCGCTATACGCACCGTGATTTCTCATCGCGCTAACCCACATCAGGCATCCAGAGACTCACCCACGACCGTGCCGTCGATCGTGCAGCGCGACTTCTCGCTAGCGCGCATGTCGACGGTCCGCACCGGCGGCGAGGCCGACTGGTTCGCGCGCGCCGGGTCGGGTGCCCAGCTGCGCGAGCTGCTCGCCTGGGCACGCGCCGCCGACGTGCCCATGGCGGTCGTCGGCTCGGGCTCGAATCTGCTGATCGCCGACGATGGGGTGCGTGGGCTGGTCGTGAAGCTCGACCGCAAGCTCGCGCTGATCCAGCGCGCAGTGGCGACCTGCGCGGCCCAGGCCGGACTGTCGGGGATCGAGTTCGGCGTCAACATCCCCGGCACCGTCGGCGGCGCGGTGCGGATGAACGCCAACGCCTACGGCGGCGAGCTCGCGCGAGCGCTGGAGTGGGTCGAGATCGTGACCGCGCAGGGATCCGAGCGCCGCACCCCCGAGCAACTCGGGTTCGCCTATCGCCGCTCCAACCTCGCGGCCGGGGAGATCGTCGCGCGCGCTTCGTTCCTGCTCGCCGAATCCGACGCGGATGCCGTCAAGGCCACGCTCGCCGACATGCGCGCCCGCCGCCATGAGGCCCAGCCGCAGGGGATCAAGACGTTCGGCTCGACGTTCGTGAACCCCGATGACCCCCGCGCCGAGGGCCGCACCGCCGGGCAACTGCTGGCCGACGCGGGCTGCAACGGTCTGACCGTCGGCGGCGCCCGGCTCGCGTCCAAGCACGCCAACTTCGTCGAGAACACCGGCGCCGCCACGACCGCCGACGTGCTCGCGGTGATGGCCGCGGGGCGAGCTCGCGTGCTGGAGCGGTTTGGCGTCGCGCTGGAGCCCGAGGTGCAGACGCTGGGGGACGTGCGCTTTCCCTGGTAAGGGGCCGGGGGTCCGGTTGCCCAGACCCCCGGGGCATGTCGACTTCGATCGACGTACTAGCCTCACCATTGTAGCGTATTGTCTTCAGCGTATGATGTGTCAACGGCGGTAGGGGTTCGGGCGTGAAGGTCGAAGACCTCGTGAATGGCCCGATCCATAGCTGCGCCCGCCCCTCGCCGCCTAACTCGTAGACGGGGGCGCCTCGCGTTCGGTCTGCCGCGCCCGCTGGGGGCCACGGCGCGCCTGACTCGCGCTGGGATCGCCGCGGTGTGGGCGCGTCGGCGGCTGCGGATCGCGCTGCTGGCGGTTCTGATCGCCGTGCCGCTGCTGGGAGGGTCGTGGCTACTGCTACGCCACTCCTCGCTGACGGCGGTCAAGCACGTGCAGGTGCGCGGTCTCGTCGCGGTGCACGGCGCGAACACCGCTGCGATCGAAACGGCCTTGACCGGCGCCGCGCATGGCATGAGCACGCTCGACGTCAAGCCCGCCGCGCTGCGTGCCGCCGTCGCGCCGTATCCGATCGTGCGCTCGGTCAGCGCTCATGCGGGCTTCCCGCATGGGCTGCGTATCGAAGTAATCGAGCGCCCGCCCGTCGCGGCGCTCGTCGTCGGTGGCGTACGCACAGCCGTGGCGGCCGACGGGATCGTGCTCGGCGCGGGGTTCCTGTCGAACTCGCTGCCGCTGGTGAACCCCGGCAAGGCCGTCGGCGCCGCCACAACCACCCTGCCGGCGGCGGGAGGGAGCGTCCGCGGCGCTCCGCTGCTCGGGGCGCTCGCGTTGCTGGGCGTCGCCCCGGCACCGTTGGCTCACGCCGTTACGCGCGTGTACTCCGGACCGAAGGGTCTGACGGTCGCACTGCGCGGAGGTCTGCTCGCGTACTTCGGCGACGCCACGCGACCGCACGCGAAGTGGCTGTCGCTGGCACGCGTGCTCTCCGACCCCGGCTCGGCGGGCGCCGCCTACATCGATGTGCGCCTACCCGAGCGTCCCGCCGCGGGGTTCGCCCCCGGCACGACCCGCCCCAACGCGAGCTCCACCGAACTGGAATCGAGCGGCGCGGCCGACCCGAACACCGCCGCGGAACTGGCCGGCGGTCTGGACGCCGCGGTGGGAGGCGGTTCGAGCTCGGGTGCCGCCTCCGGGGCGAGCACCGGCAGCGGCGCGGGCGCCGAATCGAGCACCGGTGGCGAAGCGGCGCAGGGGGGCTCGACAGCGTCCGAAGCCGGCTCGACGGGATCGACCTCGGGTGAAGCTGGTAGCCCCTCGTCCTCCGCGGAAGGCGAATCCGCGGAAACCTCCGAAACGCCTACGACAAGCGGGGTTGCCGGGGGTTGAGCGGCGTTTGGCGAGAACTATTTCCAACCCTCATTCTCGACTTGAGGTAGACCCTATCCCGGGAGCTTGTCTCGGGGTCCGGTCGAGAGTTCCTGGATCTGCAACGATTGTTGCGAGATTGGACGGAGTCGTTGACAGGGCGAAGTTCCCTGCATAACGTGCACGTTTCAGCGGGCCGGCCGACAGTGTCGATCGAACCCTTAACTCTTACTGAAGGCTGTGGACGGAACTCATTATGGAGAGCTCAGCGAGTAGCGGTATGACCGGCGCCGGCAGCTATCTGGCCGTCATTAAGGTCGTCGGCGTCGGCGGCGGCGGCACCAACGCGGTCAGCCGCATGGTCGACGCGGGCCTGCGCGGCGTGGAGTTCATCGCCGCCAACACCGACGCTCAGGCGCTCGCGATGTGCGACGCCGACATCAAGCTGAACATCGGGCACGAGTCCACGAAGGGTCTCGGCGCGGGCGCCAACCCCGAGGTCGGCCTTGGCGCGGCCTCGGAGTCGCGCGACGACATCAAGGAGGGGCTGAAGGGCGCCGACATGGTGTTCGTCACCGCGGGCGAGGGCGGCGGCACCGGTACCGGCGCGGCGCCCGTGATCGCTGACATCGCCAAGAATGAGATCGGCGCGCTCACAGTCGGTGTGGTCACGCGCCCGTTCGACTTCGAGGGCTCCCAGCGCGGCCGCCAGGCGGCGGAGGGCATCGAGCGCCTGCGCGAGGTCGTCGACACGCTGATCGTGATCCCGAACGAGAAGCTGCTGACGGTCGTCGAGCGGCGCACGTCGATGCTGGATGCGTTCAAAGAGGCCGATGACGTGCTGCGCCAGGGCATCCAGGGCATCACCGACCTGATCACGATCCCCGGCCTGATTAACCTCGACTTCGCCGACGTGCGCACGATCATGCACGACGCCGGCTCGGCGCTGATGGGCATCGGCACCGCCGGCGGGGAGAACCGCTGCGGCGACGCCGCGAAGGCCGCGATCTCCTCGCCGCTGCTGGAAGAGTCCGTCGACGGCGCCACCGGCATCCTGCTGAACATCACCGGCGGCAAGGACCTCGGCCTGTTCGAGGTCAACGACGCCGCCGAGATCATCCAGAACGCCGCCGACCCCAACGCCAACATCATCTTCGGTGCCGTCATCGACGAGTCGATGGCCGACGACGTGCGCGTCACCGTGATCGGCACCGGCTTCGACCACCGTCCTGGACGCGCCGCACGCGCGGAGGGCCGCTCGCGCCGGGATCGCAGCCCCCGTATCGACGATCGTCAGCGCTCGTCGCTTGAGATCAGCGACGACGACATCGACGTGCCGCCGTTTTTGCGTTAGACGAGTTCACGTTCGTGGGCGCGCATGCTAGGAAAGCGGGCTGATTTGGGCCGGGGCGGCGCTGAGCGCCGCCCCGGCGGTGCGTGCATGCACGCACCGCCAGACGTGCCGCATGCGGCACGTCAACCGTTGGCGCATGCGCCAACGGCGAGGCCGCACATGTGCGGCCTCTTCACACGCCGCATGCGGCGTGTGACCGACCGGCGCATGCGCCGGTCGGCGACCCCGCACATGTGCGGGGTCGAACAGCGAACATCCTGCGCTCATCGCTAGCCTGCGGGCCGTGCCCACGACCCTGCGCCGCACCGCCCTGTACGACCGCCACATCGCCGCGGGGGCCAAGATCGTCGAGTTTGCCGGCTGGGAGATGCCGGTGCAGTACGAGGGCGTCAGGCAGGAGCACATGGCCGTGCGCGAAGACGTGGGTGTGTTCGACGTCTCGCACATGGGCGAGATCGAGACCTCGGGTCCGCAAGCGCTCGCGCTGCTGCAGCGGCTGATCTCGAACGACCTATCGAAGGTCCCCATCGGCGGCGCGCAGTACGGGCTGCTGTGCCGTGAGGACGGAGGCGTACTGGACGATCTGTTTACGTATCGCCTGGACGCCGAGCGCTGGCTGACGGTCACCAACGCCGCCAACCACGCGCAGGATCTTCAGTGGTGGTGCGCCCGCGCCGACGAGTTCGACGCGCGGGTGGACGATCGCATCGAGGACTACGCGATGCTCGCGGTGCAGGGCCCGCGCGCGCGAGAGCTCGTGCAGGCGATCTCCGACGCGCCGCTGCCGCCGCGGATGACCGCCGCCACGCGGCGGCTGATGGGCGTGGAGATGTTCGTGTGCGGCACGGGCTATACCGGCGAGGACGGAGTCGAGCTGCTGCTCGCGCCCGCCGGCGCTCCCGCGCTGTGGGATGAGCTGATGCGTCGCGGCGCCGTTCCCGCCGGGCTAGCCGCGCGCGACACGCTGCGGCTGGAGGCGTGCTACCACCTATACGGGAACGACCTCTCGATCGAGCGCGGACCGATCGAGGCCGGTCTCGGCTGGTGCTGCGCCGAAGACACCGGATTTATCGGCTCCGACGCCGTGCGCGCGGTACGTGAGGCGGGCCCCGCGGAAAAGCTCGTCGCGTTCGCGATCGACGGACCCGGGATCGCGCGCCAGGGCAACCCGATCGCCGGCGGGGGTGAGGTCACGAGCGGCACCCTCTCGCCCAGCCTGGGGATCGGCGTCGGCCTCGCCTACGTACCCTCAGAGCATGCCGCCGTGGGGACTCGTCTCGAGATCGACGTCCGTGGCAAGATGCGCCCGGCCGTGGTCCGTGAGAAGCCTCTCTACCGAAAGGGCTCGTGATGTCGCAGGACGGTTATCCCGACGATCTGCTCTACCACCCCGAGCACGACTGGGCGCGCATCGAGGGCGAGGACTCGGACGTTGCGCCTCCCGAGGCGACGCTCGGCATCACCTGGTATGCCCAGGATGCCCTCGGCGAGGTCGTCTTCTTCGAGGCCCCGGCGGTGGGGACACGGCTCGTGCAGGGCGCGCCCTACGCCGAGGTCGAGTCCGTCAAGGCCGTCTCTGACGTCGTCGCGCCGCTCTCGGGCGAGATCGTCGCGGTCAACGACACGCTCGAGGACAGCCCCCAGCTGATCAACGAGGACCCCTACGGCCAAGGCTGGATGGTGCGCATCGCGCTGAGCGATCCGGCCGAGCGCGATGCGCTGATGGACGCAGATGCCTATTCCGCCAGCTTGGGCGGCTAGGCTGACGGTTCGCCCTTGACGTACTTCATCAAGACAATCTCACAGCCCTCCCGGGGCGACGTCGCGGCGAGTATGAGCGCCAGCCCGTGAGCCGCTACACCGCCACCACTGCACAGGATCTCGAGCGGATGCTCGCGACGATCGGCGTCGGCTCCGTGCAGGAGCTGTTCGACCGTCAGATCCCCGCGGGCGTGCGGCTGGGGCGCGCCCTGGACCTGCCCAATGGGATGGGCGAGCAGGACGTATACGCGCACCTGCGCGAGCTGGCGGCTCGCAACGTCAGTGCCGAGCAGGAGATCTCGTTCCTGGGGGCGGGCATGTACGACCACTACGTGCCGGCGCTGATCGACATGCTGATGGAGCGCTCGGAGTTCCTTACGCCATACACCCCCTACCAGCCCGAGATCTCCCAGGGTGGGCTGCAGGTCATGTTCGAGTACCAGACCGCGATCTGCGAGCTGACGGGGCTGCCCGTATCGAACGCCTCGGTATATGAGGGGCCGAGCGCCGTCGCCGCCGCTGGATATCTGGCCAAGCTCCACAACGCCCGCACCCGCCTCGTCGTGAGCGCGGGCATGCACCCGCACTCGATCCAGACGCTGCGCACGCTCGCCCACGGGTACGGGATGAGCGTAGTCGAGGTTCCCCTCGTCGACGACGTCACCGATATGGACGCCTGGACCGAGGCGATCGACGGAGACACGAGCGCCGCCATCTTCGCCCAACCCAACTTCTATGGCGCAGTCGAGAATGCCGCCGCCCTCAGCGCCGCCGCCAAGAGCGCCGCGGGCGGGAAGCAGGACGCGGCGCCGGTCGTCGTGGCGCAGGTTGATCCGATCGCGCTCGGCGTGCTGGCCGCGCCCGGCGAATGTGGCGTGGACGTCGCCGTCGGCGAGGGCCAGCCGCTCGGCAACCGTCTCGACTACGGCGGGCCGTCGTTCGGGCTGTTCGCCGCGCGCGAGGAGTACCTGCGCCGGATGCCCGGACGGATCGCGGGGGAGACCGTGGACGTGGACGGGCGGCGCGGATTCGTGCTCACGCTGCAGACGCGCGAGCAGCACATCCGCCGCGAGAAGGCGACGTCGAACATCTGCACCTCCCAGGCGCTCAACGCGCTCGGGGGCGTCGTCTATCTGGCCTGGCTGGGGCGGCAGGGCATCGTCGAGCTGGGCGAGCTGCTGCTCGCGCGCGCCCACTATGCCCGCGAGACGCTAAGCGCGCTGGAGGGTGTCGAGGCGCTGCACTCACAGCCGGTCATCCGCGAGTTCGCCGTGCGCCTGGACGCGGACGTCGCCGCGGTCAAGGCCCGGTGTGCGCGCGCCGGCCTGAACCCCGGCGTGGACATCCACGCTCTCACCCGACGCGAGTCAGATCGCGGCGGCCTACTCGTGGCGATCACCGAGCAGCGCTCGCGCGCGGACATCGACCGGCTCGCCGACGTGCTCGGCGCGGCGGTGGCGGCGGAGCGCCGTGAGGCGGTACCGGCATGACGGTCGGCGATACGCACTCCGGGGCGGTGGCCTCCGGTAGGGCGCCCACGGGTTCGGTGACCGAGCCTCCGCAGCAGCGCTGGCCGATCCCGGACGATCGGCGGGCACGAACGATCTTCGAGAAGGGCGCTCCCGGGCGCCGCGCGTTCGTGTGCCCCGAGCTGGACGTTCCGCCGGTCGACCCCGAACAGCTGCTCCCGGCGGGCTACCGCCGCCCCGAGCCCCCGCGCCTGCCCGAGGTCTCCGAGCCCGAGATCGTGCGCCACTACGTGGGCATCTCCAAGCGCAACTTCGATCTGGACTCGGGCTTCTATCCGCTCGGGTCGTGCACGATGAAGCACAACCCCCGCCTGCACGAGCGCGCCGCCGCGCTGCCCGGACACGCGCGGCTGCACCCCCTGCAGGACCCCGCGCGGGCGCAGGGCGCGCTGGAGCTGATGTGGCGGCTACAGGGCGCGCTGGCGGAGATCGCGGGGCTGGGGCACGTCTCGCTGCAGCCCTCCGCCGGTTCGCATGGTGAGCTCGCGGGCCTGCTGCTGACGCGCGCGTATCACGACAGCCGCGGCGAGAGGAATCGCCACAAGGTGTTGACACCCGACACCTCTCACGGCACCAACCCGGCGACCGTGACGATGGCCGGCCTGGAGGTAGTCAAGCTCACGACCAACGCTCAGGGCGGGATCGACCTCGAGGACCTGCGTGCGCATGCCGACGGCGACGTGGCGTGCCTGATGCTGACCAACCCCAACACGCTGGGCGTGTTCGACCCCAACATCGAGGAGATCGCTCAGATCGTGCATGGGGTGGGGGCCACGCTGTACTACGACGGGGCGAACCTGAACGCGGTGATGGGCATCTCGCGCCCGGGCGACATGGGGTTCGACATCGTTCATTTCAACCTGCACAAGTCCTTCACCCAACCCCACGGCGGCGGCGGCCCCGGCTCGGGGCCGATCGCGGTGAGCGAGCGCATCGCACCGTTTATGCCGACGCCGATCGTCGTCCGGCGCGAGGACGGCTCCTTCGATCTGGAGGAGGATCTCCCGGAGTCGATCGGGCGGCTGCGCGGATTCCACGGCAACTATGGGTGCTTCGTGCGCGCCTACGCCTACATCTGCTCGCTCGGCGCCGATGGACTCAAGGACGCCTCCGAGACGGCAGTGCTGAACGCCAACTACCTGCTCGCGCGCCTGCGCGAGCAGGGCATCGTCGCCGAGCACCTGCCGCTCGCATATGGAGAGCTGTGCATGCACGAGTTCGTGCTCTCGGGCGGCCCGATGAAGCGCGCGCTGGGACTGAAGACGCTCGACCTGGCCAAGCGCCTGCTCGACCACGGGTTCCATCCCCCGACCGTGTACTTCCCGCTGCTCGTGGACGAGGCCCTGATGGTCGAGCCGACCGAGACCGAGACGCGAGAGACGCTCGACGCGTTCGCCGAGGCGATCGCCGCGATCCTGCGCGAGGCCGCGACCGACGGGCCGGAAGTGGCTCAGAACGCCCCCTACACCACCCCGGTCAGGCGCCTGGACGAGGTCGCGGCCGCCAAGCGGCCCGTCATCCGTCAGACGCTCGCGTAGATGCGCATCTTCTCCGGCATCCAGCCCACGGGCTCAAAGCACCTGGGCAACTACATCGGCGCGATCTCCCAGTACGTCGCCGGGCAGGATCGGGGCGAGGCGCTGTACTGCATCGTCGACCTGCACGCGATCACCGTGCCCTACGAGCCCGCCCGGCTGCGCGAGAGCCTGTACGACCTCACCGCGCTGCTGCTCGCCGCCGGGCTGGACCCCGAGCGGTGCATCCTGTTCAGGCAGGGCGACGTGCAGGAGCACACCGAGCTGTGCTGGCTGCTGAGCGGCGTGACCGAGCTGGGGAGGCTGCAGCGGATGCACCAGTTCCGCGACAAGTCGGTGACCCAGCGCGAGCTGATATCGGCCGGACTGCTCTTGTATCCGGTGCTGCAGGCCGCCGACGTGCTCGCCTACCGCGCCCACGAGGTGCCGGTAGGCGAGGATCAACGCGAGCACCTGGAGCTGATGCGCGACGTGGCACGGCGGTTCAACGCGCGGTTCGGCGACGGCGAGGAGGTGCTGGTGGTGCCCGAGCATCGCATTCCCGAGATCGGTGCGCGGGTCATGGACCTGCAGGACCCGACGCGCAAGATGTCCACGACCGGTAGCAGCGAGCAGGGGACCGTTTACGTGCTGGACGAGCCGCGTGCGATCGAAAAGAAGATCCGCAGCGCCGTCACCGACTCCGGTACGGAGATCAGGCGTGCGCAGGACAAGCCGGGCGTATCGAACCTGATCGAGATCCTGGCGGTCACGCGCGCGAGCACGCCCGAGGCGGTCGAGGCGGAGATGGCGGACGCGCGCGGGTACGGCGACCTGAAGGCGGCGGTGGCATCGGCCGTGGTCGAGTATCTCGCGCCCGTACGCGAGCGCTACGCCGGACTGCGCGCCGACGAGAAGACGCTGGAGGAGATCCTCGTCGGCGGCGCCACCCGGGCTCGGGCGATCGCCGGGCAAACGCTCGCGGAGGTGCGTGAGCGAATGGGCGTGGGCGCAGCGCCCCGTCGGGGCTGATCGGTACGGTGAAAGCGTGACCACCATCGCCACGCTCGATCTCGACCTGGACGTGTTCAGCGGGCCGTTCGACCTGCTGCTGACGCTGGTGCTGCGCGAAGAGGTGGATCTGCTCGAGCTGGCGCTGGCGGACGTGGTGCTCGCGTATCTCGACCATCTGGAGTCGCGCGGCGAGCTGGACCTGGAGATGGCGACCGAGTTCATCGTGCTGATCGCGGCGCTGCTGGAGCTCAAGTCCAAGCTGATGCTGTCAAGCGAGGAACAGAACGATCAGCTGCTCGATATGGAGCCCGAGGAGGCGGCCGAGGAGCTGCTCGCGCGGATGCTCGACGCGCGCCGCTACCGCTCCGCCGCGGGTCACCTGAAAGAGCTGCTCGCTCAGGAGCACGGGAGCAGATTCCGCGAAGCGCCGCCGCCCGCGCGCCTGCGTCGCACCGAGCTCGCGCCCGAGGAGGGCTCCCAGGACCCTGACGTGCTGGGCGAGGCGATCGGACGGCTGCTGACGATGCCCCCGACGATCAGCCTGCGTCACATCGGCTCGGCGCGGGTGACGGTCGCCGAGCGCCTGACGCACCTGCGCGGCCTGTTGCGCCGGGGAGCCTTCAGCTTCGACGAAGCCGTGAGCGGCGCCGATCGCATGACGGTCGCGGTCACCCTGTTCGCGCTGCTGGAGCTGTACAAGCGGGGCGAGGTCGATTGGCGTCAGCCCGAGAGCTTTGGCGAGATCGCGATCGAGGCCGTCGACACTCAGCCTGCCACGGCCGTGGCGGCCGTGGCAGGATAGGGTCATGGACGCCGAGATGGACACCATCGCCCGGGGAGCGCCCGCGGCGAACGCGGAGGGTGAGGCGGTGATCCGTGCGCACGCCTCCCCAGCGGGCGGCGAGGCGGATAACGAGCTGGCGAGCACGCTCGAGGCGCTCCTGTTTCTCTCGCCGGACCCGCTGAGCGTGACTGAGCTGGCCGAAGCGGCCCAGGCCGGCGAGTCCGACACTCGGGCGGCGTTGGGCGTGCTCGCCGGGCGGTACGTGCCCGGCGCTCGCGGGATCGTGCTGCGCGAGCTCGCCGGCGGGTATACGTTCGCGACCGATCCGGCCACCGAGGATGCCGCCAGGCGCCTGTTCAGCCGCTCGCGCACGGCCACGCTCACGCCCGCGCAGGCCGAGACGCTGGCGATCGTCGCCTACCTGCAGCCGGTCTCGCGCCCGGAGATCACCCGCATCCGCGGCGTCAGCGCCGACTCAGCCGCGACCACACTGCTGGAGCGCGGCCTGATCGAGGAGGCGGGGCGCTCGCAGTTCGGCGCGGTCACCTACCGCACGAGCACCCTGTTCCTGAAGCTGTTCGGACTGCGCTCCCTGGTGGAGCTGCCCGACGTGGCGCGCTGGGACCCAACTCCCGAGGAGCAGGCGGAGCTGCGCGAGCGGCTGCTGCGCGCGGGGGAGGCCCGGGCGGGGGGCGGACCCACGCCGGAGTAAAGGGCCCGTAGGGAACCCCCATGCGCCTGGTGAAGTACCTCGCTCACGCCGGCGTCGCCTCGCGGCGGGCGGCGGAGGAGCTGATCGCCGAAAGGCGCGTGGTGGTGGACGGCGAAGTCGTGGCCGACCCCGCGCGGAATGTCGGCGAGGACAGCCGCGTGGAGGTCGACGGCCGCGTGCTGACCGGCGCCGAGCCAAGGGTCGTGTATGCAGTGAACAAGCCACTCGGCGTGGTCTCCACCGCACGCGACACGCACGGCCGCCCGACGGTCCTCGAGCTGGTGCCGGCCCATGGCCTGCGCTTGTATCCCGTAGGGCGCCTGGACGTGGACAGCAGCGGGCTGATCCTGCTCACCAACGACGGCGAGCTGGCGCATCGACTGACGCACCCACGGTATGAGGTGGCCAAGAGATACCTCGCGCGTGTGGGCGGCGGGCCGGTGAAGGAGGACGCCGTGCGGAGGCTGCGCGACGGCGTGCAGTTGAACGACGGCCTCACCGCGCCCGCCCAGGTGCGACGAGTCGGGCACGGCCAGCTCGAGCTGACGATCCACGAGGGCCGCAACCGGCAGGTGCGGCGGATGTGCGAGGCGGTCGGCCATCCCGTGCTCGCGCTGGAACGGGTCGCGTTCGGCCCGTCGCGGCTGAACGGCCTCCTGCCGGGGTCATACCGGCGATGCGACGATGCCGAGGTCGAGTGTCTGCATGCGCTCTGACACAATCGCGCCCATGCGACTGTTCGCCCTGCGCGGCGCCACCAGCGTGCCGCGCAACGATGCCCAGGAGATCCTGGACGCCACGACCGAGCTGATGAGCGCGATCATGGAGCGCAACTCACTCACGCCCGAGCACGTCGTCAGCTGCATTTTTACGGCCACCAATGATCTCAACGCCGAGTTCCCCGCAGTGGCGGCACGGGCGCTGGGGTTCGAGCGGGTGCCGTTGCTGTGCTCGCGCGAGATCCCCGTGCCACGGGCGATGCCGCGCGTGATCAGGGTGCTGATCCACTACTACGCCGAGGACGACCACGAGTCCAAGCACGTATACCTCGGCGACGCTGTCGATCTGCGCGCCGACTTACAGTCTGCGCAGTAGCCACCGCGCCGGCTCGGGCGGCTCGTCGGCGGCGGTTCGTCACAATGGGCCGATCATGTCCATCGAGTTCGCCGAGCGCATCCGTCGCATTCCCGTCTACCCCGCCGCCGGCGGCTACGCCGAGCAAGCTGCCCCGCTCGTGCGCCTGGCGAGCAACGAGTCGCCGTACCCGCCCCTGCCGGCGGTACGCGAGGCGATCGACCATGCGCTGTCCTCGCTGAACCGCTATCCCGACCCGTCCAACTCGATCCTGCGTGAGCGGCTGTCCGATCGCTACGAAGTGCCGGTATCGCGGATCGCGATCGGCAACGGCTCGTGCGACATTCTGCTCGCGGCCGGCGAGGCGCTGTTGGAGCCCGGTGCCGAGCTCGTGCACGCATGGCCGTCGTTTTCGGTCTATCCGCATCTGTCCGCGGCGTCGGGGGCGCGTGCGATCACGGTTCCGCTCGACTCCCGCCAACGTCACGACCTGGAGGCGATGCTGGGCGAGATCACCGTCGCGACCCGCTTGGTGATCGTGTGCAACCCGAACAACCCGACCTCGACCGCGCTTTCACCGAAGGAGATCGCCGCGTTCGTCGCCGAGGTGCCACCGCACGTGTGCGTGATCGTCGATGAGGCCTACTGCGAGTTCAACCTGCTCGGCGACCCCGACACGTCGATCGAGTTGCTGCACTCCCATCCCAACCTCGTGCTGCTGCGGACGTTCTCGAAGGTGTATGGCCTGTGCGGATTGCGCGTGGGGTTCGCGCTGTGCGGCTCAGAGGAGTTGCCGCGGGCGGTCGATCAGGTGCGCCAGCCGTTCTATTGCAACGCGCTCGCCCAGGCCGCCGCGGTCGAGGCGCTGGCCCACCAAGACGCGGTACTCGAGCGCGTCACGAACACCGTTGCCGAGCGCATCTCGGTCGGCGAGGGACTGCGAGCCCTCGGCTTGCCGTCGGCCGACTCGCAGGCGAACTTCTGTTGGATCGACCTCGGTACCGATCGAAGATCGGCCAGCGACGAGGCCGAGATCATGCGCGGGCTGGAGGACCGCGGCGTGCTCGTCCGCGGTGGGAAGGCCCTGGGCAGCCAAACGCCCGCGCTGCGGGTCACGTATGGCACGCCAGAGGAGAACGCGCGGTTCCTGGCGGCGCTGGGAGAGGTGCTCTGAACGCACAAGCCCGTCTTTCACCGCTGGACGGAAACATGTCGGTCTGCTACAACGAGCCGAGACGGCTATGACCACGACGGTTCGAACATCCGGCTGCACATCTCACGCCATCACCGCGTGGTCGTCGTCCTGCGCCTATTACGCCTGGCGATTTATCTAGGCGCTTCGGACGTCCCGACCCGCGTATGTGAGAGCGGGCGCAGGCGGCCGCACCGGGTCCGACGGTCCGGACCGAGCGCCTCATAGGGCGTGCACAACGCCAACTCACATGGTCGGTGCATAAAACTCCAGGCGTACGTGAAAGGATGAGTCGATGATGATCGTGATGAAGGAGACCGCGACCCCCGAGGAGGTCGAGGCGATCGTTGAGAAGATCGAGCGAGCGGGAGCGCTCGCCCACCCGATCGTGGGCGCCCGGCTGACCGTGATCGGAGCGATCGGCGATGTCGAGCAGGACGTGAACATCGAAAGCCTGGGCCTGGAGGGACAGCCCGGGGTGGACCGGGTGCTGCCGATCCTCAAGCCCTACAAGCTCGCCTCCGAGCAGATGCGCCACGGCGAGCGCACCGTGCTCGACATCCAGGGGCGCCTGATCGGCGGCGAGCACTTCGCGCTGATCGCCGGTCCCTGCACGGTGGAATCACGTGAGCAGACGCTTACGACCGCGCGCGTGGTGCGCGACGCGGGAGTCTCGCTGCTGCGCGGCGGCGCCTACAAGCCGCGTACGTCCCCGTACGCCTTCCAAGGTCTCGGCGTCGAGGGGCTGCACCTGCTCGCGGAGGCGAAGGCCGAGACCGGCCTGCCGATCGTCACCGAGCTGATGGACCTGCGCGACATCGACGACGTGTTGGAGGTCGCCGACGTGATCCAGATCGGAGCGCGCAACATGGCAAATTTCCCATTGCTCACCGAGATCGGACGCTCCGGGTGCCCGGCGCTGCTCAAGCGCGGTCTGTCCTCGACGCTGGACGAGCTCTTGATGGCGGCCGAGTACATCCTCAAGGAGGGCAACCCCAACGTCATGCTGTGTGAGCGCGGCATCCGCACGTTCGAGACCGACCATCGCCGCGTCACGCTCGACATCATGGCGGTGCCGATCCTCAAGGAACTGTCGCATCTGCCGGTGATCGTCGACCCCAGCCACGCTGCCGGCCGGCGCGACCTGGTGCTGCCGCTCTCGCTCGCCGCGGCCGCCGCCGGGGCAGACGGCATTATCGTGGAGGTGCACCCCAACCCCGACGAAGCGGTCTGCGACGGACCACAGGCGCTGCTTGCCGACACCTTCGACGAGTACGCCGCTGCTGTGCGGCGCACCGCCGAATTCGCGGGCAAGGCCCTCAGCGCGGCGTGAGGATCGCAGTCCTCGGGGTCGGGCTGATCGGCGGTTCGATTGGCCTGGCCGCCCGCGCCCGCGCGGGCGCTCAGGTATGCGGGTATGACCCGGACACCGCGGCGTGCGAGACCGCGCTCGAGCGCGGGGCGATCGATCGTCGAGCGCCGGATATCGCCACTGCCGTCGCCGGAGCTGACGTGGTGTTCGCCGCTGCACCGGTTGGCGCGCTCGCTCAGACCGTGTCCGAGGCGCTCGCCGGCGCCGAGCCGGACTGCGTCATCAGCGATGTAGGCTCCACCAAGCTGACCCTCGAGGACGCCCGTCGAGATAGGCGCTTCATCGGCGGTCATCCACTCGCCGGGGCCGAGACAGCCGGTGTCGAGAGCGCCCGCGGGGATCTGTTCCAGGGCGCCATCTGGTATCTCACGCCGACTCTGCTCAGCGATCCGTTGTTGTACGAGCGCTTGCGGGGCCTGATCGAGAGTTTCGGTGCTCGTCCGCAGGTGGTGGACCCTGTCGCCCACGACCATCTGATGGCCTGTATCTCGCACCTTCCCCACGTACTCGCCAACGTGCTTGCAGCCCAAGCCGCCTGTGCGTTTCAGCGTGAGGGCTCCCCACCGACAGCCAGTCCCAGTCTGAGGGACACGATCAGAGTGGCCGGGGCCAACAGCACGATCTGGACGGACATCTACATGTCCAACCGCGACGCTCTCATCGAGGCCATCGACGAGTTGACGGGGCGGCTCGCCCAGGTTCGCGCCGACCTGCAGGCGGGGGACGCTCAGGCCCTACGCGATTGGAACGAGCGGGCACTGGACGAGCGCGAGACGCTGCTGCGACCGGGCTCGTAGGGTTCTACTTGATGAATATGCGCTTCGAGCCGTCTCGCGGGCTCACCGGCGAGCTGCGCGCGCCGGCGGACAAGTCGATCTCCCACCGCGCCGCGCTGCTCGGGGCAATGGCATCCGAGCCCGTGCGGATCGAGAACTACCTGCACGCGGCGGACACGACCTCGACGCTGCAGGCAGTGCAGGCGCTCGGTGCGCTCGTGGAGATCCGCGACGGGGAGACGACCATTCGCGGCACCGGCCTACGCGAGGCGCGCGAGCCCGACGGGTCGATCGATGTCGGTAACGCGGGTACGCTGATGCGCCTGCTGCCCGGCTGGCTGGCGGCGCAGGAGGGCCGCTCGTTCACACTCGACGGCGATGACTCGATCCGCCGCCGCCCGGTCGATCGCATCGCCGTCCCGCTGAGCCAGATGGGCGCCGAATTGGACGCGAGGGATGGGAGATTTCCGCCCCTGACGGTGCGTGGCGCGCGCCTGCGCGCGATCTCCTGCGAGCTGCCGGTGGCGAGCGCGCAGGTCAAGTCGTGCGTGCTGCTGGCGGCGCTCGCCGCGGATGGCGCCACGACCGTCGGCGAGCCCGAGCGCAGCCGCGATCACACCGAGCGGATGCTGCTGCGCGCCGGGGTGAACATCCACCGCAACGGCCGCCACGTCACCGTCGTCAACGCCGACGAGCTGATCCTCGATCGGGTGCGCGTCCCCGGCGATCCCAGCTCGGCCGCTTTCCTGGTGGCCGCGGGCGTGCTTGTGCCCGGTTCGCGCCTGCTGCTCAGCGATGTTGGCGTGAACTGGACGCGCACGGGGTTCATGCGGATCGTACGGCGCATGCGGGGGATCGTGCTCGGCGACCTCGAGCAGGAGACCGGCGAGCTGTCAGTGCACGAGCCCGTGAGCGATCTCGACGTCGCCCACGGTGCGCTGGAGGCGACGGTCGTCGAGGCCGACGAGGTGCCCCTCGCGATCGACGAGCTGCCGTTGGTGGCGCTGCTCGGCTGCCACGCCGAGGGCGAGACGATCGTGCGGGGTGCCCAGGAGCTGCGCGTAAAGGAGTCCGACCGCATCGCGGACGTGGTTGAGGGGCTGCGCGGTCTCGGGGCGGACATCGAGGCGATCGACGACGGGTTCGCCGTGCGTGGCACAGGCGGCCTGCGCGGCGGTGTGTTCGACGCGCGCGGCGATCACCGCATGGCGATGATGGGCGCCGTCGCCGGCCTCGCCTCGCGCGAGGGGGTCGAGGTCGTCGGGATCGAGGCGGCGGCGGTGTCCTACCCCGAGTTCGTGGAGGACCTGGCGGGGCTGTGCTCGTAGCGATCGACGGTCCCGCCGGCGCGGGCAAGTCCACGGTCGCTCGTGCCCTCGCGGGCCGGCTCGGGTACACCTATATGAACAGCGGCGCGATGTATCGCTGCGTCGCGCTGCTCTCTCTCACCACACCCCGTGAGGCGCCGGGCGCCCTCGCGCGGAAAGCCAACATCCAGCTGGGAGCCCAAGTCATGCTCGAT
>Ga0193728_1000381_pt1 | contig 21360 bp, 19 predicted proteins | sample U1c1metaG_FD_143037 | JGI IMG/M metagenome (GOLD analysis project Ga0193728, IMG submission 143037) | Soil microbial communities from a riparian zone of the East river system, Colorado, United States - U1c1 | ecosystem: Environmental > Terrestrial > Soil > Riparian zone | place: USA: East River...
CGCACCCAGCCGTCACGCGGCCGCACCCAGCCGTCACGCGGCCGCACCAGCCCTACCAGCCGTCACGCGGCTCACGGCCGGAGTGGCTGCCGGAAGGGCGCGCGGCGCCGGCGCTCCGCTGGCCTACGGGCGGACCGCGCGGAGGTGCAGGAACAGCGGGATGTGGGTCCAGCGGCGCTGGTCGGTGCGGCGTGCCGCCTGTCGCCCGCGCAGCTGGCGCGGCTGCAGTATGAGGCTAGCGGCGGAGACCGGGGCGTGCATCTGCTTCGAGGACGAGGCCGGCCAGAGCCTGCGCCCGCCGAAAGCCCGCACCTGGGCCCGCCGCGGCCAGACCCCCGTGGTCAGGGTGTCCGGGAAGGGATCGGGGCGCCCCTTCACGCGCCCGGTGGTAGCTGAAGACGCCTGCCGGACACAAAGATATGTCCTCAGGTTTCATTGCCGCCGACGTGGACGATCGCGACGATGAGGGAGCGGCGCTAATAGGCGCCGCATGCCTGAGTCTTGTTGAGGAGCATTGATGATCAGGTGGAAACTACGGCTGGCGGGCGGCGTCGCCGTTGTCGGTCTCGCATTAACGGGGTTCTATCTGAACCCTGCTAGCGGTGCGATCGCCCAGACACCCCACGCAGCCATTCCCGCCTATCTCACCCACCCCAGCCATCACGTCGGCGCCTCGCCCGCCGGCCACCGCCATCCGAAGACGGGTGTCGGCTCGTGTACGCTCATCGGCTTTAACCCCAAGCACTATTCGCACAACGCCAAGAATCTTCCGCTTGGCCATCGTCATCAGACGTATATTCCCGACAACTACGACTGCGAGGGCGCCGTCTTCGCCAAGCCAGGTGTCGAGTTCAAGAAGTTCCCGCAGCCTAAGAGCTTCCACATCACCAATACCAAAACGGCCCGTCTGGTCCGCTCGTGCCAGGCGGGAGCCTGCCGCCAGCAGGTGAAGCAGGTGCTGGCGCCGGCTGCGTCGATCAACCCCCTAGCCCCGTTCTTCCCGCCGTTCACGCACTTCGTGCTCCTGTTGCGGGAGAACCACACCTTCGACGACTACCTCGGCGACTGCGCCACCACGATCCAGGCGGGCTGCAACGGCGCGGTGCAGAGCACGAACCACATCAGTTCGGTGCCCGACCTCCACGCGCTCGCCAAGCAGTACGCGCTGTCGGACTCCTACAGCACCGGCACGCAGCCCCCGAGCGGCCCGAACCACTGGTGGATCTTCTCGGGCCAGTCACAGTCAAGTTCGCAACAGCAGTCCTACCCCACCGCCACCGGGACGGAGTTCGACCGGTTCCTCGCCGGTACGACGGGCCCGAGCGGCGAGGGCACCAACGCGTGCACGGCTCAAAGCGGCACGGGGACTGGTAGCAGCCCATACACGTTCATGGCGGCCGGTGACTTCTACTGGATGCTGAACAGCGGCAGCGGGTACTGGCGCAACCCGGCGACGGGCAACCTCGAAGTGCTGCCCGTAGACCGTCCAGGCACGAGCATCCCGGATGAGCTCAACTACAACGAGTTCACCTGCAGCGGCCAGAACATCCCCGACCAGACCGTCGCGAACAACTACATGAACTTCGTGACCGCGAACGGCCTGCCGGCCTACAACTACGTCGAGCTCTTCAACGACCACCCGGGCTCGTTCCAGGACATCCCGACGAACGACAGCGTCACCAACCAGATCGTCAACTTCATCATGAGTAACCCGTCCTACAAGGACAACACGCTCATCGTGATTGCCGAGGACGACACCCAGAACGGCAACAACGGCCCTGACCACGTCAGCAACACCTTCCGGGTGCCGTTCGTCGTCGTGGCGTCGCCACTGTACATGAAGCAGCACTACGTCTCCCACGTCGCGTACACGACAAGCAACATGCTGGCCGCGATGGAGCGCGTCATGCAAAACGTCCACCCCGGCCTTATCGATCCGAACGACAACCTCGGCCTGGCGACGTTCCCAATGACGACCGCGGACCAGTCGGCGCTCGCTGACCCGCTCGAGGACTTCTGGATCCAGGGCACCACGCCGCTCTCGGCCGCCGCGACCGGCACCCCGACGACGGGCAATGCGCCGCTGAACGTGTCCTTCACCGGCTCGGCACAAGGCGGCACGGCCCCCTACACCTATAGCTGGAACTTTGGCGACGGGTCGGCGGCGAGCACGGCCCAGAACCCAAGCCACACCTACACCGCCGCAGGGACCTACAACGCGACCCTGACGGTTACCGACATCTCCTCGCCAGCCAAGACAGCCAGCGCCATCGTCACGACCAAGGTCAACGCCGTCGGCAATCCGCTGGCAGCTACCGCATCGGCCACGCCGACCTCCGGCCAGATTCCGCTGAGTGTGGCCTTCACCGGCACCGGCACCGGCGGCACGCCGCCGTACTCCTTTAGCTGGAACTTCGGCGACGGGTCGGCGGCGAGCACGGCCCAGAACCCAAGCCACACCTACAGCACCGCCGGCAACTTCACCGCGACCCTGAGGGTCACGGACAGCTCATCGCCGGCCCAGACTGCCACATCGACCGTCCCGATCACGTCCACGCCCGTCCAGGGAGCACCGCCGGGTGCGCCAACAGGGCTGTCCGCGGGCGCAGGTAACGGCCAGGTCGCATTGCACTGGACGGCTCCGGCCAGTAACGGAGGCGTCAACATCAGCTCCTACCGGGTGTACCGTGGGACGTCCAGCGGCAACGAAACGTTGCTGACCACGGGCGGCTGTGGCGGCCTCGGCGCGGTGCTCACCTGCACCGACACCGGACTCACCAACGGCCAGACCTACTTCTACAAGGTCACCGCCGTGAACGCGATCGGTGAGAGCTCGCAGAGCAACGAGGCCAGCGCGACGCCGACCTCGCCGAGTTGCACGCCTACGCAACTGCTCGGCAACCCGGGCTTCGAGACCGGAACTGCGGCACCATGGTCGGCAAGTTCCGGGGTGATCAGCAACCACACCCAGGAGCCGCCGCGCACCGGTAGCTGGGATGCCTGGCTCGACGGTTACGGCACTACCCACACCAATACGCTGTCGCAGGCGGTCACGCTGCCGACCGGGTGCACCAGCTACAACCTCAGTTTCTGGCTGCACATCGACACGGCGGAGACCTCAACGACGACCGCGTTCGACACGCTCAAGGTGCAGGTGCTCAACAGCTCCGGCACGGTGCTTTCGACCTTGCACACGTACTCCAACCTCGACCACCTCGCCGGTTACGTGCAGCACACCTTCTCGCTCAGCGCCTACGCCGGACAGAAGATCACGCTGAAGTTCACCGGCAGTGAGGACTTCGAGCTCCAGACATCCTTCGTCATCGACGACACCGCGATCAACGTGAGCTGATCTCCAGCAAGCACGGAAGCGGCCGGCCGAGTGGCGACACTCGGCCGGCCGCTGGTCTTGACGATGGCTCGTCTTGGCGATGAGCATTCCGGTCACCACCTTGGACAAGCGGTAAAGCGATTCCGCCGCAGTGGCCGTCGGGTGGGGACGAGACCTGCCTAAGCCTGTGTTGCCCCGCTGGCGCTACGGGCGGACCGCGCGGAAATGCAGGAATAGCGGGATGCGGGCCCAGCGGCGCTGCTCGGGGTCGCGCTCGGCCACCTCCTCGCTGACCCGGGCTTCCCGGATGGCCTCGGTCAGCAGGCCGGCCGCCTCCAGCGCGCGGCTGTAGGCCTCCACCGGGCGATGCTCGCTATGGAAGGTCAGCCGGTACCCGTCGCGGTCGACGGCGTCAGCCACTGCCCGGCTCGCTGCGCCACGGCCTCGCCGGCCGCCTCGGCGCGATCACCGCCGCCCAGGTTCTGGACGGCGGCTTCACCCCAGGACTGGCCGCCCGGTTCCAGCTCGCCAGCGGCGAAGGGCTATTCGCGCCGAATCACAGCGCCGCAGCTCAGAACGGCGGCTCGGCGGGACCGTCGCTGTCCGCCCCGGCGGCCCACGGGTCATCGCCGGCCGGGACCGGGGACGGCGGCCCGCTGCGCCGCGCTGCCTTGGTGACCTTGGCCGAGGCGTTCCGCAGCGACGGCCCGACCTCGTCGACCTCGATCTCGTAGACCGTGCGCTTCTCGCCCTCGCGGGTCTCATACGACCGCTGCCGCAGCCGTCCCGAGACGATCACGCGCATGCCGCGCTGCAGCGACTCGGTCACGTTCTCGGCCGCCTGCCGCCATACGTTGCAGGTCAGGAACAGGGACTCGGCGTCCCGCCACTCGTTGGTGGTCTTGTCGAGGTAGCGGGGCGTGGACGCCACGCGGAAATTCGCCACCGCGTTCCCGGTCGGCGTGTAGCGGAGCTGAGGATCGTCGACGAGGTTGCCCACGATCGTCAGCTGGGTGTCATCTGCTGCCATCACTAGCCCCTGCTCGGTCGGAAAGGTGTTCGAGAACCATCATCCGCCGAGGTACTGACAGTGCGGCTAAAGCGGGGAGTTGTACCCCGCCAGCCAGTGGGCCTGCAGCCAGACCACAGCACTGCCCCAGGCGCCGGTGATCTCCAGGACGCCGACCGCGATCAGCAGAGCGCCGCCGATCTGGGTGATCAGCCGGCCGTGCCGGCGGAAGAAGCCGAACACGCGGATCCCGCGCTGGAACGCCAGCGCGACGAGCAGGAACGGGATGCCCAGGCCGAGCGCGTACACGAAGGCCAGGACCACGGCCCGGCCGGAGCTGCCGGTGGTCACGCCGAGCGTGAGCACGGCCGCGAGCGTGGGCCCGATGCAGGGGGTCCAGCCCAGGCCGAACACGGCGCCGAGCAGGGGCGCGCCGGCCAGGCCGGCCCGTGGCCGGAACTGCGGCCGGAAAATCCGCCCGCTGAAGGAGAACCGGTCGAACGCGCCGACGAACATCAGGCCGAGTGCGATGATCACGCCGCCCAGGACCCGGGTCAGGACCTGCTCGTCGTGGCGCAGGGTCAGCGCGGCCGTGCTCAGGGCCAGGGCCTCGATGGCGAATACGACGGAGAAGCCAAGCACGAACAGCAGGGTGCCGAGGACGGCCCGGCCCTTGGCCGGCACCGCCAGCCCGGAGCCGGCCGGGGCGGACGCGACCGGCACAGTCATGGTGCCGCCCCCGGCCCCGGCCACGCTGACCGCGCTGGCGGCCGCGCCGGCCGCGCCGGCCGCGACCTCCGCTCCGGCGGCGCTGCCCCCGTCGCGGACCGCCGTGCCCGACATGCCGGTGAGGTAGGACAGGTAGCCCGGCACCAGGGGCAGGCAGCACGGCGACAGGAACGCCGCGGCCAGCGCCACGGGCATGGCCAGCAGCAGCGGCCCCGAGTCCACGAGGTGCCCTATCCCGCCGATCATGGCGACTCCCAACGCGTCCGGAACACAGCTCAAGATATCCGCGCCGGGGACGTCCCGCCCGGCCGGGTCGCGGTGGCGGCCCGGGCCGGGCCTGAGACTATGGACGCATGACCGCTACGGGTGACGGGAAGAACGGGTCGTCGCGCTCCATCTGGTCCATCGGGTCGACCGGGTCGATCCTGTCGATCGGCTCCGCGGGGTCGATCCTGTCCATCGGGTCGTCCGGGTCGATCCTGTCCATCGGCTCGTCGGGCTCGGTGGCCAGCATCCTGTCCGCCGTCTCCGTGGGCAGCATCCTGTCCTTCGCCAGCGTCGGCTCCGTCCTGTCGGCCCTGTCCGTCCGGTCGGTCGAGGGCTGGCGCAGCCGCCCGCGGCCCCAGCTCGACTAGCCGCCCGCGGCCCCAGCTCGACTAGCTAGCCGGCCACGGCCGCGGTGAACGCCGGCAGGTAGCCGTCGGCCTGGCCGGCGGCCGTCGGGTGGTAGGACTCGCTGACGTCCAGGATGTTCACCGAGTGCAGCCACGAGCTGGAGTCGCAGATGTCGTGGCCGGCGAAGGCCGGCCGCACGTCGACGTACGCGTCGCCGTGCGCGGCGGCGGCCGTCTGGATCGCGGCGTCCAGCTCGTCGGCCGCCTGGTTGAGGTCGGTGCGGTCGGTCGTGCTCAGCCCGATGCAGGTCGAGGACTTCGACAGGTCATACAGGTCGGGGTAGCCGAGCACGATGACCCGCGCGCTGGGCGCGGCGCCGGCGATGTCGCCGAGCACGCTGTTCAGCTCGCCCGGCAGCGCGGAGCTGACCTGCGCCTCGTCCGCCTGGATGGCGGCCACGCAGGTGCTGGTCGAGTGCAGCACGCAGGTCTCCATGGTGGAGCTGAACCCGACGTCGTTGCCGCCCACGGTGATCGACACCAGCGTGGTCGCCGCGCTCAGCGCCGACAGCTGGGCGGAGATCACCGTGCTGGTGGTGGCGCCCGAGCAGGCCACCGAGGTGTAGCTGGTCGGGTGGCTGGCGTTGGCCCACAGCTGGGAGTACGCGTTGGTGCTCCGGTCGCACGAGCCGCTCGAGCTGATCATGGCACCGGCGCCCAGGCCCGAGGAGTAGGAGTCGCCGAGCGCCACGTAATTGACCGCGCCCGCCGCGCTGGCCGGCGCCGCGGCCGCGATCAGCCCCGCGGCCGTGAGGAGGGCGGAGAAAGCTGCTAACCAGACGACTTTTCGAAGCAGCACGGCGACTCCCGCAGGCCCGGCAGTGATTTGCGTCTACTTATCAGTAACATCACCGGCCGGGGCGGTCAATGATCCATCAGGTAAACGTCTGGCCGGGCCGGCTAGCTGGCCGCGGCGCGGCTGAAAGCAGGCAGGTAGCCGCGGGCCTGGCCGGCCGCCGTCGGGTGGAACGACTGGCTGATGTACAGGATGCTCACCGCGTGCAGCCAGGAGCCGGGGTCGCAGATGCTGTGGCCGGCGAAGGCCGGCCGCGGGTCGGCGAACGTGTCGCGGGCCCGCCCGGCGGCCGCCTTGATGGCCGCGTCCAGCTGGCCGGCCGCCTGGTTGAGCTCGGCGCGGTTGGCCGCGCTCAGCCCGATGCAGGTCCGGGACGCGTCGTACAGGTCGGGATAGCCCAGCACCACCACCCGCGCGCGCGGCGCGGCGCGGGCGATGTGGCGGAGCACGTTGTTGAGCCGGCCGGGCAGCAGGGTGGCGACCTTCGCCTCGGCCGCCCGGATGGCGGCGGTGCACCGGGCGCCGGGATGCAGGAGGCACGCCTCGACCGTGGCGACGAACCCGGCGTCGTTGCCGCCGACGGTGATCGACACCAGCGTGGTGGCCGCGCTCAGGGCGTGGAGCTGCGTCGCGATCACTGTGCTGGTATTGGCGCCGTTGCAGGCCACCGATCTGTAGGTGGACGGGCGGTGGGCCAGGTCCCACAGCCGGGAGTACGCCTTCGTGCTCCGGGCGCACGAGCCGCTCGAGCTGAACATGAACCCGGCGCCCAGGCCGGAGGAGTACGAGTCGCCGAGCGCGACGTAATGGACGGCGCTCGCCCGCGCGGCCGCCCCGGCGGGTGCGGCCACGCCCATCAGGGCGAGCGCGGCCAGGCCGGGCCCCGCCAGGCCGGCGGCAACGATGCGGGCGGCGGCGACGCGGGTGCGGCGGGCAGCTAAACGCGGCACCAGCGACTCCTCGGGACGGGCGGCGGCGGCGAGCGATTCGTTCCGCCATAGGCAACAGTGCGGCCCAGGCCGGTCGTTGTCTATGAAACGTCAATTATTGGGGCGCAAGGGACAAACGGGCACTCAGCCGCCGAATGGGTAGCTGGGCAGGCCGGCCACGCCGGGCCTGAGCACGAACAGCCCGCCCGCCGGGTGGCCCGCGCCGGCGGCGGTGGTGACGTAGAGCCGGTCCAGGCCGGGGCCGCCGAACGCGCAGCTGGTGACGTTGGCGTGCGGGAACCGCACGGTCGCGGCCGGGCGGCCGCCGGTGTCATACCGGGTCAGCACCGAGCCGCCCCACTGGGCCACCCAGACGCCGCCCTCGGCGTCGACGGCCAGGCCGTCGGGCATCACCTCGCCGCCGCCGACCGGCGCGAACGGCCGGCGGCCGCTGATCGCGCCGGTGGCCGGGTCGTAGTCGAAGACGTCCACCCGGTAGGCCAGCGAGTCCGAGTAGTACATGAGCCGGTCGTCCGGGCTCCAGCCGATGCCGTTGGAGATGCCGACCCCGGTGACCAGCTGGGTCAGGGTCAGGTCGGCGTCGAGCCGGTACAGCGCGCCGGCGCCGGGCGACTCGTCGGCCGCCATGGTGCCCGCGAACAGCCGGCCGGCCCGGTCGCAGGCGCCGTCGTTCAGCTTGGTCCCCGGCCGGTCCGGCTCGACCGGGACCAGCAGCTTCGCGGCGCCGGTTTCGGTGTCGAGGGCGAAGAACCCGTCGCTGGCCGCGACCAGCAGGCCGCCGCCCGCCCGCGGGAACACGGCGCCGACCGGCTGCCCGACCTCCCAGCTGGCGTGCAGGCCGTGGACGTCCAGCCGGTGCACCCGGCCGGGCGGCCCGTCGATCCAGTACAGCGCGCCGGTCGCGGCGTCCCAGCACGGTCCCTCGCCCAGCGTAAGCCCGGGCACGGGCAGCTGGGCCGGCGGCCGGCCGGCCCCGGTGCCCGGCCAGCTGGTGACCGCCCCCGTCAATGTGCGGTGGCGGGCAGGGCCGCGAAGGCGTCTTCCAGGACCGACAGGCCCTCGCTCAGCAGGGCCTCGCTCATGACCAGCGGGGGCAGGAAGCGCAGCACGTTGCCGTAGGTCCCGCAGGTGAGGACGAGCAGGCCGGCGGCGTGGCAGGCGCGGGCCACCGCCGCGGCGGCGGCGCCGTCGGGCTCCAGGGTGCCGGGCCGGACCAGCTCGATGGCGATCATCGCGCCGCGGCCGCGCACGTCGCCGATCGCGGGGTAGGCCTCGGCCAGCATGCGCAGCCGGGGCAGCAGGATGTCGCCGATCCGGCGGGCCGCGGCGGGCAGGTCCTCCTTGGCCATCGTCTCGATGGCGCCGAGCGCGGCGGCGCAGGCGACGGGATTGCCGCCGAAGGTGCCGCCGAGGCCGCCCACGTGCACGGCGTCCATCAGCTCGGCCCGGCCGGTGACCCCGGCCAGCGGCAGCCCGCCCGCGATGCCCTTGGCCGTGAGGACCAGGTCGGGCACGACGCCCTCGTGATCGACGGCGAACCAGTCACCGGTCCGGCAGAACCCGGACTGGACCTCGTCGGCCACGAACACGATCCCGTGGTCGGCGCAGAACTGGGCCAGGCCGGGCAGGAAGCCGTCCGGCGGGACGATGAAGCCGCCCTCGCCCTGGATCGGCTCGATCACCACCGCGGCCACGTTCTGCTCGCCGACCTGGGTGTGGATGAGGCCGGTGATCACGTCGAGCGCCTCGGCGGCGCAGGCGGCCGGGCCACCCGGCCAGCGGAACGGGTAGGCCATCGGCACCCGGTAGACGTCACTGGCGAACGGGCCGAAGCCCTGCTTGTACGGCATGTTCTTGGCCGTCATGGCCATCGTCAGGTTGGTCCGCCCGTGGTAGGCGTGGTCGAACACCACGACGGCGTCGCGGCCGGTCGCGTGGCGCGCGATCTTGACCGCGTTCTCCACGGCCTCGGCCCCGGAGTTGAACAGGGCCGACCGCTTGTCGTGGTCGCCCGGCGTCAGCCGGTTCAGCTCCTCGCACACCATCACGTAGCCCTCGTACGGGGCGACCATGAAGCAGGTGTGGGTGAACTGGGAGACCTGCTCGATCACGCGGTTGACGACGAGCTCGGCGCTGTTGCCGACGCTGGTCACCGCGATCCCCGAGCCGAAGTCGATGAGGGAGTTCCCGTCAGCGTCCACGAGTATTCCGCCGCCCGCGGCCGTGACGAAGACCGGGAGCACGTGGCCCAGCCCGCGGGCGACGCTTCGCTGGCGGCGCTCCAGCAGCGCGCGCGAGGCGGGACCGGGAATTTCTGTGACGATTCGGCGCTGCTGCGGCAATGACGGGCCGCCGGGGCCGATGGGACTCATGCTCATACGCCAGACAATATCCCTGGTTAGCGCGGTGCGGCAGGGGGTGCCGGGTCCACTCTTGTCAGCCGGGCCCGGCCCGCCCTGTCGCTGGCGGCCTCCGGTGGCGTAGCGTGGACGTCGTCACTCTGAGTCCTGATGGCAGGCACGCCCGCAGCCGATTGCGGGGGCGCGGCAGGACCGGGGGTTCCTAAGCGACGGGTAACCGCCCTCGGAATCAGGAGAGGTAGCTCATGCTCAGCGTGGACGTGACTGTCTGGCATGCCGACGGTCAGGCCGTCGTCACCCTGCGCGGGGAGCTCGACGTGGCCAGCACCCCCGCCCTGGCCTCGCACCTGACGGCCGCCGCTGCCTGCGGCCCGTCCGTCATCATCGACCTGGCCGGCCTGGAGTACATCGGCTACAGCGGCCTCGGCGTGCTGGTCCGGATCGGCAAGTGGCTCCGGGCGGGCGGCGGCGACCTGGCCCTGGCCGCCCCGCAGCCGCAGGTCCGCAAGATCCTCGTGGTCACCGGCCTGATCGACGTGTTCGCCGTGCATCCGAGCGTGGAGGCGGCGGCGGGCGGCGCCCGGCCGGCGCATCCGGTGCCCGCCGCCGCGTGGCGGCCCTCGGCCCCCGACGACCGCCCGGCCCTGCTCGTCACCCGCGACGATGCCTGCGGCGGCCGCCGCCCGGCCCGCCGGCCGCCGCGCTGCGACGCCCGGTGGTCCTGGCGCCGCGAGCTCGGCAGCTGCCGCCAGGGGTACTAGGGGCGCGCCGCCGCTAGGCCGCGCCCCAGTCGCCCGCGAGCGGCACCATGCCGCCGGGGCCGAACTTGAACTGCTGGCTGGGCGGCCCCGCCGACAGGCGGCCGCGCAGGTGGAACCAGCCGTCGGCCGGGTTGTAGAAGCCGACCCCCGCGGTCTTGGCGCCGGACCAGGCGCCGGCCAGCGGGACCATCCCGGCCGGGCCGAACGTGAACTGCCGGCTGGCCGGGCCCGCCGACAGCGCCTCGCGCAGGTAGAACCGGCCCGTCGCCGGGTCGTAGTACCCGACGCCCGCATGGCCCGAGCCGGTCCAGTCGCCGGCCAGCGGGATCATGTGCGGCGGACCGAACGCGAACGTGTCGCTGGCCCGCCCGCTGCCCAGCGCGTTGCGCAGGTGGAACGTCCCGGTCGCCGGGTCGTAGTAGCCGACCGAGGTCCCGGCCCGGCCGTCCCAGTTCCCGGCCAGCGGCACCATGCCGGGCGGCCCGAAGGTAAACGACCGCGCGGCCGGCCCGCCGGTGATCTGGTCGCGCAGGAAGAACCGGCCGCGGGCCGGGATGTACCACCCGATGCTGTCGGTGCCCGAGCCCGTCCAGTCGCCGGCCAGCGGGATGGCGCCCGCCCAGCCGTGGTGCACCGTAATCGGGGCCGCGTCCTGGCCCGGCGCGGCCTGCAGCCGGTAGGAGCTGTCCTGCGGGTCGTAGTAGCCGACCGAGGTGCCCGGAGCGGTCCCGCCGGCGCCGCTGCCGCCGCCCGCGCTGCCCCCGTGGCCGGCGAAGTGAATGAAGTGGCTGGGCCACTCCTGCCACTGGCCGGCCGGGGCGCCGGCGTTGATCTTGGTCCACTCGTAGCCGTCCGCGGCGGACCCGATGGCCTGCTGGGAGATGACGATGTAGCTGCCGCCGGGCCCGACCCGCTCGACCACGGCGACGTGGCCGGCCGGGCCCATGCCCGGCGCGCCGCCGTCCCACTCCGCGACCGCGCCGACGGCCGGCACGCCGTCGACCGGGACGCCGTGCGCGGCCGCCGAGGCCGCCCACTGGCCGGCGTTGCCGAGCAGGTAGGACGGCGCCGGCGCGCCGAACGCGGTCGACTCCGCGTACGCCGCGTAGTTCGTGCAGTTGTTGCCGGCGTACATCCGCCAGAACATGGTGCCCTCGTGCGACCCGTACCCGTGGCTCGGGTCGCCCTTGGCGTCGCAGGCCGCCCAGCCCGCGCAGATGACCGTGCTGGCCGCCGCCAGGTCCGGCCCGGCTTCCGCCCGCGCGGGGCCGGCCCCGCTCGTGACCAGGGTCCCGCCCGCCAGGGCCGTGATGGCCATACCGCTCGCCGCTCGCCGCAGGCGAGACGCAGAGCCGCTACGTACAGCGCTGCCGAGTAATGGGCCTTTCCCAGTGCCGCATGCATCCGACATGACAGTCCTCCTCGAGCTGGCCCGGGGGCCAGGCAGTGGTGGAAGGTGCCTTGCGAGGTGTGTCGACGACAGGGACCGACTATGCCCGCCCCGGTGATCCCCCGGGGTGACTTTGGCGTCGCCACGCCGGCCAACCTGCCTGCGGAAACCCGGTGCAGCGGGGCCAATGCGGCCCAAACCGGCGCCGCTCGCGGCGGGCCGGCGGCGGGCGCCCGGGGCGGCGGCGGGATCATTGGCCGGATGACTGACTCCGAGCCCGGCGGCCTGTTTTCCGCCCTTTTCGGCCGCGGCGGCGTGGCGGCCGGGGACGCGGCCTGGCTGCAGGCGATGCTCGACGCCGAGGCGGCCCTGGCCCGGGCGCTGGAGCGGGCCGGCGTGGCCCCGGTCGGCGCCGGCGCGGCGGTGACGGAGGCGGCCCGGGCGGACCGGTTCGACGCCGGGCAGATCGGCGCGCAGGCGGCGCTGACCGGGAACCCGGTGCCCGCGCTGGTCCGGGCGCTGACCGGCCAGGTCCCCGACTTTGCCCGGCCGGCCGTGCACCAGGGCGCGACCAGCCAGGACATCCTGGACACCGCGGCAATGCTGCTGGCCCGCCGGGCCGCGGGGGTTATCGAGGCCGACCTGGCCGCCGCGGCGGCGGCCGCCGCCCGGCTGGCCGCGGAGCACTCGGGCACCGTGATGGCCGGCCGGACGCTCCTGCAGCAGGCCGTCCCGGTCAGCTTCGGCCTGGTCGCGGCGGGCTGGCTGACGGCGATCGACGAGGCGCGCGCCCGGCTGGCCGCCGTCCGCCGGGACCGCCTCGCCGCCCAGCTGGGCGGGGCGGCCGGGACGCTGGCGTCGCTCGGCCCGGCCGGCCCCGAGGTGGCCCGGTCCTTCGCGGCAGAACTGGGCCTCCCCCCGCCGGTCGTGCCCTGGCACACCGACCGGCTCCGGGTCATCGAGCTGGCCGCCGCCCTGGCCGGCGTGTGCGCGGCCCTCGGGAAGCTGGCCCGCGACATCACCCTCCTGGCCCAGTCCGAGGTGGGCGAGGTGACCGAGGGCGATCCGCCGGACGACTCTGCTCGCCAAGACCAGCCAGGCGGGTCGTCGGCCATGCCGCACAAGCGCAACCCGGTGGCGGCGGTGGTCATCCTGGGCTGCACGCGCCGGGCGCCCGGCCTGCTGGCCGGGCTGGCCGCGGCCGCCGAGCAGGAGCACCAGCGGGCGGCCGGCGCCTGGCACGCCGAGTGGGAACCGCTGGCCGACTTGCTCCGGCTGACCGGGTCGGCGGCGTCCTGGTCGGCGTCGCTGCTGGCCGGCCTGCACGTCGACGCCGGGCGGATGGCGGCCAACCTGGACGCCGCGCGCGGGCTGCCGATGGCCGAGCACCTCACCGCGGTGCTCGCCCCCGCGCTGGGGCGGCTGGCCGCCCACGACCTGGTCGCGCGGGCCAGCCGCCGGGCCGTCGAGAGCGACCGGGCGCTGGCCGACGTGCTGCTCCAGACGCCGGAGTTCGCCGGGCCGATCCGGTTGGCGGGGCTGACCCCGATCCAGGTCGTGGACGCCCTGGAGCCGTCGGCCTACCTGGGGGCCGCCGTGGCCTTCGTGGCGGCGGCCCTGGCCGCCTACCATCAGTCAGCCGCCCACCATCAGTCAGGAGGACAAGCGGGATGAGCGATGCTGGGGAGCGCGGGATGCGGGTGCGCCGCGAGGTGCTCGGCGACGCGCACGTCGACCGGGCGGTCGCGCGGACCACGGACTTCACCGCGCCGTTCCAGGACCTGATTACCCGGTACGCCTGGGGGGAGGTCTGGTCCCGGCCCGGCCTGAGCCGGCCCGAGCGGAGCATGATCACCCTGACCGCGCTGGCCGCGCTGCGCCAGGAGGAGGAGCTCGCCATGCACGTGCGGGCCGCCGTGCGCAACGGCCTGACCCGCGAGCAGATCACCGAGGTTCTGCTCCAGGTGGCCATCTACGCCGGCGTCCCGGCCGCCAACCGGGCCTTCGCCGTGGCCCAGGACGTCCTGGTCACCATGGCCGAGGAGGGGCGCGGGCTGGGAGGCAGTTCATGAGCTGGCCATCGTATGAGCGGCCGGGCGACGGGGCGCACCCGCGGCTGGCCACCCCGGAGTACCGGTCCCCGCTGCTGCGCGCGCCGCGGCGGGCGCCGGTCGCGCTGCCGCAGGGGCTGACGGAGATCACCGGGCCGCTGCTGGGCGCCGAGCGGGTGACCCCGGCCGACGCCGACCTGACCGCCCGGCACGCGGGCGAGCCGCTCGGCGAGCGGATCATCGTGACCGGGCGGGTGCTGGACTCCGGCGGCGCGCCGGTGCCGGACACGCTGGTCGAGATCTGGCAGGCCAACGCGGCCGGGCGGTACGCGCACCGGGTGGACGACCACCCCGCGCCGCTGGACCCGAACTTCGACGGGGCCGGCCGGTGCATGACCGACTCGCTGGGCCGGTACCGGTTCGTCACGATCAAGCCGGGCGCCTACCCGTGGAAGAACCACCTGAACGCGTGGCGGCCTCAGCACATCCACTTCTCGCTGTTCGGCCGGGCCTTCACCCAGCGCCTGATCACGCAGATGTACTTCCCGGGCGACCCGCTGTTCGCGCAGGACCCGATCTTCAACTCGGTCCCGGACCCGGCGGCCCGCGAGCGGATGATCTGCGCCTTCGACCTGGCGCTGACCGAGCCGGAGTGGGCGCTGGGCTACCGCTTCGACATCGTGCTGCGCGGGCCGGAGGCGAGCGTGCTCGAGGGGGAGGGGGAGCACCGGTGAGCCGCGGGCTGACTCCGTCGCAGACCATCGGGCCGTTCCTGGCCATCGGGCTGCCGTGGCCGGACGGCCCGGAGGTGGTCGACCCGGCGACGCCGGGGGCGATCACGATCACCGGGCGGGTGCTGGACGGGGCCGGGGAGCCGGTGCCGGACGCGCTGGTCGAGACCTGGCAGGCGGCGGCGGACGGCAGCTTCGATCATCCCGACGACCCGCGCGGGGCCCGGGCTACGGGGTTCCGCGGGTTCGGGCGCAGCGCGACCGATGCGGCCGGGGGCTACCGCATCGTGACGCTCCGGCCGGGCGCGCTGCCGGCGCCCGGCGGCGGCACCGAGGCGCCGCACCTGGACGTGACGGTGTTCGCCCGCGGGCTGCTGGACCGGGTCGTGACGCGGATCTACCTCGCCGACGAGGCGGCGGCCAACGCCGCCGACCCGGTGCTGGCGTCGGTGCCCGCGGAGCGCCGCGGCACGCTCATCGCGACCCCGCCGCCGGGCGGCGAGCCGGGCAGCTTCCGGCTCGACATCCGGCTGCAGGACCCGCAGGAGACCGTGTTCTTCGAACTCTGAGCTGCCCCGAGATTGCTGAGGTGCTCGGACTAGCCCGCGGGCGCGCGCCAGGCCAGGCCGAGGGCGTACTGCGGCCAGTACTGGCCGGCGGGCGGGCCGCCGTTGCACGGACCGTCGCTGGCGCCGGGGTCCTTGATCCACAGGTAGGCGTCGATGCCGGGGGGCCCCGGGTCCAGCCGCGGGGACGGCCCGAGCGCGCGGCCGGGCGGGTTGCACCACTGCGGCCGGTCCGGGCCGGTGTAGGGGCCGTCGCCATTGCGGCTGGTGTCGATGACGGCCCGGGCCCGGCCGCCGAGGGCCTGCTCCAGCTGCTGGCTCCAGGCCACGACCGTGGCGGTCAGCTGGAAGTTCGAGACGTTGGCCGCGAAGCCCCGCCCGTAGCCGACGCCGGCCCGCTCCAGCGGGGCGGCCAGCGGGGCCGGGCGGGCGGTGATCCCCGGGTTGCCGGCGTCCAGGTAGACGCGGGCGCCCGGCAGGGCGCCGAGGCGGCGCATCGCGTAGCGCAGCAGCAGGTAGCGCTGCGCGGCGGCGGCCGGGCTCAGGCAGCCCTGGACGATGTCGGGCAGCCCGTCGGGCTCCACGACGACGATGTCCGCGCCGCGGCCGATGGCCGCGGCCAGCTGCCGGACCCACCGCTCGTAGCCCGCCCGGTCCAGGCTGGCGGCGGTCGAGAGCCGCCCGCACGAGTCGCGGCCGGGCAGGTTGTAGGCGACGATCACGGGGACCCGGTGGGCCCGCGCGGCGGCCCGGCTGACCTGCCGGACTAATCGCATCTCGCCGGGCTGCCCGGCGGCCCAGACGCCGGCCGGGGTGCCGGCGATCCGGGTCAGCTCGTCAGCGTCGGCGGCGCGGCCGCTGGCCCGCAGCCGCGCCGCGGCGGGCAGCAGCGGGCTGCCGGGGGCTGCGTAGAGCCGGGTGGCCCGGGCCGCCGTCATGCCGCAGCCCGCCCCGGCCAGCAGCACCGCCGCGGCGGCGGCCCAGCGGGCTGCCGCCAGGGGCCGCGACCGGGCGGGCGGCCGCCGCGCCGCGGCGCTCGCCGCGACCTGTGCCCGCCGCCCGGTCACGGGACGCGGACCCAGTAGCCGGGTGACGGGATCGCGTCCTTGCTGATCGCGAACAGCATGTAGTAGCTGGGCGGGACGAGGTTGGAGCTGGCGGGCAGCGTGATCCGCAGCTGGTCCGGGCCGGCCCGGGTGAACGGCACCGCCACGGACCGCTCGTTGACGTCGGTGACGTGCGTCGGGTTGTCCGGGCGCATCAGGCGCAGGTCACGGACGGCCGCCGCGTCCGGGACGGTGATGAGGTAGGAGCCGCCCCGTTTCATGGTCCGGGGCGCTGACGTGATGTGCGGCCGGGGCCCGCGGAACATGTAGGGCGGGAAGTAGACATCGATTTCCTGGTTGAACGTCTGCGGCTCGGTGTCCGCCGGGTTGCCGTACAGGGGATTGCCGCCCAGCGTGAGGATGCTGCCGCCGGGCAGCAGCAGTCCGCCGGAGTGGTAGTCGCGCCCGGTGATCGAGTCCGCGGCCCTGGAGAACGAGTTCGTGTCCACCGAGTAGATCCGGGTGTCCCGGTTGTCGCTGCCGTGCTCGCCGCGGTAGTACCGCGAGCCGCCGGTCACCAGCACCTGGTCGGTGGGGAGCAGCACGGTAATCGGGTAGCGGGTGGGCTCGGCCAGGTCCGGGCCCCGGGTCCACCGGGGCTCGGGCCCGGCCAGGTCGATCAGGGCGGTGCGGGCGGTGGCGGCGTTGGACTGGCCGACCCCGCCGCCGCCCATCACCATGATCTCCTGGTCCTGGGCCGGGGGCAGCAGCACCGAGGCGCTGGTCTCCAGGTCCTTCGGGTCCGGGATGCCCGGCACCGGGGTGAATGTGTTGGTCTTCAGGTTCCAGAAGCCGGGCGTCCGCCAGGCGGCCGTGGCCGGCCCGTACCCGGAGTTCGAGCCGGTGAAGAACAACTGCCCGCTCTCGGTCAGGAACGTCGCCGGGTAGGTCGGGAAGCCGCGGACCGGGCCAGGCGCCCAGGCGGACGTCCGCGGGTTGAACGTCTCGCTGTTCATGGTGATCTGGCCCTGCCCGTCCAGTCCGGACATGGCCATGACCATGCCGTTGCCCAGCTCGGCCAGCGTCGGGTACCAGCGGGCGTAGTTCATCGAGCTGACCTCCTGGAACCGCGAGGTCGCCACGTTGAAGATGTAGGCGTCCCTGGTGCCCTGGAAGTTCTGCTTCTGCAGCGTCATCGGCGTTCCGATGCCGTACAGCAGGTCGCTGGCCTGCGGGCCGAGCAGCCCCTGCACCCGGTAGCGATCGGCGCGGGCCATCAGCGAGCGGCGGCCCTTTCGCACTGCGTCGACCCAGACGTTGGCCCGGCCGGGCGTAACGGCCGGCAGGCCGCCCGCGGCGCCCGGCCGCTGCGTGGCGCGCGGGATGGTCAGGGCGAAGGCCGAGGCGAAGCGGACGCCGCCCGGCCCGGTGAAGATCGTGCCCTTGGGCAGGGTCCAGGGCTCGGCGGGATCGTTGTTGACGACTGTCATGCTGCCGGCGGCATGGGTCGGGGTGAGGTTCTCGTACCGAGCCGTGCCCCCGGCGATCAGGATGTTCCCGTCCGGCAGCTCGATGTGCCCGGCGCAGAACAGGTCCCAGGGCGTCGGAATCAGCTGCTCGTGCATGGTCACCGGGTTGAGCAGCAGGGTCTTGAACGTGCCGGCGTTGAAGTAGGCCTGGTCGTTCCCGGACCCGGCCATGATCAGGACGTCGCCGTCGTGCAGCAGCGTCGAGTGGATGCCGTTGACCCGGAACCGGGACGGGAGGTTCAGCTTGACCCACAGGCCGTCCCTGGCCTCGTAGGACGGCCGGGTGAGCTGGTAGTGGTGATACCAGCCTGCCACGGTGGCGCCCACGGTCGGGCCGTTGACGGCTAAGACGCCGGCCGCCGCCGCGGCCACCACCGGGATGCTCAGCGCGCGCCGCAGCCGCCGCCGGCGCGGCCGGCCCGCGTCCATGGCTGGGGCCGGGTTCTCGGGGGCACCTGTCACGGACGGCTCCTCTCGCGCGCGCTGATCGAGCGGTCGGCCAGCCAGATTCCGATCGGGGCCAGGCAGACCGCGAGGATGACGCCGGTCCAGGCGATCATCATGAGATAGGGGCGGTGCCGGATCTCCGCCACCGCGAGGATGGCGACCGGGACGACCGCCCACACCAGCGAGTAGCGGAAGGTCCACAGCCGGTCGGGGCTGGCCGCCGCGCCCTTGGCCGTGACGTTGAACGACAGCTTGCGCCGCAGCACCACCTTGAGCAGGCTCCGCGCGTAGATCGGGGCGGTGATGGCGGACACGAGCATCCCCGACAGCCCCGAGGACCCGGCGGGCTCGTGCGGGCTCACGTTGTGCCGCCGCATGAACCGGTACAGCAGGAACTGCATGGTCGCGATGTCGACGTAGTAGGTGAGCCACCAGCCCTGGTTGGTGCGCAGGCTGCTGACGCCGAAGCCGAGGTAGCAGGCGCTGATGACGATGCCCATGATCCAGCCGATGGCGACGGACGGGTAATAGGTCAGCATCAGGAAGTAATGCAGCATCGCGCCGGGTCGCAGCCGGAACGCCACCCGCCAGACCTGGCGCAGCATGGCGTCGAAGGTGCCCGCGGACCAGCGGGCCTGCTGGCCGAAGAACTCGGTCCACGAGCTCGGGCCCTCGCCCACCGCGACCAGGTCGGGGGTGTAGACCGACCGCCACTTGCGGCCGGTGACCTCGTTGCGGGTGGCATGGATCTTGAGGCTGGTGGCCATGTCCTCGGTGATGGATTCGACGTAGCCGTGCCGGATGGCGCTGGTCCGGATGGCCGCGTTCGTGCCCACGAGCATGGCGCACCGGCGGCGGTTGCCGGCCCGCTGGATGACGCTGTGGAACAGGTACTGGGCCGACTCCGCCCACCGGGTGATCCGGTTGCCCTGGTTGCCGTAGAACTGCGGCCCGACCACGAACGCCACGTCCGGGTCGCGGAAGTAGCCGAGCAGCCGCTCGGCCATGACCGGCAGCGGCACGTGGTCGGTATCGACGAACATGATCACGTCGTAGTCGCCGCCGTACTCCCACAGCCAGCGGTTGTGATTGCCGTGCTTGGTCTTGTTGGCGAAGGTGCCGGTGTTCAGCTCGAGGTACCCGCGGTCCTTGCGGCTGAAGTGCCGCACGCCGATCCGCTCGCACATCTGCCTGACCGGGTCGGAGTTGCCCTCGTCCAGCAGCCACAGGTCGAGCAGGCCGCCGTAGACGATGTCGCGGGCCGCCCGCATGGTGCGCTCGGCCATCTCGAGTGGCTCCTTGTCCGGGACGATCGTCGTGACGAAGGCCACCCGCAGCCCGGTGTCGGGCTCGACCGGGACCGGGTCGCGGGCGGCCAGGCAGGCCCGGGACACGGTCAGCACGTTCATGAGCAGGAACAGCTGCATGACGATCGAGCTCAGCGCCATGCCGCCGCGCAGCATGATGTAGCCGTCGGTGGCCATCGCGTGCGCGCTGGAGGCCCACAGCCAGGCGCCGAAGCGCGGGTAGGCGGACTGGAAGACCAGCCAGTAGATGAACCGCAGGTCCAGGGCGACCAGCACGGCGGCGATGAGCCGGGTCCCGGCCCACTCCCGGCGGCTGTGGTGGATGCCCCGGTACTGGACCCGGTAGGGCTCGCCGCGGGCCGGCGGCTTGGTCAGCGGGCCGGCCACGCTGGCGTACCGCTCGTAGCCGAACGCCGAGCCGGCCAGGCCCGCGTCGACCGGGGCCAGGGTGCCGCCCACTGCCATGTAATGGTGCGAGCCAGGGTGCGCCTCGGGGACGTCGCTGACCGGGAACGGCATGACGTAGGTCGGGCGTCCTCGGAGTGCTGCCATCTTTCTCTCTTTCGTCCGGCGGTGACGGGCAACTGAGGGCACGCGGGGCTGGCGGCCCGGCGGGCGCGCAGCGGGACGGGGCCGGTCGGGTTACGGGGCGGCCGGATGAGGGGCGGCCGGGAAACGGCCGCCGGGGGCGGGGGAGCGGGCGGTCAGGGCGGCGGTCGCCGGGCGGAATCCGGGCTCGCCGGGCACTCCAAAGAAATGATCATTCGCCATTCCCCCAGTGTTATCTGCTGTTCTGCGCCCGCCGGCCGGGGTGCCCGGCCGGCGGGCCGGCACTGAAGTAGCTTGCATTACAAAGACGCCCGCACCGAGCCCAAAGTTTACAAAGACATTGCTTCTGCGCCCAGCGGATTTCCGCGCCTTTTCTGCCGGACCGGCGCGCTGCCATGTTTTCCCTGCTGCCAGCGTCGCGCACTAATTTGTGACCTGGTTCGAGCACCAGGGGACATAGCCGAAATGGCTGGCTGGTGTGCTCCTGGCAATCTTCACGATTCCGGGCGAACGGCACCTATGCGAATATCGAAGCAGATAGAAATTATGTCAGCTGATAGCGTGGTGAGTCATGATGAGGGGCGGCGGCCCGGAATTTACTGCCGCGAATACTAGTGCTGCGTTACATTCGCGGCGGTGCGCGCGCCACTGCCGATTTCCATGATCATGGGAAGATCGCTCACATTGGGGTGTGAGCGATCTTCCCATGATCATGACGCGCCCTCGCCGCGGCCGCGACGCGCCCGCGCCCATGATGCCGGTGGGACGCATGATGCGGCCGGTGCGTCAGTCGTTGCCTGCCGCAGCACACGCGCCAGCGCTAGCCGTCGGAGCGGCGGCGGACCAGGGTGATGGTCTCGAACTCGGTGTACTTCGAGGTGGGCGCCCCGGGCTGGCCGCTGTCCGGGCGCACCGGGTCGGCCCCCGCGGCGTGGAAGTAGCGCATCATGATGCTCGTCATGCCGCCGCGCACCTCGCCGGGGTGCACGTCGAACACTGCGATGCCGTAGCCGGTGGCCGTGTCGCGCATGGCCGACCAGGTGGCGTCCTCCAGCGCGTCCGCCCCGGCCCGGCCGAACTCGCCCGGCGCCGCGGCCGGGGCGGGCCGGTTGGGCCGGGTGAACACCTTGGCCT
>Ga0193728_1000382_pt1 | contig 21328 bp, 14 predicted proteins | sample U1c1metaG_FD_143037 | JGI IMG/M metagenome (GOLD analysis project Ga0193728, IMG submission 143037) | Soil microbial communities from a riparian zone of the East river system, Colorado, United States - U1c1 | ecosystem: Environmental > Terrestrial > Soil > Riparian zone | place: USA: East River...
CCCCGGGCGGCGGCGGCGCGCCACCAGGCCGCGCTTTTCCAGCCGGTCCAGCGCCGAAGATATCGTCGAGATTGGCGCGCCGAGTGATTCTGCGATCCTGCGCACGTTCCATTTCTCCGGTCCGCGGATCACCACCAGCAAGCCCACGAGCCCACGCGCGGCCAAGAACCAGGCATCGGGCTTCAGCGGAAGTGGTTAACGAGCATTATGGTGTGGTCGGCCTGGTCGAGTTGCGAGAACACGATGGATTTGGCATCGGGCGCGAGGGCCGGGAAAGCGCCGATTTCCCCCAGGGATATCAGCGGGAATGTCTTCCGGGTGGCGAACTCGTAGAAGAAAAGAACGCGCTTGCCTTCCCTGTTTATGAAATAGATTCCGCCGGGCGACAGCGCCCAGTTGCACCAGCAACCGAGACCCGTTCCTTTCATCACCAGGGTTTCTTCGCCTCCGTCTGCCGGAATTTTCCAGATTTCGTCGGTCTGGATAGTTCTTGCGTAATACACGAAGCCGTCGGCGGATTCGACGGGTCCGACGCCCCCGTTTTTAGTTAGCTGAACGGCAGCGCCCCCGGCCGGATACGGCACCTTCCAAACTTGCGTGGGTTCATTGCCGCGATTCGAAGAAAAGTACAACCACTTACCGTTACGAGACCAACTGGGAACAGTGTTATCTGCGCCGCGAACCGTGGAAAGGATGTGCGGGGGACCTCCTGACACCTCCACCAAGTAGATTTCGCTGTGATCGGCAGGGCGATAGTCAAAAGCGACGAAACGCCCATCGTAGGACCACCGAGGAGTGCCGGACATGCCGTTGAGAAAGGTGAGTTGAGCGGGATTGGAGCCGTCGCTGTTCACGGTCCAGATTTCTTCGTATCCCGATTGGGTGGATTCAAACACGATCTTGCGGCCGTCGGGAGAGAAATGGGAGAGCGTTGTCTCGCCCTTCGTAGCGAGGAGCAATTGTGGAATCCGGGCGGCATGCTTCGTGTCGCGGAGCGGGACCATCCAGAGATTCCTGCGTACGAGCGCACTTCTGTAGGCGAGCCGCTGAGTTTTGAGAGCTACCGCGGGCTCGAATGCGGAAGTCCCGACGCCTCCCACGCGTTTGGGTACGCCACCGGAAGCGGCGATGCGCCATAAGGCTGACAGCCCGCGGCGTGAGGACGGAAAGATAATTTCCCGGCTGTCCGGAGTCCAAGATGGCGCGCCATCAATATCGCTCTTGTCGAACGTCAATCTCTTCGGTTCGCCGCCGGTTGCGGCGACCACGTAAAGGTCGTCGACGAACCCCGGCCCGCTGGAGCGAATAAAGGCGATGAGATTTCCGTCCGGAGAGAATGCCGGACTCCAGTCCGTAAATTCGGGAGGAGGAGAAGTCAGAGGGCGTATAGCGGAATCAGTAAGCGATAGTAATGCGATCACCTGCCGTGCCCGGGGCGAGGCGGGGGCCGATGCCATAGGGGTACTTACGGCGAGATAGCGGCCATCAGGAGACCACGAAAACTTGGGGGGCTTACCGATATGCTCCTTGTAATTGTTCTCGATGGAATAAAGTTTGCGAGGCGTACCACCGAGTGCCGGCAGGGCATAGAAGACGGAGTTCTGCGGGCCGAAGCGCGCAAAACCTATGGAGCGGCCGTCCGGCGACCAAATGGGACAGCAATCATCGGGGTCGTTCGTGAGTTGAAGAGCTTTCTCGCCGCCGATAAAGGTGGTGTAGATCCCAGACCTCCCGCCCCCGCGGTCGTCAAGGAGGCTGAAGGCCACTTGGTTGCCATCTGGTGAAAAGGCCGGATCGCTCTCAGCACCCCGCGTGCCTGTGAGGGGCAGAATTTCCAAGCTGGAACTGTCGCGGGAAGCAGATCGCTGAAACAACAAGTAAGCCACGGCTGAGGCGACCAGCAAAATTGCTACAGCGGTGGTCCATTTCGCTCCGGCGGGAATGCGCCTTTTTTTAAGTGAAGGTGCAGTTCCCGCTTTAGCTATTTTTGCTGGGTCGGTTCCTGGAGACTCGGACGCGCTGCCCTCAGACTCGCGGGGAACGTTTGGGAAAATTTCCGGAACGATTTTTGTCACACCGGCTGACGGGATGACCGTGCCGATAAAGCGGTAGCCACGCCGAGGTAAAGTCTCGATTATGCTCGGGCAATCCGCAGAATCACCCAAAGCTTCTCGCAGTCGATTTACGGCCGTATTCACACCGTGCTCGAAATCGACAAATGTATCTGAGGGCCAAAGCGCCTTATGCAGCTCCTCGCGACTTACCAGCTCCCCGGGCCGGTCCAAAAGCATCTTCAAGATTTGAAAGGATTGGCCAGGTAGGCGCAACCGTACTCTGTTCTTTCTTAGCTCCTGTGTTTGCAAGTCCGCGTCAAATGGGCCAAAGACAACGGTCAGTCTGGGCTGGTCTCGCGACATACGGCAGGCATTCCTGAGCGGGAGAGTACCACGGATGAAGGTCGGAGGATTTTATTTTCATACATTTATGGAGGAGGTAAATCAAATTGCTTCAGCGTGTTAGCCTGCGACAAACATGTGACATCGCAGCGAGAGGGCTGGCATTGAGGTAGATGTAGGAATCGACCAGTTTCCGAGCACCGAAACGGAGGTGCTCTGTGAAGCTGGTCGCTACGTCTTGGATTCTGACGCGGCTTATTTTTCCACTCTTTCTCGTTCCGCCCGTTCTGCCACCGGTAGCGGCACAAGGATCCGCGTCTGCTTTACCACGAGAGGAGGCTCCGCTCCAGCGCTTTGTCTGCAACACAGGCTACACAATGGAAAAGTGCAACAAAGACATCGCCGTTCTGCGAACGACGCTCGCGAAATATCCCACGGCGCAGCTCGGGAATTGGACCTGGATCCTGGTGCGTTCCGACGACTGGAAGGCGATTGTGCTCCCCAGGGGGCTTGATCCAGACAGTCCAGCGTTTACGTTTTATGCAAAACGCGAGACGTTCATCGAAGAAGCGTTGGTGACGCAAGTACCTGTGCGGGGCCGCGAATTGTTGTTGAGGTGGAGCATGAGCATAAGGGATCTTCTCGATTTCGCCATCTCTCATGAACTGGGACATGCGCTTTGCAACGAAAAGGACGAATGGAACGCCAATCGAGTAGGGCAATTGTTGCGAGACGGGAAAGCTCCGTCCTGTGAAGGTAGTCTCGAGGCAAAGATACGGGCAAAGTAGGAAAGTCACGTTAATGGATCGCGGGCACGGAAAAGTGTTGTCAATTGTCACAGCTATGGACCCAATTCCTGATTGACGTTGTGGGAAGTGAAAGACGGGGTTCTGGGTGGATTGTCGGCAACTCTTACCTAATCGCGTTATGTCAGAGTTGCCTGTGATTCGGGAACAATCGCGGCCCTCTCACAAATTGGAGCAGTGGCCGTATAACCGTCCTTGTTTCTCGAGAGACTTCTTTGAGGTCTTTATTTCTTAAGGCTTAGAGCCGTGTCCCAGTTCAGCATCACGGTGGTAGGTTGAAATGTTTCCGTTCGCTCAAGGATCAGGAAACTTCCATCATCCATAATCTCGAATCGGGAATCCCAGGGGATGGAGAACTTAACATGCGGCACTCCAACATCGGTCGTCGGATCATTCTTCAGCGCCACTTCCACGAGCTTCCAGTCCAAGGTAAGGTAGTAGACCTTCTTGCCGTCGGCACTCCATTCCGGAGCTTGCCCGCCTCCGAACAAGATCTGCATTTTTTCCCCGAGCCTAGGGAAAGAATTGACATAAACCTCGCTTCTCCCCGATTCATCGGAGGCATACACAAAATGCTGGCTGTCAGGTGAGAAACGGGCATCCCTTTCATCAAAACGAGTCTGGGTAAGCGCAAATGGTTTCTGATCCTTTTCCATGGGCGCTACCCATAGATCACTTACTCCGTTGACGTCAGATTGGTTGAATAGCAAGAAGCGACCGTCCCGAGACCAGTCGGTCGGCACCTGATCGAAGGCACTTTTGGCCAAGAATTCCGGATCGCGTGAGTGATCCAGGACCGCGCGGCGCAAGTTGTAGATCCCTTTCTCTTCGGCAGCGTAAGCAATCGACTTGCCACTTGAACTCCACACGCCCATGTGCGCTCCAGTACTTGCCTCGAAGCTAACTCTTTCCCAACTCTTGCGCTGCAGGTCCAAGGTCCACAAATCACCAGTATTGGTTTCGGAACTGATCTTATCAATTAGCAGTTTACGACGATCCGGCGCAATTCGCATTTGGTTCGAAAACGTGGATTCGCCGAGTTCTTCCGCTTCCAGTTGTTTTCCCGTCGCATCCCTTACCACCAGTCTATTCGCTCCCTTCGGTCGCTCCCGGTAAATCAAAATTCCGTTCCGCGATACGTCATAACTGGCGTCTCCCATCAGTGCTCCAAATACGAGAGGTTGCGACACCAGTTGTGTCGATTCTCCGGCTAGGCGGAGCTTGCTCAGGCTGAAAGACTGAGCGAAGAGATATCCGTTGCGCTCAAATAGCAGGTGCGCTGGTGCGACATACTTGGCATCGGAGGCGTTATGGATTAGTACCTCGCTAACATCCGACCCCAAGGTGCCCAGCAAGACATCATGTTTCCTGTCCGTCGTTAGGCCGGAATAGAGGAAGTGCTTCCCGTCAGGCAAGAAGCTGGGCCACTGATGGCCGAAGTCATAATGGGCAACATCCAGCCTAGTGGCCGGCTTGAGCCTGCAGTCGTCAAGGGTGAGCTGTTGAATTGGCATAAGAAAAATGCTTCCTTCAAGACGAGCTGCCAGCAAAGCCGTGCCGTTGGAATTCCAGCTCCGTACCGACAGATCCTTTACGTCGCATAAGGTATCGGGAATTCCACCTTCGGTATCGAGTCTCTTCAGCTTACCTTCGGAAACAAACAGCAAGAAGCGGCTGTCAGAAGACCAAACCGCGGCGTCGGCGCCTTCTGTTCCGGGGAGCTTAGACGTAACAGTAGAATCGAGGGAGCGTAACCACAGGGTCTTCCGACCTTCCGCATCGTGGGCTAGAAGCACCAGGTTGCGCCCGTCCGGTGAAGGTGCCCATGCCGATGCTGCATTCTCCTCTGCAAGCGCGTAGCCTTCGGGTGGTAAGACCGTGAAGCGCATTACCGCAGGGGGCACTCGGGATTGCTGGAAGTTGCCAATGGCAAACAGGAGAGCTGTCAGTAGTGCGGCTGCGATCGCCCCCCATGCCAGTCGTTCACGATTCTTGCGACGCGATACTGCCGGTCCCGGCGTGCCTGGCTGCGAAAACTCTTCTGCAATCCACTTCAGTTCCAGCTTCAGATCGTGAGCCCGCTGCCACCGCTCATCCGGATCCTTCGCCAGGCAGGCCTTCACCACGCGATCAAGCATGGGTGGTGTCATGGGCTGCCGCGTCATAATGGAGGGCGGCTCGGAAGACAGGATTGCAGCAATTAGGCTCGCCGGGCTGCTGCCTCTGAATGGGCACTCTCCTGTTGCCATCTCGTACAGAACCGTTCCCAAGGCGAAGATATCCGTCCGGCCATCGGCTTCCTTGCCTTCCAATTGCTCGGGAGCCATGTATTGGAATGTGCCGAGAATGACGCCGCTATCAGTTAGGCCTTGTTCGTTGCCGGAAAGCTTAGTGAGTGTGGCGGCCACAGAGGACGGCGCCGCAACACCCATTTTTGCGAGACCGAAGTCTAGAAGCTTCGCCCCTGATTTGGTCAGCATGATGTTGCCTGGCTTCAGATCGCGATGAATCACGCCCTGGCGATGCGCCTGTTCCAGAGCATCCGTAATCTGCACGCCATATTGAAGGGTCTGATCGGGAGCTAGAGAGCCGCGTTGAAGACGGTGTGCCAGCGTCTCGCCTTCCAGGTACTCCATGACGAGATAATCGGTTTCGCCCTCACGCCCAATGTCGAATAGAGTGCAGATGTGCGGATGGGACAGGCCGGAAATCAATCGTGCCTCACGCTCAAACCGCCGACGAAGGTCTTGGTCAGCAGAGCGGCAATGTATCAAAGTCTTAACGGCGACGGTACGGTCCAGTCGAGTGTCACAGGCGCGGTACACTTCGCCCATTCCGCCCGCGCCGATGAGGGCAAGAATCTCGTATGGTCCTAGCTTCGTACCGGGAGTCAGTGCCATGAGTGACTTGGATTATATGCCCAATCGACCTTCTCTTGGTTGCCTGAAGCAACCGGCAATTGCATGTCGCCTGTGCTTATGTTTACAGATAGTGAATCGAGGTCCATCCCTTGTGTGACGGTGTGCATGTCGAAGCGTTTCACGCCCGGCACGTTCCGGGCGGATTGTCGGCAAGCCGGAAGTAATTCGGTAACTTCCGGATGGCTCGTCATCCGCCCACAATCGCGCAATTCGACCCTGTCAAATCGCTGTTAAGCACTAGCGACTCTTAGGGGGTATTTGCATTGCGTTCCTACGATGTATCCGGTCGCTGAGCCAATCCCTTATCTGCGCTTGGGTGTAACAAACCTTGTTCGGTGTAGAATGGCCGCCAAATGCCACTCTCCCCTGGTGTTCGGTTGGGACCCTACGAGATCCTGGACGCACTCGGTGCGGGCGGGATGGGAGAAGTGTACCGCGCGCGGGATACGAGGCTGGGGCGGGATGTGGCGGTGAAGATTTTGCCGGCGGAGTTTTCTGCTGATCCGGTTCGTAAACAACGATTCGAGCGCGAAGCGAAAACGATTTCCGGGCTGAACCATCCGAATATTTGCGTGCTGCACGACGTGGGAAGCCAAGATGGAATCGGTTATTTGGTGATGGAGTGCGTGGAAGGGGAGACACTGGCGAAGCGGCTGGAGAAAGGACCGCTGCCGCTGGAGCAAGTGCTGAAGTACGGGATGCAGATTGCGGATGCGCTGGACAAGGCGCATCGCAGCGGCGTGGTGCACCGGGATTTGAAGCCCGGGAACATCATGCTGACGTCGACGGGCGCAAAGCTGCTGGATTTTGGTTTGGCGAAGCCGGTGGCGGCGCTGACGAGTGTGGCCACGCTGACAGCGGCGGTAACGCAATCGTCTCCGATGACCGAACAAGGCGCCATTGTTGGAACGTTTCAGTACATGTCGCCAGAGCAGGTGGAAGGAAAAGAACTGGACGGCCGCAGCGACATTTTTTCACTGGGCGCGGTGCTGTATGAAATGCTGACCGGCCACAGAGCGTTTGAGGGCAAGAGCCAACTCAGTGTCGCCTCGGCCATCCTCGAAAAAGAACCCGTGGCAATCCACACCATCAAGCCGATGACTCCTCCTGCGCTGGACCATGCCATACGTAAATGTCTCGCGAAATCTTCAGAGGACAGGTGGCAGAGTGCGGCTGACATTAAGCACGAAATCAATTGGATCTCGCAAAGCTCTGCTGACGGATCACCGGGTTTCTCAGTCAGATCGAAGAAAACGCTTGGAACTGGAGTACTGACTCTTGGGCTTGGGGTCATGCTCGTGGTTCTAATTGGTGTCGGGGCGAAATATCTCATGGGCCACCGCGAGACTCCCGGGCCTATTGTTCGTGCGACGCTTATTTTGCCGACCAACGTGACCCTTCTCACTCTTGGCGACCAAGGAGGCGCTCCAGCCATCTCCCCGGACGGCACCAACCTCGTGTTTGTCGGAGTGTCCGATCAACAGCAAATGCTTTTTTTGCGCCCCTTAGACAGTGCCTCGGCGAAGCCATTAACCGGGACAGAAGGTGGAAAGTTCCCATTCTGGTCTTCAGATGGCAAGTCCATCGCTTTCTTCGCTAACCAACAGCTCAAGAAACTAGATCTTGCCGGAGGCCCGCCCCTACACCTGGCCCCAGCGCCGGACGCCCGAGGCGGAACTTGGGCGGGAGACGTAATCCTTTTCACGCCCAATATTTACGAGGAGATTTACCGTGTCCCTGCCACCGGCGGCAAGCCAATTCCCGTGACAACACTCGACCGGTCGCAACACACAACGCACCGCTGGCCGCATTTTCTTCCCGATGGAAAGCATTTTCTCTATCTTGCTGCGAATCACATTAGCGACAATCCGGAAAGTTCCGCGATTTATGCGGCGAGCATTGACGGAGGGATCGCCAAGCAAATCCTGCAGACCAACGCGCAGGTCCTGTATTCTTCGGGAAACCTCCTTTACTTCCGCGACGGCAGCTTGATGGCGCAACCGTTTGATGTAAACCACCTGCGCCTTGAGGGAGACGCTGCGCCTATCGGCCAAGTGCTGCGGGAAAACGGAAACTGGGGAATGATGGCATCTGCTTCCGAAACTGGCGTTCTGATTTTCCAAGGCGCGGGAGCCGTGAGCTATCCCGTCTTTTGGTTCGATCGAAGCGGGCACTCGTTGGGCCCTGTGCCGATTTCAGTACAAATATCGGATCTGCGCCTGTCACCCGATGGAACTCGCGCTGGGTTAATCGGATTTGATGGGGCGCACGGTGTCGTCTATGTAAGTGATCTCAAGACCGGGGCGAAGACACGCCTCACTTTTGCTGAGGACACTTGGTTTCTTAGCTGGTCGCCTGACGGAAGCAGAGTGGCGTACTCGGCGCAGAGGATCGGAACGAAGTACTCCGACATCTTTATAAAGCGCGCGGATGGGGCCGGCGAACGGGAGTTGTTGCTTGCTTCTGATGAGGCAAACCATCCGACAGATTGGACGCGAAATGGGCAGTACATCGTACTCAATCGTGGGGACTTGGGCTCCCAACGAATATGGATCTTACCGATGTTTGGTGATCGAAAAGCCTTCCCACTATTTCCCAATACCACCTTCGACCATTTTGACGGACGAGTTTCGCCGGACGGGAAGTGGATTGCGTACATGTCAAGAGAGTCGGGGGTCATACAACTTTATGTGACATCCTTCCCGAATGGTGTCGGCAAATGGCAAATCAGCTCAGAAACCACGCAACCGGACGCAGTGTGGCGAGCGGACGGAAAGGAACTTTATTTTGTCAGCCAAGGTGGAAATATGATTGTTGCTTCTATTCAAGAATCTGCCGGAAGTATAACGGTCGGCGAAATACGCCCGCTGTTCCATTCTTTGTTCCTCAACACCCGCGTGCGCGCAATGTTTGATGTTGATTCGAAGGAGGGCCGGCGATTTCTAGGGAGCGTGTCTCCGGACACGAGTACGTTGCCCCTAAACGTCATCACCAATTGGACCGAGGAGCTAAAGAAGAAATGAGCCTCCCGGCAGGAAACAAACTTGGACCGTATGAGAATCAGTCGTCGTTGGGGCGGGCGGGATGGGCGAAGTGTACCGCGCGCGGGCGCGGCTGAACCCGATAACTCCCGGGTTGTCGGCAACCCGGAAGCTATCCAGAAACGGGGTTCGCGGAGATCAATTGGGTGAGCAGTCCTCCGTAGTATGGCTTTACTCCGACTGGACTTCTGGATCGCTTCGAAGAACTAGCAGAATAATTTTCGAGTGCGCCGTCAGTCGGTGCAGGAAGCGGGACGAAGCTCGCTACCGGTGTACGGTGCCGGCCGTTGTCCCTCACCCATTTTTCATCTTTTGTATCGGTAGGTCCGGTGTCCTTCACGACCGCGTGGGATTGGGCCAAGCTGAAATGGCTATCGCGTCTATGCCCGATCGCGACCGCCGGCCTGACTGGAACGGTTTAGAATACAAAAGCATAGCGGAGCTTAAAGGATGCTACTCAGGAGCCACTCGCAGCGCGGGTTGCCTGTTGGCTGGCCATTTGTTCCTTCATCTTCTGTTGCATTTCCGTAGGTGTGGGTTCTGCAATGTGGGTAGCGACCATCCAAATGTACCCCTCGGGATCGACAACGGCTCCACAGCGGTCGCCCCAGAACATATCCATCACGGGCCCCTTGGGTGTGGCGCCGAGCTTTATGGCTTTGGCAACCACCTTGTCTGCGTTCTCCGTCAGCAGATACAGACTCGTCGGCGAGGCGCCGATTGTTTTCGCGCTGCGGGAGCCCTTCTGCGGCATTTCCGGCCCCAACATTAATGTCGTGCTGCGGAGTGTCAGCTCAGCATGGATCGCCTTGCCGTCTGGGCCATTCATGATCCCCCGTTTGGCAAAGCCGAATGCCTTTTGATAAAAGGCGGCCGCCGCTTTCACGTCGGTCACCGTTAGCATTGCCGTTACGGAACCGTAGAGCTTTTTATTGAGCGGATCGATTTTTCTGGGCATAACATTCCTTTCGTGAGGCGAGTATTCGAGCTGAATTTCGGCGGAGTTTGTTTCATGATGCACCGCTCGAAGAAACTTCTGTGCAGCGGAGATGAAGAGTACTTCAATGAGAAACGTCCGGTCAACGTGCGAGTCGAAGGCACGGCACACCTCGCCGAGGCTCTTGGAAGTTGGCCCGAAACGGGGTTATAAGATGTCATGCACTATCATTGAATCGGCCCGAGACGTTTAACAGTCTTCGACGATGAGCTTGATTCTACACGGCGCTGCGAAGACAGAAGAAGTATCCGCATGGTCATTCTGGAATTAGAAATGGTCCAAACAGCGATTCACACTCGCTCCGGAAAACAAAATCACTGGGCAATCGTCTGCCATGACTCACGTGTAAAGGGTCGTCTAAGCGTCGTCCGACGTCTTAGAAAAATGAATGCTGAATAACGACGTTAATCAGAACTTGCTGCCGCAGTTACCTAACTTTCTTAGCTTTTTCAGCTCTGAACTTCGCCCAACGGGCTTTCGTCAAGTTCGAAATCCTCGCCCTACCTGCGGCAGACATTGTTCTCTTACGAGTGACTCCGTTGTGACTGGCGACCATTGCGCGAGACGCACCGGGGTGCGGACCACTCAGAGCTAGGATTGCTCCCTCTATTCCTTTTAGCTGCTGTTGTAACTTTGCCCGTTCTTGCCTTAACGCCACCAGAATGTTCATGAACTCCTCCGGGAACATTAAACACTTAAGCGGAGCAACTCACAAGACGTGCCCGTTTTATGTCGCTGCAATTAGCTAGACAATCGGTGTTTTCAGATGTCCGGTTAGCGCTTTATCAGGCACTGACGATAGGAAAGGCGAAGCCAGGTTATTAGCGGCGTTCGGCACTCTGCCCTTTGTCGTATTTTCGACCAATTTTCTCGCTAAGATTGCCGGACTTGTATCAGCGTTTCGACGTAACGCAACAGCACTGACAACCCACCGTCCTTCGGAACGACTGCGTCGATGGCCGTTAGCAGCGCACCGCGATCTTGCAGAGCGCCGGAATGCGAAGTCAGCAGCACTATCGGTGTGTCAGGAGGCATTTTCTTCAATATCGGAGCCGCTTCAATTCCATTCATTCGCGGCATTGCCAAATCCAGAACTATCAAATCAGGATTCAGGTCTTTGGCCTTCTGGATAGCGTCGTGACCGTCCACAGCTTCGCCGCAGACGTGAAAACCGGATTCGATCAAAAAGGAACGAACGGCATTTCTGATCGCTGCAGAGTCATCAACGATGAGAATGCATTTGAGCACTCGGACGCCCTTGTCGGGCATCGGGTTAGCGGTACCCTCCGTCAATATATTTTGCTGGAATGGTTCCGCATATACACATCTCTCTGTATGGAGTCCTACGCCAGGGGCAATAAAAATACGCCTTTGGTGGCCCACGCTACACAATAAATTCATTTTACTCCGTTAACACAAATGGTATATAAGGTTCCGAAATGTCCTTTGCGTCAAAGGGAAAAGCCATGCCTATTAGAGTTCTTTTGGCCGATGATAGTGACTTCATGCGATCAGCGACACGAAGAATATTGCAAGAAGAACGTCGCATCGAGGTTGTCGGCGAGGCTGGAACTTTTGCCAAAACCGTCCAAATGATTAGCGATTTAAAACCAGAAGTATTGTTGTTGGATTTACATATGGCCGAAAAGCGAGAGTTCACGCCGGAGTTAGTCAAAGCGCAGCTTGGATGTGTCTGCATGCTCGCCGTGTCTTTTTCAAATGACCATGAAGCCCGAGAGCTTGCTAAAAGTTACGGAGCCGTGAAGCTACTGGATAAGATGAAATTGTTTGGGGAAATGATTCCTGCAATTATCGGGTGCGAATCGGAACGAAGCACGCCGCCAAAGCGCAGAAACGTTGCATAAATGTTCTGACTGCCCGGTCTTATATCTTCTGATAAACTCCGCATCGGGCCCGTCTAACTCATGCCCATTAAAGTTTTGGTAGCAGACGATAATGAGATAGTGCGTTCCGCGCTTGTGCGGATGCTCAAGGCCGACGCTGACCTCGCAGTGATAGGTGAAGCGGCTACTTTCGCAGAAACCTTTGAATTAGTTGATCTGCTGAAACCCGATATCGTGCTGCTTGACTTACACATGCCGGATGAAAGCACGCACACGCCAGAAGCCGCAAAGTTGAAAATACTGCAAAGCGCGGGTTGTATTTTAGCCATATCCGTCTGGAACGATTCGCAAGCGAAAGTACTAGGGCGGAACAGTTCGGTGCGAAAGCATTGATAGACAAGGCGCATCTTTTTTCCGAGTTGATTCCCACCATTAAGGCATTTTGTCTTAAATCTTGAACTAAAGATTGATGAAAGTTTCAAGGCGCGAGCAAGCCCCGCTGTTCGAGCCGCCGCTGCCTTCGCATAATACTTAAACCGAAACTGCGTTTTAGACTGCGTTTGCTGCCATATAACACACAGTTTGTTGCTTCAGTTGGGCGTCCACTTCGTCGGCAATGGTAACGACATCTGGCAGTAGTTTGATGAAGTCCAGTTGACTTGAGCTTTTGTGCAGAGCGGTAAAAGCAGATGCGGTGATGGCGGGGAGTGCCATTTCCGCGCTTAATACAGCGAGCGTGTTCTTGAATTTCTTTAAGCCTTTATTGACAGCCGCGCTTCGATAATCTCACTGCTGCGTTCGGCAGAACTGTACGGTATTGAACTACCTGCCGACGAAATGTCGGCGTAGATTTCGCCGAAGTAACAACGGCAGCTTGAGGCGATTACCTCAGAACTAAAGACCGCGAACGACCCGGACCGCAGAAGAACGCTCCTCCGGGAAATGAGTCGATTGGTCGCAGAAGCCGAGCGAATCAGCAGCCAGCCTCCCAAAATGAGAAATGCCCCGCGGTCCAATTAAGGACGGCGGGACTTTGCGCGACAACCCCACTGCCAGAACAGGGCATTAAATACAAATTACGTCGTGTTGCACCACATTTCCCCCAAGCGGACTTCTGGCCCGGGATACCTGATGGGATGGTGCGCCGCATCCGGCCACAGCCAGGAAGGTTCCTTTCAAGCCTGGGCCGCCTTTTGTCTACTAAGGCTGCGCGCTTCGATTCTCCTGCTATCGGCCACTCACAATTTCAATGTTTTTGGAGTATGAAACTCCGGTGGAAGTGGGTGCATATCCCACAACAGTTTTGCGCACCAGTCGCAATTGTACAAAGTCGTAGATAGGGATCATCGGAGAGTCGTTCAGCAGCGTCCGTTCTGCTTCCTCAAGAACTTTTGCTCTTTCAGACGGGTTGCGTTCCAAGTTTGCTTTGCTCACCAGTGAATCGTATTTATGGTTGGAATAGCCGAATGTATTTTCAGTCGAATCGGAAAGCCAGATCTCGTCAAAAGTGTTGGCGTCCGCGTAGTCAGCTACCCAACCCTTCGCCGTGAGAACTCCCACCGTTGGATCTTCGGGCGCTTTCGCATCAAGACTTGCCGCCACTTGCACCTCGACTCCGAGGGCCTCTTTCCATTGGCGGGCTATTGCTTTTGCCACTTTCTGACGGGATTCACTTTCTCCGGGGCGGAGTTCTACCTTCAATTGTTTGCCTGCACCATAGCCGGCATCTGCGTAGAGTTGACGGGCGACAGCCAGTTGCTGCGCTTTCGGCAATTTTGCCCAAGGGAACTCCTGCAAGGTGTATCCCGCCAACCCTGGAGGTACCCAGCCGTATGCCGGCTTTTCGCCTCTGCCCGTGATCTCGCGGGTGACGTACTCACGGTCGGTCACCATCGCCAGAGCTTGCCTTAGCTTGACGCTGCTTTTGAACGGCCTAGACTTCAGCTCGAAGGGGTAATAGAAGACTGCGAGATCCGGATACGACGTCAATTCGTCGGCGTGCTTTGCCCGAATCTCTGCAAGCTGGCTGGCCGGGACACCCCAGGTAATATCCGTCGCGCCAGCGAAGAATTGTCGCGCTTCTTCTTCGTCAGTTGGAGGGTAAAGATACTGGACTTCTGCGAGCTTCACGTGCTCATGGTCCCAGTAATTCGGGTTTTTCTTCAGCACGATGTGCACGCCATGAGTCCATTCCTGCAATGTGAATGCTCCGCTTCCAATAAGCGTCCCGGTTTTGCCGAAACTTTCTCCTCGCTGCTCGATTGTCTTGCGATGTAGTGGCGCGAGACTTGGATGGGTAAGCGCAACCAGAAAGTACGGCGTTGGTTGGCTCAAGGTAATCTGTAGCCGGTTGGGACCGTCCGCTGCGACTCCCAGGTGATCCACTGCGGAATCTTTCGCGCCACTGATCTCTCTGGCTTTGCGTATGGGAAACGCCAGGAATGCATACGTCGATTTTGTTGCAGGATTCACCAAGCGGCGGAAGCTGTAAACAAAGTCGTCGGCGGTCAGCTCTTCGCCATTAGACCACTTCAGACCTGGACGCAGTTGAAATGTGTATTGCAGACCGTCGGCGCTGATTTCCCAGCTCTGCGCCGCACCGCCAGTAACCTTCCCATCCGGAGCAAAGATCACCAGACCTTCGTACAAGTCTCGTTGCACGGTTGCGGCTGCCAAGGATTCTGTCTTGTGCGGGTCCAGACCCTCTGGTTCATCAGCTGTATCTCGCCGCAAGACCTGCGCTGCAAGGCTCGTCGAGGAAATGAGGAACAGAACAGAAACCCAAACACACACACGCACTGAAGGCATCGTTGTCTTCCTCGTTTTTCAGCTCCGCCCTGCCACTACTCTCGCGTGCCTCGCGGCGGTCGCACACGGCGATTTTATGGTAGCTCACTTGTAGCGGTCGAGTGGTCGGAAATTCGGAAGTTATCCAGAAACGGGGTTGGAGGAGACTGGAACATGAGCAGCACTGAGTAACATCGCATTTCCTCGAACCGAACTTCCGTCTCGTTTCATTGGATTCGCACTTACGAATAGCGCATTTACAGACAAGGTGGTCTACGGGTTACGTAACTTCGCTAGGCAGCCAATCAACACGGACTCTATTCGTAACGAAGGGCAATCACGGGATCGACCTTGATAGCGCGACGCGCGGGAATGTAGCAGGCGAGGACAGCGACCACTGTGAGCAAGAGGGCAACGCTCGCAAATGTCAGCGGATCTGCAGCGCTGATGCCGAACAAGAGACTGCGGAGAAAGCGCGTCAGAACAAGCCCGCCGGCAACGCCAATCAATACCCCGGCAAGTGTGAGTTTTAGTCCGTGAGCAATCACTGATCGAAGTATCTGACCAAGATCAGCACCAAGTGCGACGCGGATGCCGAATTCGCGGGTGCGCTGGCTCACGGAGTAGGAAATCACTCCGTAGATTCCGAGTCCGCCGAGCAAAAGGGCCGCTAACCCGAACAGTCCCAGCAGGACAGTACGAAATCTCGGTGCAGCGGCCGAGGTCCCCATTACGTCATCCATGGTTCGTATCTTTGACACTGGTCGGTCCTTGTCCAGTGCCCGAATCAGATCTTGTACGGGACGAGAGAGTGCGAGCGGAGCGGACGCGGTGCGAATAGTGAGGGCCATAGTGTCCGAAAAGGGAACCTGGGGATACGGCATGTAGACTTCCTCAACAGGCGCGTAATCCAGAGTGAGGTGGCTTGTATGCCCGACAACGCCAACGATCTCGCCGGTAAATCCGTTCAGACCCAATTGCAGGCGCTGGCCGATGGGGGTTACGGTTGGGAATACGTTGCGCGCTACAACGTCATTGATGATGAGGACGTGTGGGGAATCGGCGTTGTCGCGCGCGTCGAAGTAGCGCCCTTCCCGGAGGGGAATCTTCATCGACTCGAAATACCCGGACATGATCACATGACAAGACGGATTGGCGTATTCATTTGGCAGTGGAGCCCGTCCCAGCACCTCCAAGTTGTAACTGTCGATATTTCCTCCCAACGGGAGGTGCCCGATGGCGCCAGCGGATTGGACCTCGGGAAGCGCCCGAACCCGCTCGAGAAGTTGGCTGTAGAAGGAAGTTTTCTGAGCCGCCAAATAGCGGGGAAGGGAAATCTCCATGGTCAAGAGATGGTCCGGTTTAAACCCCGGGTCCACCTGCTGTAAGCGGAGGAAACTCCGAAGCATCAGGCCAGTGCCAACCAGAAGGATTAGCGCCAAGGCCACTTCCGAAATCACCAGGGCGCTGCGCAGGCGATCGCGGCCGATGCCTTCGACCCCGCGCTCGCCCTCCTTTAACGATTCGTTGACGTCTGTCCTAGACGTTTGGAACGCTGGCGCCAGTCCAAAGATCAAGCCTGTGGACACCGAAGCGATGGCGGTGAAGATTAAGGCCGGTCCGTCCAAGTGAATGTCTGCGGTCCTGGGAAAATTATCGGGGACAATCAGCTTAAGGATGGTGACACCCCAAGCGGCTATCAGTACACCGAGCGCTCCTCCGACGATTGCCAGGGTCAAGCTCTCAGTGGCTAACTGCCGCACAAGACGAGAGCGACTGGCTCCCAGAGCAGTACGGATAGCGATTTCACGTCGCCGGGAAGTGGCGCGGGCCAAAAGTAGATTGGCCACGTTGGCACAAACAATAAGGAGCACAAACGCGACGGCTCCGAAAAGGACGAGCAGAGCAGAGCGAAACGTACCGACGATCTGCGTGTGCAACGGAACAAGATTGACGTCCGATCCGATGTAATCGCGGGGATATTCTTTGACAAGCTGATCCTCGATGGAATTCATTTCCGTCTGGGCCTGATCCGCCGTCACTCCGCTTCTCAGCCTCCCAATGACTTCGAGGTAGTGCGAGGAGCGCGCGCTCCAGGCCTTGGGAGTCAGCGCCAATGGCACCCACAATTGGGCAGGCGGCGCTGTGAAAATGTTCAGAACCGTTCCGGTGTCCCCTGGAAAATGGAACCCCGGAGGCATCACACCGATCACGGTTGAATTGCTGCCATCGAGAGTGATGGAGGTGCCTACTATCGAAGGATTGGAATTGAAGCGACGCTGCCAGAGTCTGTAACTTAAGACCACCACCCTGTTCTGACCCAATGGATCGTCCTGAGGCGAAAATCCCCGGCCGATGACGGGTGATACACCGAGCAGTTCAAAGAGCTCCGGAGAGATAGCGGCACCGTCCACGCGCTCCGGGCTGCTGTTGCCTGCCAGATTGAAGGTTCGGGAGGCGTCAAATGCCGCCATTCCTTCAAACACGCGGTTACGGTCTCGCCAATCGCGAAAATTACCCGCGGCAGGAGGGTTTTGTTCGTAACCCATTTTTGTGTTGCGCTCCCAGAGCGTGTAAAGATGCCCTGCATCTTTGAACGGCAGAGGTCGCAGGACGACGCCGTAGACCATGCTGAACATGGCCGTGTTGGCACCGACGCCGAGGGCCAGGGTCAGAACGGTGACAGTAGTGAAGCCGGGATTTTTCTGGAGTTGGCGAACGCCGCAGCGGCAATCAGAGATCACGGAGCGGAGCCAATTGCCGACCCGTTCCTCGCGAACCTGTTCTTTCACTTGTTCAACGCCGCCAAGTTCCATGCGTGCGGCGCGTTGCGCCTCTTTCGGTTGCATGCCCGCGCGTATGTTTTCTTCGGTCAGCATCTCGAGGTGGGAATGGACTTCACGGTCGAGGTCCACTTCTACACTCCGAGGGAAAAAAAGATTGCGAAGAAAACTCTGGAATTTTGCAAGGCGTGGCACGGCTACTTCCTCCTCAAGATGTTTCGAGAGCTTGAGCAATCGCCCAAGAAATGCGGCCCCATCGCTTGGTTTCGGCTTCGAGTTGCTTCCGTCCAGCCCTGGTCAAACGGTAGTATTTTGCGCGGCGATTGTTTTCTGAATCTCCCCAAAAAGAGGAAATCCAACCCTCTTCTTCCATTCGGTGTAGAGCGGGAAAGAGCGAGCCCGGCTTTACGGCAAACGTGCCCCCTGTGATCTGCTGGACTCTGCGTGAGATTCCCAATCCGTGCATCTCGCCAGCAATCAGTGATTTCAATATCAGTAAGTCCAAAGTTCCTTGCAGAAGGGTCGTCGGTCCAGAGTGCAAGCCATATCTCCTATCGTCTTTCTATAGGAATAGTATCGATACACATATAGAGTGTCAATAGGAAGGCTGCCCGACACTCGTGGTCCAGAAACGGGGTTCGAGGAACGTGCTGATGTCCGCGAACCGGACTTCTGGCCCGCAATAACTTCCGGTTAGCCCGTCACCCGGGACGAATCGCGAGCGATGGCCCAGAAATTAGATCTGCGCACTGCTCGTCCGAATTCGTTCCGTCGGACATTGCAGCCACTCACGCTCACGAGAGGTTGCACTAAGGAGCGGTTGCCGGTTCCCGCGAACGACTATTCGTATCTCAATGCAACCGTGGGATCGACGCGCATGGCGCGGCGCGTGGGGATATAACAGGCGGCCAGCGCGACGAGAGCTAGAATTGCGGCGACACAGACAAACGTAAGCGGATCGGAAGCGCTCACTCCGTAGAGCATGCGGGACATCAGCCTGGTGAGGCCGAGCGAAGCAGCAACGCCGATGGCGATGCCGAGAAAAGTCAGCCGAGCTCCCTGCGATAAAATGAGCGCCAGAACGTCGCGGCGGCGCGCGCCCAAGGCGATGCGCACGCCGATTTCGTGAGTGCGCTGGCCGACCAGATACGAAATCACGCCATAGATCCCGATGCTGGAAAGAATGAGTGCCAGCGTCGCGAATACGCCCAGCAAAATCATCGAGAAGCGCCGCGCAGCGAGCGAGTCGGCAACAATTTCCTGCATGGTTTGCGCGCCGTAAATCACCTGTTCGCCGCTCATCTGTTTGTTCACAGCGCGAAGGGTTTCAAACATTGCAGGATTGGAGCCATCGGAACGCACCATGATGGTGGTGCCGGTAGGCGCCAGCTTCATGGCCTCATCGGGCAATTGCATGAACGGAACGTAGACTTCGGAGTGCAATTGTTGCGCGTCATCGGTATCCAGCCCCCATTGTTTAACGTGGGGCACCAAGCCTACGATTTCCGCCGGGTCGCCGCCGTGCTGGAAGGTGATGCGCCTCCCAATGGGATTTTCGTCGCCGAAAAACTTTCGAGCCAAGGCTTCATCGATCACCGCGACGTGCCGAGAATTTTCGTTGTCCGCGTCGGTAAAGAAGCGGCCACGCAGGAGCGAGATGCGCATGGTCTTCAGATAGTCGGGCTCGACAACGTAACTGATGGCCCAGTTCATGTCATTTTCGTTGGATGGCTTGGGCTGATTGTCGAGCCAGAAGAGCTGCTCGTCATCCGCGCCCAGCGGAACAGCGCCCCACGAGGCGGACATTCCCATTACTCCGGGAGAGGCCGAGAATTTGTCGTGGACTTCTCTGAACGCGGCGCGAATCGCAGCGGGGCTGGCCTCGTGGATCGGAGGCGCCAGAGAGATGCTGAAGGTTAAAACATTGTGGGGGTCGAAACCCGGCTGAATATCCCAGAGACTTGAGAGCGTGCGGGCCATCAAACCTGCGCCAATCAAGAGCACCAGTGCCATGGCCATTTCGATCACCACAAAAACGCTTTGCGCGCGATGCCGCGTGCCGCTGGAGCCGCGGCCGCCTTCCTTGAGAGCAGCCGACAAAAAAAGATCCGAGGTTTTCAATGCTGGAACCAGCCCGAACACGATTCCGGCCAGCAGAGAAACGATGGCGGTAAAGATAAGCACGTGGGAATCGACGTGGATGTCGGCCGCGCGAGGAATTTCCGCCGGCAGGATGTGCAGCGCGGCGTGTGTGCCCCATTTCGCGATGATCAGGCCGAGGGCTCCGCCAACGACCGACAGCAAAATACTTTCGGTGAGAAGTTGGCGAATTAAGCGGCCGCGGCTGGCGCCGAGCGCGGCGCGAATCGCGAATTCGTGGGTGCGTCCGGTGGACCGCGCGAGCATCAGGCTGGCGACGTTGAAGCAGGCGATGAGCAGCACAAATCCGACGGCGCCCAGAAGTATGATCAAAATCGGCTGCACACTGCCGAAAAGCGCGCGCTTGAAGGGAATGAGATTGGCTCCGATGCCTTTGTTGTAGTCGGGATAGGTGGCCGCGAGATTGTCGGTGACGCGTTGCATGTCCGCGCGGGCTTGTTCGATGCTGACTCCGGGCTTGAGGCGGGCGACACCGTGAATGCCCAGACCAGCGTCGCGACGGGGTAGCAATGGATTGTTCCACTGGCCGATGGGGACGTACACCTCTGTGGGAGTGGCGCTGCGGTAAAGATCGAACGCTTCGGGGATCACGCCGACGATGGTGTAGCTTTTTCCGTCAAGAGTGAGAGTTTTTCCGAGAACTTCAGGCGACGAGCCAAACTTGCGCTTCCATAGGCCCGCGCCGATCAGCGCGATCGGAGCGGCGCCGGTCTTGTCTTCGCCGGGAGCAAAAGTTCGCCCGATGACCGGGTTCGCGCCCAACACCTGAAAATAATCGCAGGAAATTAATTTCGCATCGAGTTGTTCGGCATCACCCATGCCTGTCAGGCCATAGCCATAGCTGCGCGCAATGGCCATGGAAGAAAACACGCGATTATCTTTCTGCCAGTCCAGAAAATTCGGAAAAGAGATGGAGCCGTTAGTGAAGTTGGGCTTGCTTTCGCCCAGGGTCACCAGGCGATCCGGTTGCGAATACGGCAGCGGATTGAGCAACACGCCATTGACCACGGTAAAAAACGCGGTGTTCATGCCGATTCCGAGAGCGAGGGTAAGGAGAGCGACCAGCGTGAAGCCTGGATTCTTGCGCAGAACGCGGAAGGCGCAGCGAAGATCGCCTGCGGCGGTGTCCAGCCATCGGATGATATCGGTATCGCGGGTGTCTTCTTTCAGCAGCGTCGAGTTGCCGAACCGCTTTTGCGCGTCGTAGCGGGCTTCGGCCGGCGTCATGCCCGCGGCCAAGTTGTCCGCGGCGCGCATTTCGAGGTGCGAGCGCAATTCTTCATCGAGTTCGTCGTCCAATTTGTCTCGTCGCAACGTTTTGAGCAGCCGTGAAAACCAACGCATTGCGCACCTACCCTTCCGACCTGCTGCAATACTCAAGCAAACTGCAAAATCTGGGCGACCGCCGCAGTCAGGCGCGCCCAATTCTTTTCTTCTTCGGCAAGCTGTTTGCGGCCCAGCGCAGTTAGGCTGTAGTAGCGGGCGCGGCGATTATTTTCCGATGTTCCCCATTCCGCCTTGATCCAGCCGTCCTGCGCCATGCGATGGAGCGCGGGATACAGCGAGCCCTCTTCGACGCGCAGAACTTCCTTC
>Ga0193728_1000383_pt1 | contig 21316 bp, 3 predicted proteins | sample U1c1metaG_FD_143037 | JGI IMG/M metagenome (GOLD analysis project Ga0193728, IMG submission 143037) | Soil microbial communities from a riparian zone of the East river system, Colorado, United States - U1c1 | ecosystem: Environmental > Terrestrial > Soil > Riparian zone | place: USA: East River...
AGAAAGCTACCGCGGGTAAAGGAAAACGCGGTTATAAGCGCGAGAGTCCTACGCTAGAGGTAGAGGTAGAGGCGGGTTTATTAATGCTAAAGGACAAAGTGGTACGGATAAGCGAAGTAGAGCTAATAAAGGCCCTAGTAGCGCTATAGAGGGCCCTAGTAGCGCGGATATATTAGGATAGTGTTATTGCTTAAAAGGTAATCTTAGGCTAGGAGTTATATAGGTTATATAGGAAGAGAGGATAAAGGTTTTAAAAAGTAAGTTAGATAAGATGTGTCTAAGTTAATCCCTAGGTCGCGAGAAACCTATAGTACTGAGGACGCCTTATTTAGGCCTCTTAAGTCTCTTCCTCGCGAGTTTATAAAGTAATAGTTAATATCCTATTGTTCTTTAGGCACTTCTTTACTATAATAAAGGTAGCACTAGGAATAATACGGTCGTCTTAGGTATGCTATTAATCGTTCCATTCACCGCGTCGACAGCTACTCTAGCTATCTCCCCCTGCTTTACCGCGACAATTGGCCTCTTTATAAATTTCGGGGCTATAATATAAAGGGTATAAAGGTTCTATTAAAAGAGAATAATGTTCCCAAGCTTTAAAGACACGGAAGTGAAGAATTTTTATAGGCACTGCGTGCGCGGCTATACACACGCTACCTCTTACTCGTTCTATTCCTATTAAGATCGCTATAATATAGTATACTAATATAGACTAAGTTAGTAAAGCGTAAAAAGCTAGCAAAGGCTCTAGTGGCGCGGAGCGAAGTTAGTAACGCATACCGGTTAACTTATTAAGCTCGCTCCTATTTATAGCTTGTAAAAGGACCCTAACGTTTTCGTTACGGTTGCCTAGCTAGCTTTTTCTAGTAGCGCCCTTAGCCAGATAACCTAGTAGCTAGATAACTTATGTGAAAAGCGCCATTGACTTTAAGAACTTTTATATAATTCTACGTTACGGTAATAATATTAAAGAAGTATTAAGCCTACCCTTCCTAATATAAGCTGGAAAATTCTATTATTTACGTCCTATACTAATATAGAGCAAGGTATACGTATACCACTATAATCATTGTTTGGTACAATAAGTAGGGCTAAAGACGAACGCGAATAGAGGTTAGGAGAGACGATGATAGGAGGAGTACTTGCCTAATATCTAATAGTAACCTAAACTATAGTTCCTAAATAAGTATAAGTAGCCTACAATTTGAAACGGATATTCTAAACGACTTATTTAAAGGGCGAGGATACGGAAGGCATGTCTAAATTAATATTAATAATTGACTTAGGCGTGTAGCGGGTAAGCTATATATTGGTTATATATATAATACATTTTTCTATTAAGCGCTTCTAGCTCTTTTAGTCTTCTCCTTTATTAGCCACGCTTCTATTTTATCTAATGCGGATTTATTATAATATTGGGTAGATATAGAGTAGTCCTTATCAACCTAGCTATACGTGCCTCCTAAAAGAAGTTCCTTACTAAACTTTTTATAAGACCTAAAGTTAAGAATAATTGGATTGTTATTGCTATTAAGGGCAATGTTTATGGGATTAAGGTTATTATATGCTAGTCTAAGAAAATAAAGGTGCCTTATACTAGCACGGATGCTATTTATATAAGTAGTAATATTAAGATTATATAGAACATCCTTGTAACGATATTATAAGATAACTCTATATCTTTTAAGGGCGAGGCTAGTAATATAGCCGCAATTAATAATATAGCTATAATATCTAACAATATTTGGATAGGGATATTGTTTAAGGAATTCTAAGACCTTAGCTTCTTTAAAAAGTATCCGCGGCACAAGCTTAATCTTGTATTTGTTATTAGCGTATAATATTTTAGGGCGTTTAATAAAGAGGTTCTTTTAATTAGCTTCTAATATAATAGATATCTATATATATAGCGGGTAAATCTTCTTATTAGGGATTCTTTGTAGCTCTTATTTAAGATCCTTAACTATTAAGTTATACTTTTATATTCTAGGTGCCTAACCAACCTATATAATGTCTTTATTATCAATATAGGTAAAGGTAAAGCAGAGGAATTCGCCTATCTTATAATCTGTGACTTTGCTAAGACTTATTAAATCCCTCTTTAAGTAAATATTAAGACATAAGATAGAGTCCGCTTGTGCCTATTTAATAACTATATTCCTATCTAGAATGACTTATATAAGATGCTTCTTTATTATAGAGGTGCGAGGTATAACTAGGTGTAGGGAGATACAGAGGATAAAGGGGTAGTCTTTAAGGACTTGGAGGGCCTATACTCTTAAAGAGCGTTAGTAATAGTATAGATAAATCCTTAAAAGTAGTAGGAGAGTAAAGGACGCCTTGGCTGTTGCGAAGTTTCTCCTTCTACTAGTAAGCTATAACGCTGCTTTTATTCCTTAAGGCGGGCTAACGAGGCCCCGATTAGCTATATATCCATAGCTATAAGCTTAGACTAAGAAATTAGCATATTAACTATAGTAAATTATACTATAATTATTGCTATAGGACTCTAAGGATCGGATAAGGGTTATTTATTAGTTTTAACCGTAGAAAAAGCCTAATAGTAGTGCTGTAGAGAAGAAGTCCTACTTTACTATAGAAGGAGGCTCTCCGCAAATCAGGCGCGAAGACGATAACGTGAACGTAATTTTCGGTAAAGGAGGGGTCCCAAGCATTTAGGAATAGTCATAGTATACGACTTATACAGAATTATAGTAAATCCTAACGTGTGCGTAGAGTTATAGTCGCTTAAAGTCGAAGTACCTCTTATATTTTCTAGTATAGTAGGCTTTCCGCGACCTAGGGACGGACGTTACTCTAGGATTTAGTTTATGGTTTAAGGAACTAGTAGCGTATATATTATTGGAAAATTCCTTATTAACTTATACCTAAAAGTAAAATTTGGGCATTTATATCTAGACTTGCTAATAAACAAACCCCATTTACTAGTTTGTTTACTTATTTACTTTATAATTAAATAACTAATTAAGCCTTATACCGTCCCGTTTAATTAAGTTAGTTTACTTATTTAATATATAAGATATAGGTATTGCTTTTAGTTAAGGGGAGTAAATATAGGGGTTCTTAGTGGTTAAGTTTTAGGTATAGCTATACCGAATTCCAAAGTAGAAAAAGGGTATAGGATCTCCTTCACCGTAAAATATAGGAAGTTGTCTTTTGTTATAGGCCTTAGCGTCCACAAACCTCGGGGAGCCTTATAGAAGAGAAACGTCAATAGCTCTAGCTGCGCTACATTTAAGGACACTAGCCTATAGTGCGTAGGAGATAACCCTAAGCTAGTAAAACTATTGGCTACTACAAGAAATTGAGATCGAACTCATTTTACATTATAATTAGGTTATTAGATTTATTTTAGAGCTGTCTACGGGGAGAGTTTATGGGATATTATATCTAGGGCATAGGCAAGAATTAAGTAAGTACTATTAAGTAGATCAAACTATGGCTATAAAATAACTTATTCCTTTACTTAAATATCCTTATTTAAATTTATTGCCGCTTTCTTAAGGGATAATCGCATTTATATGACCTCTTCCGCTTGCTATAGTCGGCCCTACTAAAAGGAGTATCTAACCCTTATACCAATACTAGCTTGTGTACTAAGAAAGGCGATCTACTAATATTACAAGGTTTAGCATTACCTTCCTTTAGATATATTATAAATTTATTAAAGGTATCTAGTTTAACACGTTTTTAGAAATTCCCGTCTTTACCGAAAAATAAATAATTATAAAGTGATCTAGGAATAGGCCACTCGTTTAGGAAGAATCGAGCGGAGCTATTTACAAGTTTATTTAGTAGAACCGGAAATACTGGATTATAGCGCTGTATTAAGTATAGTATATAACCTATAACTATATATTTCCTATTATATCTCTATAGGAGGGAGTCTAATTTAAAGTAAAATAGGGATATAATTATATAGCGCGCTATGGCATTAATCTTTATTAATAAGGAGTGATTGTTTTACACCCTTAATTCGAGCTTAGGTATACTTCTAGTATTATTAAGTCTCGGTTCGGTAGTATTAAAGTTAATACTAAGTTGGTGGATTCTATAGAGAATCTATATCGCTAGTCCTATAGTTTTATAGGCTCGCCTAACCGTTTTATCGCGTATTTTCTCTAGAATAAGGTTATAGGCTCTAGAAAACATTCCGTTTTTATAGATACTTCAGCAGTTATTAGTGGAAACTTTATAATTATTTTGTCTAGGCTTACCAGTACCTAGAGAAATAACAAAGTCGGGTTCTTTAATAAGCGGAAATATAGCTAATACTTCTAAGAGTGCCTAGAGTAATAGGTTATTTTCAAGAGGTTTAGTATCCTAGAATATACTAACCTTATTAATATATTTTGGAGGAGAGAACCTATAAAGTATAGTTAGCTATAAGTAATAAAGAGATAAGGTAAGATATACCTAGGAGCTGCAGATATAGATTGAGTACTAGTTCCTATATTAGTCTTTAGCTATATAGATAGACCTAGCTAATCTTATATTTCCTAAAGCGGCACATTTCCAAATCTATCTTTTAGCTTTATAATAGCATTATCTAAGCGCTTATTAAAGGACTCTTATATCTTAATAATCTCTAAGGGGCCTACCTTACTCCTCGTCGCATATACCTACCCTATTATAGTTAGTAAATATCTAGTACAATAGATAATTACTAACTGTAGCGATAGGGAAGCTAAGCATTATTCCTATAGATGTTACATATAAGTAGTCTAGAATACTTTTATCTATACTATAAACTTCTTTTAAGACAGATTTAATATTCTAAGCTAAGTATAAACCGTTAGCAAAATAAGATATTGCTAACTTAAATATATAGGAAAAAAAAGGAATATTAAAAGCGTTCTGCTGTTAGAATACACGCTCCGCTATTTCTAGGAATATTTGGATATACTCCTTAAGAGGCCGTCCCTTAACGAAATACTCTATAGCAATTACCGATCCTTAAATTATAAGCATTAATTCCACTCCTTAAAATTCTATTAGGTAACTTACCTATACTAACTCTAAAGACAACTTTAACGAACTATAGAAGCGGAATTAGCACATTAATACAATCTTGTATTATTTTTATCAGCATTAACGGTATAATACCGCGCGTGCCTCCTCCATCAATATATAAAATACCTACTCCTGTAGTTAGAGGGTGCACCTTTATAGTTATATCGTTTGGCATCTCTTATCCGCAGAGAAAGTAGTAGCGCACTTTAAAGATCTAAGGGTTATCTTTATAATAATCCCTAAATACTATAATGCAATTTTCGTAAATATAGTGCTTATAAGGTAAGTAATACTACAGTCTCCTGCGCAAACAAGACAGATATATATTGCTGCTCTTAACGTAATACTACCTATCTCGGAATTGTATAAGGTTACCCCTATAAATTTCTATAGTAGAATTTACATTATTAATAAACTGTTAAAAGTAGCGGATAAGGTAGTTTTCGACTTTATTAATAAAGCCACTTAGTAGAATAATATCGCTAGAGTGCTTAAAGGCTATAACCTATGCTTTACTTACTTAGTAGAAGACTTCCTTATAATTTGTGTTAAAAATAGACTTAGGTTTAAACTCTATATTTAAGTTAGCATAACTAAGTTTGTAGTAGAGAGTACTTACTATATACTTTAGGCGGGTAACTATCTAGAAAGATACTGGAGGCGATTATTAGAACTATAAACTCTATCAGCTTATTAGGGGACTTAATATATTTTAGGAAATTTAATAGATATTTATCTAGATTAAGAGGCATAGGGTTATAGATCCTCAACGCCCTAATAAAATCAAAAGGTCTCTTAACGGTTTCTAAAAAGTGCCTATAGGCATACTTAAGAAAGGCGGTAAAATGCGTTACAGAGAATAAGGTTCCTACGTCTTCTCTACTCTTTTGCACTTAATCTAAACTATCTATAAGATGCTCCTTTAGGCGTCTATAGCGAGTATTTATAGATATTATACTATTTGGGAAAATAGCGACTATATTAATTGCTAATATTAACTTAGATAGATCCTTTATTATTTCTTCTCTCAATAACTATAAAAAGGCCTTTTTGGCTTCGCTTTCCATTCCTAGGGGTATCTTCTTGGTTACGATTACAACCCTTAGGTACGTACTCTTTAGAAGGGTTAATAAGTTGCCTTTCTCTAACTATACGGCAATATGCTAGGTAATCTATCTAAAATAACTAATATTAGTATAAAAGAAGTAAAAGACCTCTATAAAGGGAAAAAGTAGATAGGTATAGATACTATTTGCGATTTTATTAAGAGAAGGGCTAGTTAACCTGGCTTAGGTTTGCTAAATAGTTCGTTATATTGTTTTATAGCACTTCTTAACTCTAGCTATATTTACCCTTAAACTCTTTTTAGGAAGATTGCCGTCTATAAGAAATACTGGTCTACTGTAAAAAATGCTAGAAGGGTTAAGGTGGAGATGTATCTCGCCTACGCTTCGCTTAGTTATAACCTATTAAGCCTTCTTTACCCTAAATAGCTCTTAGAGGGCGATTGATTTTACTATATAACTGATTAGTATAAATAGACTTAGTTATTATATATTAGGATTAGGGATATAATTGGTAAGAGTCTAAAGCCTATCTGATTCTAGAAGAGCGGTTTTATTGCCTTAGTTGTAGAGGCTAAGCCAGTAGGTATAGTAATAACGCTTTATAATTAAGAGAGCAGACTAGCTGCTTAAGGATGGTAGAGTGCGTAGAGGCTTAGTGGAAAGACGTAGTTATATATACAGCTTATAGATTCCGCGTGTAATAAATAGTGCTCTAGTAAGACCTAAAAACGGGCTTCTATAAAGTTAGAAGTAGCAATTTCAAATTATATATTTTTAGTAGTAGGGGACTAATATAGGGCTCTCTTAACAGGGCCTAAAACTAGTCCCTATAGTTCCTCTAGCGATTAATATATACTCTAGAGGCTAGTGAAAATGTTATAATAATATACATTTTCTCTAAGGTTTAACTGCTCCGTGTATAGAACTCTGCATTTTAGAATAGATTATAAGCAATATTCTACTAGATCTACCTTATTTATTTAAAAACAATTTAAATTAAATATAGCTAGTGATAAAGTTAGCTACCTAGAAAGATCTAAACTTAGGAATTTAGCTATTCCGCGATACTCTCTTTATAAAGGGCGTTGATTATAAAGATACTAAAAAATTTACACTATAATACTTAGCCAAAGTTTAGGGTAGGATATTTACTTAAGATATAGACGGTTTATAAGTATAATGGAATTAAAGGGTTTTTATTTTCCTAGATCTGTTATAGAGATTTATTACTATTACTACACGAGTTCTAGCTCGGAAGTTATTTACGCAAAAGTTAAGCTCCCTAAAGAGAGCTTATTGGGCGAGAGCGTTAAATTGCTTAGAGAGAGCTTATTAGGTAATAGAGTTAAACTGCCTAGAGAGAGCTCGTTAGGTAATAGAGTTAAACTGCCTAGAGAGAGCTCGTTAGGCGACAGAGTTGAAATGCCTAGAGATTTCCTATTTATTCTATATTTACAGAGATACGGTATAGGGTAGCTCTCCCCTATAAGAGAAGAATTACCTCCTTTAGTTAATACTTCTACTAAACCTTTCTACGTCTAGTATATTTATTAGATAGATAAGTAGCTTATAGTTTACCTTAAACTAAACTGCATTCTACCTCTCCCTTTCTACTACTAACTTTCTACTACCGTAGATCTATTTTTACTACGTATATTGCCTATTAAATTAGTATATATTATATAAGCTATTTATAGAGTGCATTAAGATTAAAAGTTAAAGTTCTTAATTTCAAAGCCGTTATATTACTAATCTCTTACAATTTCTAAGCTATTCTACCCCTACCGTCAAGTAGATAAAAAGAACGTATACTAGAAAAGGTAGTAGGTGGAGAGGCGGTTTAGCCTTTGCTAATAAGTGTGAATTCTATTATTAATACGCGACCCAATATATCCCTAATAGCTCGGCACTACCTAACCGCAAAGAGGACTATCTGCCTACTATAAAATAACAATACTAATTATAATAATTAATATTTATTATAGTCGGATATTATTTAATAAGGCTAACGTAGGAGGTTACGGAACGTTTACATCTTATCAATTTAAGATATTACTCTACGCACTAGAGAAGATCTATTAGATAGTCCTAGGATTCTAAACTTTAAGCACTATATTAGCTGCAAAGGAAAACCAATCCTATACTATAACGGATTAGGTGTTCCTAGAACAGGTATAGTAAGTAAAAGACGGGTAATATCGGTAGTGTATAATTATTACCCTACTATCTACTGCTATCTAATAATATAAGATAAACTAGCAAAAATAGGCCCCTCTCCTTAATAATCCGAGTATAAAATTTTATTAGACTATATATAATACGACTAATTACTTATCTAATATCTTAAAGTTAAACGATATAGAAGAGATCTATTTACGCGATGTGTAAATAGTTAACTTATATCTATTCTTGTGGACATTATATAAAAACCCTCTAGGAGGTATATAAAGAAGCTAAGAAGGTAAAAACGGTATATAATAGCGGCTTAGAAAAGTCAAAAACTACTAGAGGCCTATACTATCTCCCTAGATATAATAAGAAGCCTAAGATCCGTTATAAAGGCCTAGGTAAGACATACTAGTCTAGTCCCTAAATTACTCCGCTAATAGAATCACACAGGCGATCGTATAGATAGTAGCTTTAATCCTAACGACGTTAATTTATAAAAATCAATAGTTTAAAAGAAAGGAGATAATATTATAGAAAGAAGGACGTAATATAGGATTGTCTGCTGTAGCATCTTGCGCAATCCTCTTAAGCTACTGTTTTTTAATATTATTTAATAAGCCATCTCCCATCTCTATAATCATTTTTCCAAGTGCCCATATATCATTACATACCCGCAATTCTTTGCTTTTAGCTAGCGGATCTAGTATATTAAGCATCTCGGGTGCTAGATAGTCCCTCATAACGCCTCCAATTCCGCTAATATCGCTTAGCACCGCGTTAATTTCTGCGCTAATTAAGATATTTAATGGCTTAAGGTCTATATGCGTCACTTTCTGCTTATAAACACGAGCGAGCGCCTCCGCGATTTGCAGTGCCCATCGTCGCCACGTCCTAGCTAACTATAGTATTTCCTATGCACTCTATAGTGCATCTGCTAATGTGCCCTTTAGATAATATTTAAGAAGGACACCCCGTAAAACGGTTAAGGGAGTTGTCTTTGTGGTTTAATCGGATTAATCCGTTTCTTTAGACTGGTCGGATTAATCGGAGTTGTAGGCTTCGTCGGTTTCGCACGTTTCGTTAAAAGTATAATATGGATTATAAGAGACAATCGCTACTACTAGCTGTACCATACCCTTTGTGCTATAGAACAACTTTAGATTTTATAGCTCTTAATCCAGAACCTAGCTATCTCTTAGTTAATAGAGAGAATTATCTACTTCCTTATAGACGTACCGATTACTAGTCTTATTAACGCACACCTTATATACGCCAGCGCTAAGCTAGCGGATTTTTATAACTTTAGAAAACTCTTTAGTTATAGTATATAAGTTGCAATCTAGGACTGGAAAATATATATAGAAGGGATCTTCCTAGATATAGAGTTGTAGTTAATTAAGCATAAAGAGATACTCGCTACTAGAAAGAGGCGTAGACTTTAAAGGGAGGATACCGTTAGGTGAAATGACATCGTTCTTATACGCTGGAGGAGTTTTATTATATTCGCGCTTAATAAGAAGCTCTATAACTATATTATCTATAAGCTATAGACGGTCAAAATCGAGGTATAGGTAAAGGTTTTATAGATCCTAACGTCTTATCTTGAAATCTACGCAAGCTATCCTATCTAGATATAGGGAGCCCTTAAAAGTAACTGTGACGTACTACTAAGACTAAGCGAAACTTGCAATAAGGTGTAGTAACCATTTTCGAGGCTCCTCCCTACGCTTCTATTTGATTTCGTAATACTAGCGGCACTCCTAATTAAGAGACTATAATTTAATCCAAGATTAGGACACTATAAGATGTAATAAGAGGAAGTATAGATAGTTTGGCGGAAACACGTAAACATAGAGCGAAAAAATGGGGTGACGTGGACGGAGCCCATAACTTTACGGCCTAAGGCATTCGCTTAGTTTTAAGTGTTCTTAAGACAACGCTAAGTTAGGCGTACTAGCTACAGGCGTTTCAGCTATAGGTATAACAGCTATAGACTTGTCTTAAATATAAATTAATTATCCCGTAATTATTATGTGAGAAGTGCGGGGTTATTTCGCACTAACTAGGATTGTCGATCTTATTAATTGGAGGTACTAACCAAGGTAGTGACGTTATATAAGTTTGCACTCCACAACAGCTATAGGGCTAAAGACGACTTCCTAGTATAATAGCGAGGTTCTTAGGTTTAGATATAGCCTTTTTATTTATATTAGGAGTAATAAGAACTTAATAGTAGAGCTATAGTATATAGTTTGTATTATACTATAAAAGATAGCTCTCTACTAATCAAGCGGTAAGGCGACGATGTAATTATAATTTTTAGGTAAGAAGTATATAAGATATATAGGAAGGTAAGATTGCGATAGGATTTTAAAACTTTAAGCTACTACTAAAGCTAGGACTATAAGCTCTCAAACCCTTATAGAGAAAAAGCAGTATATATATACGCTTGTAGCGTATATACTAACGATCTATTAGGGGTCTAATTTATAAGATAATCCCTAGCTAAGCCTAATTACGCTTTCTCCTCTTTAGTATGGTTAAATTAAACGATAGTAGTTCCGGAAAGATTAGCGCATTTTTTATAACTAATAATATCCCTTCTTTGAATATCAATACCCTAGATATAATCGTTTCACTACCTTTTTTCAATCTCTTCTTCCTTCCTGTACCTATAGACCTAGAATATACTCCTAACCTAATTCTCTTTATATCTATAGGAAGCTCGTTTATAGACTTAGGATGCGCTAGCTGCTTAGATGTTAAAAATAAAGACGCTTATAACTCGACTACCTACTTATAACTTCCTCCCTAGACGGCCACTATAACTCTTAATCTGTTGACATATATATATAGACCTCTTGTTTTTTATAATTGTAAATAATTAATACCAAATCGATATTGTCTAGCTTTCCGTACTAATAGTATTTACTTTTTAGGCTATCTAACCGCCTCTTTAATTGTTTATTATAGAGTTTAATAGACTATTTCTGCTTCGCTATACCGTATACTATAATGCGTAAGTGTTCTTAATCTTCTAGTCTTGGGATACTGGCCGTATATTAGTAAAAAAAAAAATTCTAAAAAAAGCTCTTAGTTCTTGGCAAAGAGCCCTTTTCCGGCCCCCTACCTTTCTAAGTTATAACTAATATTAGTATATTCTAAGCCGCGACCTATAGTTAAAATATAAGGTATAAATAGCGAATATATATCGCGCTCCTAAGCTTTGCATATCTACTATTCTCACTATAGATATTACGCAGTAGTATTTAGTAGGCCTTAGAGGCCTTATTACATTATCTATTATTAGCTATCTACTATTAATAATAATTAAATTTGCTTACATCTACACTATATTTTATTTTTTTAAGCACCTATTTTATCTATAGGTCAATCGATACTTAAGAGGCTCTAGAAAGACAATACGATTTAACGTAGTTTTAATTCTAGCGTTCTTAGTAGGGAACGTTCTTTACGTTACCGTCTAAGTTAAAGATATTTCTAGGCTTATAAGATACTCTAGGCTAATGTCTACAATTAATCTTATACCACTTTTATTAGGAGGCTAGATAAATATTATTACTAGCCGCTGTGGAATTAGGCTTAGTATATATATCTAGATACACTAATAGTTAGGAAGAGTAGCTATAGTTAAAGGCCTTATCTATATGGTAGCGGCTATATCTTTATAGAAGCCTAACTTACGTATATAGTTAGATATAGCGGCGCTAATAGTAAGTTAACTTAATTCTAGAGAATAGATATAAGCTAATAAGTAGGCTACTATCGCTATAGTTATTGTACTACTCTTTTTAGTCGCTAGTATACGTTAATACGTTTACGAAATCTTCTTAAAGCTCTACTTAATACTCGCGGCTATAGTTATAGCTGTAATATATCTTTATAGTCTATCTAAAGAGTTATTAACGTCGCTAATAATATATTTATTCTCGGCAATATGCCTATAGATATTTATAGGCGTTCTGTAATTTAGGTAAGTACTATACCGCAATATTAAGTATAGAAAGCCACTAAATTAAGTAATAGTACGAACAATAGCTTTTAAAACACCTAATAGGAGAGAGATACCTATTCGGGATGCTGTGTATATATATATACAACTATCGAGACCTTAGAAGCCCCGAGCTGGCTAGTACGTCTATCTCTGTATTCTAGGAGTGAGCTATACCTCATTTGCGCAGTCGCACCCCTTTTACGTATCTTAGTAGTATCGCGATACTAGGGGCAATACTGTTGTGGTTTTTATTATCTAGAAAAGGGGTGGATTTATAAGGAACTTGTGCTTAAATACTAACAATAGCTATAATTCTGAAATAAGAGCCGTAATTAAGGGACCGTATGGGAAGGAACTTGACCTCGAATTATACGGGACTGTCCTATTATTCGCTATAGGGATTGGAATAGTAGGGCAGCTTCCGTATATTACACAGCTTCTAGAAGGATACTATAATTGCGAAGTAAAAACTCGAAGGATCGCTCTGTTTTAGGAACTAGACTCTAAATATAAGCTCTCTTATACTTCTATATAGATAGCTGCTAATAACTACTCTAAAAGTGTATATAGCTTAGGTCGCTAATATAATAATAGATCTACTTGCTAGAGACATCAATAAGGTGTATCCACTTTAATCTTAATAAGATATTTATATTAATTAGTTGCTAGATCCTCGATATTTAGCTTTTTGTCTTAGGTAATTATATTTCTATTAAAACTAAGCGAGGAGATATTATATATTCTGGAGATTGTATTAGTATAATATACGTAGTTATAAAGGCTAAGAGTCTAATTAAATCTAAAATCGAAGGTTGAAAGGGTCGTACAGTAGTTTCCTGTAAGTTGTAATAATTAGTCTACTATTCGCTACCGCTAAAATATAAAAATAGTATACATAAATGATAAGACGAGCTATAAGATTTACGAGATTATTTAATATATGTTAGATAAGGACATTTATTTAATAGAACTAGACTTTTATCTATATTCGCCTTGAGGATATAATAGGAGACTAAATAACGCGCTTAATTATAAGAAATCGAAGGGCATTGTAAGAAGTGTCTAGATTTCGCCTATGAATTTGTAGGAATTCTCTAAAGCTATTAGGCATACTATTACGATAAGCTCTGCTAGTAATATTTTTATATTAGCGCTCATTGCTTAGTTTCTATTAACGTTTATAGTTAGATAGGTACTAATAGTCACTTCTCTATTTATTAATATACGTAGAGCTTTATATTCGGGTTGCTATAAGTATTTATTACTACTTAGTAATTATTTTAAACGCCTACTATATAAGTATATTTCTGCTTAGAGATGCGCTCGTGTTCTATTATGCTCTATTTTACGCTATAATCCTCTAGGCTAGCGAGGTGTTTAGGTTGCTAATAATATAAAGGGGCACTCCCTATAAGTATACTTATAAAATAACACAGCCTAGCTACCTTTAGCGCTCGCTCATTTAAGGCTATACTATTATAACGCTATCCTAATATAATTTATAAGGAAGCTAAGCTAACTAAACGAGATTAGATAAGCCTGTGGATTTTAAAAAAAAAATAGAGGGTTTTAGAACTGCACTACTGCATAATTACAAATACTTATTCCGCTAACAATTAATTAAAGCCCTTAGGCTATAAAGGTTGACCGTTTACAGCCCTACGGGATACGGGTTACCCTTGCTTTTTACGCCACTTATAGATATATACTAACCGTTAGTGCATATATTTTAAATAGTAAAACTCTAGCTTGACTCTAGGTTTAGGAATTCTATTTATAGTAGGTCTATAGTTATAAATCCGTCACTATATCTTAGGAGAGCTTTAATACCGTCTATCTCTACCTAATCCTTAGTTAGTAGTAAGGGAACCCTTTTTTAAGACTAAATTAGTTCCTAAATTAGGCCCTTTCTACTTATAGAATATTTAATATAGGTATTACAATTCTGGAAACCTAAGGACCCGTAATTATTAGCGGCCTATAGGAACCTCTTTTGGTCCCCTAGTTTAACATAACGTAATTACCTCTGCCTTACTATACTATAGGCCCATTTACGCTATTTTTAGTAGGTTTACCTATTTAAGCGGAAATAAAGAACAAAGCCCCCTATATATCTCTGCTTCTTAGTCTTATTTAAATTTATAAGAAATCCACCTAGGATATATATTAATAGTTATACTCGTCACTATATACCTAGTCTACTTCCACTATAATAATATTATAGCTATAATAGATAAAGTGGCCTAACTAATCTGTAAGGGGCATTAAGCGGTAATTAAGAGCGCAGCTGCCGAAAACCTAGAAGCAAGTCTCCTAGCTAGAGCAGGTGGTAGTTAAAAAGCCCCTATCGTCTTTTTCTGGCGCTAATATCGCGCTAATCTGCAAAAAAGACTAGGGAAATTTATCCCCTATATCCCTAAAAGGTGTAGGAATAAGCTAGGAGGGTAGGGGGAATAAAAAACTAACCGTTAAGCCGGATAAAAATCAGAGTGGTAGAGAGACTAAGAGTTTATAACTAGAATACGAGTATTAGTTCCCTAAATGTGACGAAATGTTTATATATAGCTGCAGCTTATATAAAATCTAAAGAGCTAGGGTCTTTAGCCTTATATAGATATAGTATCGGACGGACTTACTAAGGAGTACTCTGTTCTATTATAAGAGGCTTTAGAGCCTTACTATATATACTAATTTTTTATAATCGACTTCCGATTAATAAGTGATTATTTTACCTAGATAGAAAAGTGGGATCGTAGACTGGTCCAATAGTTGAAGTTATTGCGACCGTAACGCGAGATCGGCTTCTATTAATTTTATCCACTTTAACTATACAAAAATATAGAACATATGCAAAGGAATTAATATTTAAGGGAGTAATAGTAGATAATAGGTATGGAAGTCAAACTGTATGTAGATATTTGTGTTAGAGTCGGCTTTAGTAGAATATTCGACAATTATTTTAGTTCAATTTTACCCCTTATGCAAGTTTATCTTCAATTTCTATTTGCAATTTTTAGCAATTAATAAGTACCTGCTAAAGAGATTTAACAACGATCCTTGCTTCTACTATAATATATATACTTCTATAATACTTTTACCGTAGACGCCAAAGCTCTAGCATAAGCTAACCATTCTCCTACGTTGTCCGTTTAAGCATCTACTAGAGATTAGGAGTTGGCATCTCCTTAGATATTTGCAATTTTTTTTTAGTCGCTTCAACTACTACGGATGACTTATCTTTGCGGCGGATCTCTGTATTAACAGCAGTAGGTGTTGGAGATCTATCTAAAGTAGGCGGAAGGAGACGGATTTTTGGTCGATTATGCCTAAATATAATTCTTAGTATTAAGAGTTATCTATAGGTTTATGCCTTATAGTTGTAGATTTATAGCTTTATAGCATTGTTCTAGGAATAAGAACTATTTACTATAAATAATTAGGCCCTACTTTCGGTCTGTGTTAAATTTAGAAACGGTAGGGTCCTAGTTTATAGCTTCCGCCTTAATACTAGGGTTATTCTTAGTTAGTAGAGTTTATAACGCTTATATATAGCGTAGGCTATATCTAATATAGAAATATAATATTATAACTTCTCGCTTATTAATTTAGTGGCTACTCCCCTAGCTTATATTAGATATAAGGTATTAATTCTTGCACTTAAGAGATAAGTAAGTAGAAAGATTATGTAGCCGTATAATCAAGCCTTAGGAAGCGTATAGAAGAAGTAACTAAATTTAAGACTGTTAGTTACAAACTTGAAATTATTTAATTAATTAAAGTAATCCTATATCTGTTTAAGGAGTTAAAAATAGGGATACTTTACTAAAACTAGGTTTTATTACAACCTTGTAGATAAGAGCACTGCTTCTTCTAACTTATATACGCCCGAATATCTACTATTTCTATAGAGGCATCCTTTCTACTAAGTCCTAGTTTCGTATTAATTCTCTTATTCTATACCGGCTGGCCTTACGCTAAATTGGTTCGCCTTTATAAATAACCGTATCTAGCCCGATAATACTATATTGTAGAGGTTCTACTTTAACAACCTTGAATTTAACTGCCTATATACCGTAATAAGCTATAAAGCTATCTCCTTTATATACTAGCTAGAAGGCTTCTTAGAAGTATAGAGTAAGAAATTTATTAAATAGTAAACTAGTAATGCCTTAAATAGTATCTATAAGAGGGCGAATAGTAATATACTAGACCTTTAAAAAAATAAGTTAGTAGTTAGTTTTTAAGGAATAGATAGATATATAAATCTAATATTTAAGCATAGGTAAACGGAAATGTACTTATCTAGCCTAATCTAAAGATTGTATTGGATAACCTAATTTACCTTAGTGCTGCTATCCTCTAGATTATTGTCCTCTAGTATAACTAAAAGGGTGTATTTTCCTTTTTCCCCGTTAACTAATACTATACTACTACGGCATAACTGGAGATCTCTTATAGTATTACTTAATAGGGTAATAATAGAACTGTTATTGCTAAAAGTGTTAGTAACGCTATAAAGTTCTTTCCTTAGAATTAAACCTTTATAATATAGCTTAAGCACTTATACTAAAGAATTCGGCCTCCTTTCCTCCGCTATCTTATTAGCCTATAAGAAATATTAGACTTAAGTCAGATATAGGAAAAATTAACCTTACACTAAGAGGGGGGACCTTTTGATATCCCCTATAACGAAAATTTCCTTTAATCTACATTTTTAGTATTAATAATAGATCTAAGTAGCAAGATATAGGAAGTTATTAGACGTGGGTTTAGGTGCTCTTGGAAAGCCCTCTTTAGTATACCGTTAATTTAGTTAAGGTATAAGCCTAATACTATTTTTAGACCTCCTCGGCTTCTAAAATAGTTACTAGATATTTTAGAAATTTAAAGGGGTCTGATAGAATAGTAGATACTATAGCGCGGGGTAGTAGGGAAATGCTAAGTCTCGTATAGTCCTTCGCTAAGAGATCCTAGCCTAAGGAAATGCCCAGACGCTATACCTAAAATTGTTAAGCCATCTAATGTTACCGATTACTTCTTAAAATAGCTTAAGTTTATATAAGTTCTCGACCACTCCTGCTAAATAAAGGAAGTTTAATTTAGGCCCTATTCCTCTTAGCTATCTATAGGTCTTTTCTTATCTAGAAGGGCTATATTTTGGTTCCTTACCGGGTTCTAGTTTTTAGGCACTTAGTATATCCCCTTGCAAGGATTATAGTATAATAGTATAGGATATAATTTAAAGCCTACTATATACTCTTAGCTAGTAATAGCACTACCTTAAATAAACAATCGTTATATTTGATACATAGGTACTTTATCTTTAAACTCGGATTAGGAAAAAGTTTTATAGTAATAGAAGCTGTCTCCAAAAGTTTCTTGCATACTAACGATTGTATAAGCGATTTTAGTTATTTATAATAGACGACGATTAAAAGTTACTAAGTAAGGAAGCTGTGGATCTAGCTATAGAAGAAGCGCGGAATTGGCTTCGAGTGGGATAGAGCAAAGGGATAAGAATATTTAAGGACAGGATTACCATGCATTTTAGTACCGAGAGACTCGCGTCTTTTACACTGGAAGATAGCGTAAATCTATAGTTATTTATAATAGCCTATAGGGGATAAAGCGGGAGAATATACGTTAGGAGACCTTAAATCTAGAACCTTTATTTAAGGCGGAGACCGGTTTAGGCCATGGTAATAAAAGAGGGATAGGTCTAAGCCACTAAGCACTGGCTATCTCCTTAGTTCTTTACTCTATAGTAAAGTGAAAGTATATATTTAAGGGACGGTTAGCGCTCGAAACCGGCGAAATATAACTATTTGCAATTGCTATCGTCTATATAGAGCATATAGCGAGTTAGTTAGTCACTAGTTAGGCAATTACTAAGATATTATAGCAGGGCTTTACCTACTTAGGAAGCACCCGGTGTAATAGATTGTGCAATTTTTTGCCACGTTTTCCTAATAAGTAGTGTTTGCAGCTTCTACTAAATCTACCTACCTAGACTAAATCCTAAACCTTTAGTAGATTCCCTCTTAATTCCCTAAAATATAAGCTAGTCTTACTCGGCCACTATTTCCTTACAAGTGTATTTTTTAAGCACCTTTTATATTAACTGGACAGCTTTATAGACCTTCTATAGTAGATTAAGCGTAGAGTACTAGTGTTCCTAATAACGTATAAGACGTTGCTATAAGAGGAAATTCTCCCTTATAAGCCTTTAAAGAGTCTTTAGTTAGTCTCTTTTCTAGAATTCCTTAACCCTTTATATTAAGGACTTAATAGAGAAAGATTTATTTATGGTGTGGGGTTCTATAGTTAAAACCTTAGTTTAGTAGCTAGAATTAGTATCTATATTATAGTCTATAAGATAGGTAGGGATACGCTTTTAATAGTTATCTAGTAGAAAATACTTTAGGTGGAGAAACCCAGGACCTAAATATATCCCTTTTTGCTATTATTATCTATAACCCGCTTCTGGTCCTAAGGACCCTATTCTAGAGTAGCTGACGCGCGGACTAGTAGTACTCCTAGTTATCTTTATCTTAGGTCTATTTCTAAAACATTAACTATTATTTATAAGGACGCTTCTACCTTTTATTGCTGCATTCGAGCGTACTCTTATTATAGCAAATTTTTATATCTAGAAACACTTTAAGCCGACTTAAGCCTTTCTCCTCGACCTAGAAGTTTAATTAACATTTTGACTAAAAAATTAAAAAAATTAGTATGTTCTGTAGATGCGGTTTTACGCTAATATAGTCTAAAAAGAACTCTAGTAGGTCTACGTTAGGGGGTAAGCCAATTTATATCCCTTATATTATAGAAGGTATAGAGGAATATCCTTGTTTTAGTAAAGAAAGGGCAACTATAGTGCGTTTTTATAAGCCTAGTTAAATCCGTTTTAGAAGATCTCCCACACCGTTACTAGAAACTATAGTAATAGGAAATTTAGCTAGCAATACTGGGGAAGAGTAAGGAAGGGCGTCTACTTACGAGCCAAGTGGATTAGAGATAGTGCACGTTTATTTACTTTTTGTTAGTTATATATTACTTAGATAATGTGTTAATAATAGCTCTTGCGATATAAGTATAACTAATAGTTTAATAGTAATCTATATAGGAGCTAATAAGTAATTTTAATTAATTGCTAGCCTCTTCTATTATATCTAAAATAATAAAACAAGACACTATATTAGCACTAAATTAATACTATAGCTATATAAATAAAGATAGTAGATAAAAGCGTAGAGACTAGGAAACTCTACTTAGATAGGACACTGGCTCTAGTGAGAATGCTAAGGTCCGCTAGTATAGGCGTTACGAATGGTCGGGCTGAAGGTATAGCGGTTGTATTAAAACTAAAGGTTGAGTTAGTAATATAAGGCGAGACCGTAGTAGTATTAGACTAAGAGGTTGCGGAGTATATAGTAGGAAATCTGTCTATTTGATTATAATACACTATTAGGGTTAAGTTTAAGAGAGAGACACTTTTGGGCCCACGCGAGCTAGACGTGGTAGTGAAATTGGTAAGGCTGATGATACTAGAGCCTAAAAGATTACCAATCTGAATTTTAATAGTTACCTCTATATAAGGGGACGAGATATTTACTAAGGGGAAGAGATAAAAAGAAGCTAGCGCTGGTTTAGTAGTAAACGTAGTTGTAGTTTAGGCGACCCTTCTAAGGCTTACTTAAATTTAAGCTAGACCTAGACTAGAAAATATAAACACTTATGCGATAATAAGGAAATGTATAGCTTTGTTTATTATATGGAACTTACTAAAACTTACTTTTAGCTAATATAAGTGCGAAAGTTATTATATATATGTAATCGCCCCTATATTTAGATATCCTAAGAGTATAAAGAGGGCCTAGAATATGTCCTTATATTAGGTAACGAAGCAGATACCTAAGTATTGGTAACTAATTTTAGCTAACGGAATCCGCATTCTGGCTACTCTAGTGTAGAGCCTAAAAATGGGCCTTAAACTAGGTAACTACTTTTGTCCTCTAAAGTCCTAATAATATAGAAAAAGGGGTATAAAAGGAATAGTGCTTTATTAACTACGGTAATTATATCCTACTTATTTACTCTAAAATTATCTTACTTATAGCGTTCTATTAGCTGGCCTAATATTACTATAGCTAGCTTCTCTAGAGTATGCCTCCCTAGCCGCGACTAATTAATACTAATTAAGTATAAGCCTTAAGTCCTAAACGACGAAGCGGACGTTTAAGTAGATAGGAGGCTCCTCCTAACCTATAGGTTCTCCTAACTAGTAGAAGAAACTTAATAGTAAGAAGCCTAGTAAGAAGTCTAATAAGAAGTCTAAGGAGAGGAAACTAAGGGGAATTTTAAACTAGAAGTTAAGCTGGGAACCAAACCAGGAACCAAACTGGCATTAGTTCCTTTATTGGTTCTATATTCTCTCTAGGAAGTAGGGATACTAGGGATACTTTACCTTTTTATAAGGAGCGTACTAACCAAACTCCTATATATATAAGTGCCGTAACTAGAAGAGGCGTACCGCCACTACCTCTCTTTCCGCTACCGCGCCTTAATCTACCACAATAGCATATAGGGCCTACTTCCGCTCCTACTACTACTATAGTAGCCACTATGCCTAAGGACTTATAATAGCCTAGTAAATCTTCTTCCTCCTTGCCGGGGCTATAGGGGGAATCCTTTAGTGAAAACGCTACTTTACCTTTCTTAACTTTATAGTAACCTAAAACCCAATCTTAACTACTAAGCCCTAGAGAAGCTGCCGAGCCCAATATATCTTCTACTTCGCCCCCCTTATAAGTTGGCCCCCTATAGGAGGTCTATATAAGGTAGGAAGAAGTACTAGAAGAAGATTAGAATAAGCTTCTATTATAACTTTTAGAAAATATATTAAAATAAGTGTTTTATTTAGCAGAACTAATAGGATCTAGTAGTGACTTTTCCTAATATAGCTCTTGTTATTAGGTTATAAGGAATGAGGTTAAGAATGGTTAGTTTATAGACATATATAATAGAT
>Ga0193728_1000384_pt1 | contig 21311 bp, 13 predicted proteins | sample U1c1metaG_FD_143037 | JGI IMG/M metagenome (GOLD analysis project Ga0193728, IMG submission 143037) | Soil microbial communities from a riparian zone of the East river system, Colorado, United States - U1c1 | ecosystem: Environmental > Terrestrial > Soil > Riparian zone | place: USA: East River...
AAACTTAAGTCGATGCGATGATGCTCGACCCCGCAATAATGCGATAGCACGCTCAAGATGGGATTGCCGCGGGTCAGATCGGCATAGGTGCTGTCGGTGCACCAAATGGGCCAGGGGCTCGCCGCTTCGCGCAGCATATAGAGACCCGTGGTGTGATCGACTTGTCCATCGACCAGAATGATCGCGGCCAGGGCGCTGTCGCGCATCTTACGTCCCGGCTGCAGATCCGGATTCGCGCGCAACTGCGCCAAGATATCCGGCGAGGCGTTCACCAGCACCCACGAGTCGCCGCCGGCTACGTCGCCCCCGGTTACGGCGATGGAGGACTGGGTGCGCGCTTGGGCACGCAAGGTGCCGCTGCGATACCCCCGGCAATTGGGACAATTGCAATTCCATTGGGGAAAGCCGCCGCCGGCGGCCGACCCAAGGACCCGGATCTGCACCTACGGCGCCGGGGCGCGGAAGCTTAACGAACGCCCGCGCCCTTCAGCGATTGGACACGTACATGGTGATTTCCATGCCGAACCGAATCTCGACCGCTTGTGGGGTTTCCCATTTCATGATCAATCTCCTCGAGTTGAACAATGATTGATGTTCCTACCGAAGACGGGGCGGCTGAATCCTCAGGTTCATGAAACTGAACTCATGATTTTCATGAGGCGGCGCGGACGTCGCAAGCGGACGTCGCGAGCGGACGTCGCGATTTGCGAGGGCCCTGATACCATGCGGCCAATGCGACTGCGGACACGCTTGAATCTCGTGGTGACCGGCCTCAGCGCCGCGTTTCTCATGGTGTTGATTGCGGCCGAAATTCAGAGCATGCGCGGTTCCGTCCGCGAGGAAATCGAGGCGGCCAATCGGGTCGCAGCGCAGTTCCTAGGCAGGCTTACGGCGATTTATTCCAATGTCGGCGGCCCGGACGCGGTCCTGCAATTCCTGCAGCAATTGGGCAGGGTGCGCTCCAACGAGGTTTATCTTACGTCGCCCACCGGCGAGGTGCTGTATCGCTCGCCGGCGGCGACTTACAAGGCGGGTCGCGAGGCGCCGGCGTGGTTTGCGCATTTGCTGGCGCCGCAGGCAGCCCGGCAGATTTTCGTGTTGCGCGGCGGTTTATCGCTCATCGTCGAGGCGCAACCCTCGCGTGCCCTGCTCGATGCCTGGGACGAGATTACACGGCTTTGCGCCATTGCCGCGATCATGCTGCTGCTGGTCAACTTCCTGGCGCTTTGGTCGGTGGCGCGCGCGCTCAAGCCCTTCCCCATCATCGCGGACGGTCTCGAGCGCATTCAGCAGGGAGATCTGGCATTTCGCTTGCCGCCCCTGAAAGGGCCTGAAGCCCAGGCCATGGGTACGGCATTCAACCGCATGGCGCAGGCCGTGCAGGACAAGGTGATGGCGGAGCGCAAGGCGCATGTGCCGCCCCTGAAAGGGCCTGAAGCCCAGGCCATGGGTACGGCATTCAACCGCATGGCGCAGGCCGTGCAGGACAAGGTGATGGCGGAGCGCAAGGCGCATGAGGCCGAGGCGCGGCTCGAGGAACGGCGTGAGTTGGCGTCCCTTGCTGACCAACGCGTCGAAGAGGAGAGGCGCCTCATCGCACACGAACTGCACGATGAATTCGGCCAATCGGTCACCGCAATCCGCAGTCTTGCGCTCGCCATTGCGAGCCGCTCAGCGGAGCGTGATCCGGAGACGGGAAACGTGGCGCGCCTGATATCCGAGGAGGCTGCGCGATTGTACGACGCCATGCATGGCCTGATTCCCAGGCTGACGCCGCTGTCCTTGGACACGCTGGGGCTTGCCGGCACGCTGGAAAGTTTGGTGCGCGACTGGCAGCGGCGCCACCCCGGGATTGCCCTATCGCTGCGCCAACAACTTAAGCAAGATTTGGGACCGAGCATCACCCTGACTGTCTACCGGGTGGTCCAGGAGGGATTGATCAATGCGCTGCGCCATGCGCAGCCTTCGCAGGTGGAAATTGTCGTGGAATGCGACGCACGCCGAATTGTCGTCAGCGTCACCGACGATGGCTGCGGACTATCTGAGGAATGGGCCCGGCCTGGGCATTTCGGGCTGCGCGGACTGAAGGACCGCGTGCAGCAGTTGGATGGTGTTTTCAGCATCGGCAGCGCCGGCGGCCACGGCGTTCGTCTCACCGCAGACATTCCGTTGGGATTGCCCGCATGATCCGTGTGCTGCTGGTCGACGATCACGCCGTCGTGCGCATGGGATTTCGGCTGCTGCTGCAATCCGTTGCGGATCTCAAGGTCCTGGCTGAGGCTGAATCGGGCGAGCGGCCTCGAGGCGCTGCGGCGGATTCGCGCACGAGATCCGCATGCGCGCGTGCTCACGCTGTCGGCACAGGACGATCCCATGCATGCGCGACGCGCGTTGCAAGAGGGCGCGCTGGGATTTTTGTCGAAACGCAGCGCGCCGGAGGCACTGATCGAGGCGGTAACGGCGGTCGCGGCCGGCCGACGCTACTTAGACCCTGTGCTTGCGCAAAAGCTCGCCCTCGCCGAATTCGATGGCGGCGCGAAATCGCCGGTTGAGCGATTGTCGGAGCGCGAGTTCGAGGTGTTCATCCGCTTGGCCGGCGGCGCTACGGTGCAGCGCATCGCCCAGGATTTGAATCTCTCGGCATCGACCATCGGAACCCATCTTTACAACATCAAGCAGAAACTCTGCGCCGCGAACCAGTCGGAACTCACTCTGATCGCGATTCGTCACGGCCTGATCGAGGCCTGAATTCGGCGGGTGCGAGATCGAATGCCGCACTGCGCCTCAGTAACGGCGCAATCGCGACTGCACCACTGTAACGGACATGACACAGTTCCCACCGCAGTGCGCCGCAAGGGAATTCTGCGGGAATCGTAAATGCATGATTTATAAAGTCTTATGCACCGTGCCTATTTTCTTTTCGTAATTAGGCCGGATGGCATAAGCATTGCTATTTCATATCGCGGCCCTGAAGAGCACATTCCGCATGGCACGCAGGATAAGACTACATACGCCGACCTACGCAGCAGGAGAATTGAGATGATGCTCACAGCAAAACGTCGCGTCAAAATACTTTACGCCATCGCAGCGCTCGCCATGACGTGTAGTGCCGCCATGGCCGCATCGGATACCGAGCAATTCCAGCGCTTCAAAGACCCGAATCAGTGGGGTGCCCCAGCGGGCAATCTGAATCTGACTCGCTACAGCACGCTGGACAGCATCAACGCCGCCAATGTCAAAGACCTGCAGATGGTGTGGTCGCAGTCGAGCGGCACGCTGCGCGGTCATGAAGGACAGCCGCTGGTCATCCAAGATGTCGGCGGCAAGCCCATGATGTTCATGGAAAGCGGTTGGCCGAACATCGTCCAAGCGCTGGATCTCTCCGACCCGGATCATCCGGCGCAGGTGTGGCATTACACCAAGACCAGCGGTCGAGATGAGTCCGCCGTACCCCGCGCCTGTTGCGATACGGTGAATCGCGGTCTGTCGTATGCCGGCGGGAAGCTCGTGTTCGGCACCCTGGACGGCTACGTCATCGCCCTCGATGCCGTTACCGGCAAGGAGCTCTGGGTCGTCAAGCACGCCTTTCCGGACAAGGGCGAGACCATCACGCCGGCCCCGATTATCGCGAATGACAAAGTCATCATCGGCTTCGGCGGCGATGAATTTGCGGCTCGCGGCCGCGTCACCGCCTATAACCTCGCCGACGGCAAGAAGGTGTGGGAGTGCCATTCCACCGGCAGCGACGCCGATGTTTGCATGACCAAGAATACCAACAAGAAGCATCCGGAATACGGGCAGTTCGGCAAGGATCTAGGCCTGCATACCTTCCCCGGCGATGAGTGGAAGCGCGGCGGCGGCGCGGCGTGGGGCTGGTATGCCTACGACCCGGCGCTGCACCTGGTGTACTACGGGACCGGCAACCCGGGTCTCTGGTCTCCGCAGTATCGCTGCGCTGAACCGCTGACGCAGGAGAATTGCAACAGCGGCAAGTTCGACAACAAGTGGTCCATGAGCATCTTTGCGCGCAACGTCGACACCGGCGAAGCAGAGTGGATTTATCAGATGACCCCGTTCGACCAGTGGGACTATGACGGCGTCAATGAAGTCGTGCTGGTCGACATGAATGTCGACGGCCAGATGCGCAAGTCCCTGGTGCATTTTGACCGCAATGGCTTTGCCTATGTTCTGGACCGCACCGATGGCACGCTGCTGCGCGCCCACAAGTACGTCACGACGAACTGGGCGGAAAAGGTCGATATGAAGACCGGGCGGCCCGTCAAGGTGCCCGAGCATTCGCCGCTCAAGGCCGGCGTCAATACGCAGGCGTGTCCATCCGCGATGGGCGGCAAAGACCAGCAGCCGGTGGCGGTGGACCCCACCGATCCCACTAATTTCTATGTGCCGACGAATAACTGGTGCATGGAAGATGAACCTCAGGAGCGATCGCACACCCAGCAGGGAACTGTTTACGTGTTCGCCAACGTGTTCATGTATCCTGAAAAACCGGGCGTCACCGGCAAGTTCAAGAAGTTCAACGTGGTGACGGGCAAGACCGAGTGGGAAATTCCCGACCAATACCCGAACTGGGGCGGCGCGCTGGTGACGGCCGGCGGCTTGGCGTTCTACGGCAGCCTGGGCGGTGACTTCCGGGCGGTTGACCGTACCAGCGGCAAGGTGGTCTGGTCCCGCAAACTGGGTTCCGGAATCATCGGCAATCCCATCACGTACTCGGTGAAGGGCAAGCAGTACGTCTCCGTGTGGTCCGGTATCGGCGGTTGGATCGGCCTGCCGGTGACGGCAGGACTGGATTTGAACGACAAGTTCGGCGCGATCGGCGCGACCGCGATGACCAAGGCCGCTAACCTGAGCTTGATCCCGCAAGGGGGCACGCTGTACACGTTCAAAGTAGGAAACTGACACACGCCTGGGCCTCAAAAATAAACCCGGTGGTCAACGCCACCGGGTTTTTTGTGCATGGTGCGCGGCGACAATATACTGCCGCATGTGAAACCTTCCCCGCGGCTACTGTCCAATCTTTGGAGATGGCAATGTTTAAGACCGCAATCTTAAAGACCGTAATCGTTTCCCGGCCTGCTTGCCTGCTCATTGCGATGGCGCTGAGCGGGGCGGCATGGGCTGCCCCGCTCAAGTCACTGACCGTTTGCGCGGACCCCGGCAATATGCCCTTGTCAAATCAGAAGGGCGAGGGATTCGAGAACAAGATTGCGCAGCTCATAGGCGCGTCTTTAGGCACGGGGGTTCAATACTACTGGCGGCCTTCGATCGAGCGCGGGCTCATGCGCACGACGTTGAGCGAGGGCAACTGCGATCTGTGGATGGACATGGCCTCGGATACCGAAGGGGCCGAGGTACTGTCCCCGCTGTACCGCTCGACTTTTGTCCTGGCGTATCGCAACGACAAGGGCATCAATATCAAAAATCTGGATGCGCCGGTTCTGAAGAGCCTTCGCGTCGGCGTATTCCAAGTCTCTGCCATTCGCACCGCGTTGGCCGAGCACCACGTCATCGACAACACCGTGATTCACTATCTGAGCCACAACGGCGATCTGGTGGCGGACAACCAGCCCTCGCACCAGGTACAGCAGGTCATTGACGGCAGCCTGGATGTCGCTGCGGCGTGGGGACCCATGGCCGGCTACTACAAAACAGTGGTGCATGCGCCGTTGACGATCCAGCCGGTGAATATGCTGGAAGATGAAGTTCCGATGGAATTCGACATGACCCTCGCCGTGCCGCGAGGCCGGCCGGACATCAAGGCGGCGGTAGAGCAGGCAGTCGCGCAGAATGCGGGCGAAATCCAGCGGATTCTGTCCGACTTCGGCGTGCCGCTGGTCAAGTGCCAAGAGTGCACCGTCTCCGGCGACCTGCCTTCGCACGGGCCTTATAAGCCGGCGAGTGCACCGTCTCCGGCGACCTGCCTTCGCACGGGCCTTATAAGCCGGCGAAATCTAAAACCCAAACGGCGGCGGTTACGGCAAAGATGCGGGCGGCCCGGATGGCCGAACTGAAAAAATGGCTGGCCGAGGGCGCCGATCCCACCGATGAGTTGAACGATGCCATCGTGGCCAATGACATTGATCGTGTGGGCTATTTGTTGGCTCACCGCGCAGAGGTCAACTCCCATGACGGGGATGGCTTCACACCGCTGATCAGCGCCATACGTTTCGGCTTCATCCCGGTCGCGACCTTTCTTGTCGATCACAAGGGGGATGCCAATCTGCCCGATCGAAATGATTGGACACCGCTGATGTGGGCTGCCTGGGGCGACAATCCTGCTGTGATCACGATGCTGCTCAAGCACGGCGCGAAAATCGATGCGGCCGACCGGGACGGTCTGACGCCGCTGGCCATCGCCACCCAAAACGCCAAGATCAAGGCGGCTCATGCAATTCTCGAGGCCGGCGCCGACGTAAACGCGCCGGTTGCCAAGGGCGGCTACACGCCGCTGATGCTTGCATCCATTTCCGGTTCCAAGGAATTGGTGGCATCCCTGATCGAACATGGCGCAAAGGTCAACGCGACGAATCCAGGCGGTGTAACCGCGCTGATGGTCGCGGCGGCGGGCAATCGTTCGAGCATTGCCGTGTTGCTGCTCAAGTCGGGCGCCGACCTCAATGCGCGCAGCGAAGACGGCCGCACCGCGCTCAGCATTGCGCAGGCGAACAACAGTGAGGCCGTGGTCAAGATGCTGCAGGAAGCCGCCGCGGATGGCTCCAAAACGAGCTGACGGCGAGCACCTGAATGATATTACGATCGAAGGAGAGTGACAGTGAGAAGAGGCTTTCTAGTTGCGGGGATCGTCGCGGTTTTCGCCGGCGCCGCCGCATTGTGCACCTTGGAAGCGGTGTGGGCCGATGCGCCTGCGGCAGCCGTGGACTACACCAAAATCTCGCCGATGGATCTGGTTAAAAAGGCGCCGAAGGGCTCACTGGCCAATCCCTACAAAGATTCTCAAGCCGACATCGCGCAAGGGTCGTGAGAATGTCGTCGGCCCGATGCCGCCCTTTGGCGAAATCATCAAGAATTCCGATGATCTCTGGAAAATATTTGCCTTTGTGCGCTCAAAATATTCCGGCGATCCTGCCTACAAATTTGGGACACCTGCGGGTCAATAAACAGAATGCTGCAGTGCAGATTGCAGGCTGGCCGCAAAAGGCACAGCCTCCCAAGGCGCGGGCGGCATCGGCACGGCCGCGATAGACGCGGGCACAACGTGGTTGATTAAAAGCCACGGGTAGCTCTGGTTTCGCAAGGACGATGGGGGAGTTCATGACGAATCTCAATCTCGCTACGAGCCACGCGTCGCGCGTGATTCATGTGGTCCAGAACCGTTTGCAACCCGCAGGCATCGAGCCGCATGTGACTCGCTCCTGGCAGCGCTGTTTGCAGGAATACCACCTCGAACCCGCGGCGCCGCGGCAAAGTACGGTACTCACGTCACACGCCGTCAAGGAATCGCAGCAGCGAATGGGTGAGTTGCTGCCGGTGGCTCGCGCTGAAATGGAGAGCCTGTACGAACAAATCGCCGGATCGGGTTTCGCCGTCATTTTGTCCGACACCCAAGGCGTCGTCCTGACCACCATCAGCGACCCGACATTGCAGCGCGAGTTTCGGCATGCCGGGCTGTTGCTCGGCGCCCTGTGGGATGAACGGCATGAAGGGACCAATGGCATCGGCACCTGTCTTGCCGAAGGGTATCCGGTGACCGTGCATCGGGAAGAACATTTCCGCGGCTATAACCTGGCATTGTCGTGTTCGGGCGCGCCGATTCTGGACGCTCACGGTTCCATCATGGCGGTGCTCGATGCCTCCACGGCAAATTCGAACGATAGCCGCCTGATTCAGCGCCATACGATGGCGCTTGTGTTGATGTCCACGCACCTCATCTCGCGCTGGAATTTTCTGAATGAGTTCAGCCAATCCTGGATACTGCGTTTCCACAGCCGCCCCGAATTCGTCGGGCTTCTGCATGAGGCCCTGGTGGCGATGGATGGCTGCGGCCGGATCCTGGCCGTGAATGAGAGCGCGCTTCTGCAGCTTGGCTGCTCGACGCGCAAGGCACTGGTCGGTGAATCGATCGAAAGTTTCTTCCAATTCGATTTCGACGCGCTCGAGCGGCGCGCACAATTCGAGCCGAGCACGATTTGGCCGGTGCGCGATCTTGCGCACGGCCGGCGATTCTTTGCGATTGCGCGCGGACCGCTGCAGCGTGCCGCCCGCACCTGGAAGCTGGCGGCGCCGAATCAGAGCAGCGAAGCGGAGGAGGGCAAGCAACCCGGACGCCCGCAACACCACGTCGGCGAAGATTCGCAAATGCGCAAAAACCTCGCCGTGGGCCGCCAGCTATTCGCGAAGCAGGTGCCGATACTGCTGCAGGGTGCGACCGGAACCGGCAAGGAAGCATTCGCAAGGGCCTTGCACTACAGCGGACTGTGGTCCGATAAGCCGCTGGTGACGGTGAATTGCGCCGCCATACCGGAGAGCCTGATCGAAAGCGAATTGTTCGGCTATACGCGCGGCGCTTTTACCGGCGCGGTCAAGGAGGGCCGGGTCGGCAAGATCCTTCAATCCAATGGGGGCACCTTGTTCCTCGACGAGATCGGCGATATGCCGCTGATGTTGCAGACGCGCCTGTTGCGCGTCATCGAAGAGCGGGAAATCGTGCCGCTCGGCAGCGATCAAGCCATCCCGGTGAATCTGCACGTGATCAGCGCCACGCATCGCGACATTTGCCAGATGATCCAGGGCGGCGAGTTTCGCGAGGATCTTTATTACCGCTTGAACGGCATCACCTTGCAATTGCCGCTATTGCGCGATCGCGAAGACAAGGCCGATTTGATCCGCACGCTTCTGCAGGAAGAAAACGCCGACCAGGGAACGGCGGAGATTGCGGAAGATGCCTTTCAACGGCTGCTCGACTACGCGTGGCCCGGCAACATCCGCCAGCTGCGCAACGCGCTGCGCACAGCCTCGGCGCTTTGCCGCGATGGCGTCATCCGCCTGTCGAATCTTCCCCAGGAAATTCTGCACACCGACGCCCGCTCGATCCCGCCCCTCGCCGCCGGCAATTCGAACCCGGGCCCCACGATGGCATTGCCGTCGGCCGCACTGCGCGAAGCCGAGTGCGCCGCGCTGCTGCGGGAACTGGAAAGGATGCACTGGAACATCAGCCGCACTGCGCAGGCGTTGGGCATCAGCCGCAATACGCTCTATCGCAAAATTCACAAACACAATATCGTTCTCGAACAATAGCGGCCGGGCTTGCGGGGAGACGCCGATTTAATTGGCAGCGTCTCCCCGGCTCGCCCTTAAGAGACGGCGTCAGGCTTTCAGAACGCCCGACAGTTTTGCAGCCTGCGTTGCAAGCGCGTCCATCAATGGCGGACTCAAGCAGTCATATGGTTCGAGGCGCAGCTCTTTGAGCCGGCCGCGCACCGCATCCATGTTCGCGGGATTCGCACCCGCCTCGATGATGGAGGAAACAAAGGCGGCGAATCCCGGTGCCGACCATCCCGTCTCGGACGACAATTCCGTATGGACGAAATCGAGGCCGTAGAACGCGTGCTTGCTGTTCTCGATGCGGCCGAACATGTGCGTGCCGCAAACCTTGCAGGCATGACGTTGAATGGTCTTGGAAGGATCGACGATCGCAAGCTTGTCGCCATTTTGGGTGACTTTGACCTTGTCCTTCGAAACCACCGCAATCATCGAAAACATCACACCCTTGGGTCTCCAGCACTGGGTGCAACCGCATACGTGGTTGTGTGCCGTCTGCGCTCCGACCGATACCTTCACCGGCTTGTCCGTGCATTTGCAGGTCAGGGTTCCGCCGGAAAAATCCTTCGATCCCTGCTTGACGCCATTGTCGACCGACGGATGAATTGAAACTGCCATGATTCTTCCTCCAATGTTTTTCGTACAGCCGCTGACACGGCATTCAATACTTGATCACCGAACGGATCACCTTGCCTTCGTGCATCAACTCGAAAGCATCGTTGATCTCGATCCACGTAGCCGGGCAATTGTGAGCGGCCTTTGACGCCGCCAAATGCGGAGCCCCGCCAGACCCGCCCCGTGACCAACTGGAACGGACGCGTTGATATTTCCTGGCCGGCGCCCGCCACGCCGATAATAACCGATTCGCCCCAGCCCTTGTGGCAGCACTCCAGCGCCGAGCGCATCACGTGGACATTGCCGATGCATTCGAACGAGTAGTCGACACCGCCGTTGGTCAGATCGACGATAACCTGCTGCACCGGCTTATCGTAGTCCTTTGGGTTGACGTAATCGGTGGCGCCGAGCGCTTTGGCCATGGTCCATTTGCTGGGGTTCAGATCCACCGCAATGATGCGCGAAGCCTTCGCCATCACCGCGCCTTGCACCACCGACAAGCCAATGCCGCCGAGGCCGAATACGGCCACGGTAGATCCCGGAGTTACCTTTGCCGTATTCAGCACGGCACCAATGCCGGTGGTGATGCCGCAGCCGAGCAGGCAGACCTTTTCCAACGGCGCCGTTGCATTGATCTTGGCCACGGAGATTTCCGGCAGCACGGTGTGCTCGGAAAACGTGCTGGTTCCCATGTAGTGCAAAATCGGCTTGCCCTTGATCGAAAAACGCGACGTGCCGTCCGGCATCACGCCCTGGCCCTGAGTCACGCGAATTCGTTGGCACAAATTGGTTTTTCCGGACCGACAGAATTCGCAGGTGCCGCATTCCGGCGTGTACAGCGGAATCACATGATCACCGGGTTTGACGCTGGCGACGCCGGCGCCGACCTCCTCCACGATTCCACCGCCCTCGTGACCCAGGATCACCGGGAATAGCCCTTCGGGATCGGCGCCGGATAACGTGAACGCGTCCGTATGGCAGACCCCGGTCGCGACGATGCGCACCAACACCTCACCTGCTTTCGGGCCTGCCAGGTCGACCGCCTCGATGCTCAGCGGTTTATTCGCTTCCCACGCAACAGCCGCTCTGGTCTTCATGGAAACGAGCTCCTTAAAGTGGCTCCGCCATGCCAATTGGCTACAAATACAAGCAGCTAGCGTGCCAGTCCGCACCAAATCCGCCGAAACTTGCGCAATCAAATACTTGCGCGCTGTGGCGGCACCCGCTCGAGGGCGCCTTCAGTGCGATGTTTCTGATCCGCCACAGTTTGTGCCTCAAAAATGAAGCAGCTCGAGCGTGAGCGAAGAACGCGGATCCAACCATCGCAGCCGTTGCCGCTTCCTCATCTGTATCCAATTCAACACAGAGTGCGACAAAACTGATTCTGTGCCGTGACAGCCGCACAGATTTCTGCGCCTTTTCAATACGCACCATTCGCTTCAAAACCCAAGCGGCGTGCGCCGATCGCTGATGGGGAGCTGCAAAAAAGCATCGCGCCCAACGCCGTTGCGCCATTGGTACGTCTCTTGCACATGTTGGAAACAGGCTTAGCCCGACGCTTCGGCGCGGCCGCGACAAGGGAAGAAAGGCCGATCGACTTTGACGTTCAACGTCACGACAGAGAAACGAAACGGAGGGGGAGTTTTTCATGAAAAAGCGCACCAAGCTTGCAATCGCAGCCAGCGCCGCGATCCTCATGGTTCCAATGACCCGGGCGGTCGCCGGAATAGACGTCAACGCGGGCGATTGGAAGATAGATTTTTCCGGCAACGTGAATGCTTTCTACGTGGGGTCGCAGTGCGACAATCCGGCCACCAATACCACGGTGACCGGCGGACTTGCCTGTACCGGCGATCATTCCGCCGCGGTACGCAATGGCTTGCTGCCGGCTGCGCTCGTATTCAGCGCGACCTCGCGGCAGGCCGATTTCGATATCGACGTGACCGTAGGGTTCTACCCCGGCATCAACAGTTCGGCAGCCGCGGGTGTGAATGGAGCCGGTCAGCCATCGGCACTCGCGTCTCCCGGCATTGATGCACGCCAAGTGTATTTCACCTTCGGCGATGCCAGCTGGGGAACGGTCAAGATGGGACGCGACATCGGCCTCTTCGGCAAGGACGCCATCCTCGATGACATGACGTTGCTCGGGGTCGGATCTGCCGGAGCCAATTCAGCGCCGAGCAATACCAGCCTTGGCCGTATCGGCATTGGCTACATCTATACGGATTGGGAACCGCAGATCACCTACACCACGCCGACCTACAACGGCTTCAGCGGATCGATCGGACTTTTTCAGCCCCTGGACACGACGGGCTACAATTCCCACAATTCCCCGCAGATTCAGGTCGGCGGCAGTTTTGCGTGGGGCGACCCGAAGAGCGATGCACTCTCGGGCAAGGTCTGGATCGACGTCGTCAATCAGAAATTGAAGGACAACTCCGCGGCTGCCGCCCAAGACGCGCTCATCGGCAAGGCGACGAGCTTTAACGGTTGGGGGGTTGATGGCGGCGTCAAGATAGATGTCGCGGGTTTTGAGGGAGTATTGTACGGCTATACGGGAAAGGGAGTCGGAACGACCGGCTTGTTCATCCTGGCGACATCCGCGTTGGGCGATACCCGAAAGTCCGACGGCGGCTATGTGCAAGGCACCTACAAACTGGGCAAGCTGAAACTCGGCTTGAGCTACGGTCTTTCCGAACTCAAGCTCGCCGATGATGAACGCCCAACGCAGAACGTCAACAATCTGGTCAAGCGCAATTCGTCCGGCGTACTCGGCCTGTACTACAGCTTGACCAAGAGCATCACGCTGGTGGGCGAGTATATCGACACCAAGGCGGAAGCCTGGAACGGGAACTCGGCGACTGAAAAGGATTACGCGCTCGGCGGCATTCTGTTCTTCTGACATGGTCCTAGGGTCGTGGCCGGAATCGGCGACGTAGTGGTTGCGCCGCCGGTTCCGTGCCACTTACTGTCGCTGACGCGTCAATCTTCGCCAGGCCGCCCGCGCCCGTTGAATGTTGACATGCGGCTGATCCAGGAAGAATTCCAGCGACGTGCCGCTTGCAAAGCAATAGAGCCTGCCGTCGTCCGGATCAATCCAGTTGAGCGAACAGTCGGCGGCTATTCTTGCCCCCGCCACGACGCCGAGCGGATCAAGATTATCAAATTCGCCCTTCATGGCCTTCGGCGGCACGGCTGCTTTCCATATCCCCTCGGGGCGTTTTGGAGGATCAACCGGCTGCGCAGAACAAGCGAACCCGGCTGCGGCAAAGGCCATCGAAAGCGCTGCCGCAGTCCGTAAATTCACACGCATTTCGGGATTCTAGCACTTGATGATAGCGCCGAGAACGACGCAGTGCCGCGTCCGACTGCTCCACTTCTGGGACGGATTTTATGTGTGTGGATGGGCGAGTATGATCGTTGTCGGGAGAAATTCTCGGATCGCGGCGGACGTTTTTTTTCCCGCAGCACCAAGGAATAGTCAGTTGAGCAGTGTTGCGGGTCGAAGTAGAAAAATGTCGCAGGTGTGCATGTGGCGCTGTGCCGTAGGTTTTGCAGCCGCAACTGTTTCCGGCTGCACTCACTACCAGGCGCAACCGCTCAAACCCGAACGCAGCGCCGAGGAATTCGCATTGCGGCGGCTCAGTGCGGTGCGGGAATGGAATCGTGCCGAACTGCTGGCTCTGGCGTTGAAGCAGAACCCGGAGCTCGCTGTGGCTCAAGCCGAGGTCAACGCAGCACTGTCGCGCGAGATCATCGCCGCGCAGGGACCCAATCCCGACATCACGCTGCAGTCGGAATACGCGCGCCATGATTCGCATCCCTGGCTTTACGGCGTGAGCTTCAATTGGCTTTTGCGCTCGAGCGAACGACGCCGCTTAGGAATGGAGATTGCGCGGCTCGACACGGGCAGCGCGCGCCTGCAGCTGATGGATCATGCCTGGGCCGTGCGCCGCGCCTTGGCTGCCGCGCTGTCCGACTGGGAGAGTGTGCACCGCCGTTCCGGTTTGCTGGATCGGCTTGCCACGGCTCAGGATCGGCTGATCGCGATCGAGGAGCAACGCGTGGCACTGGGAGAGGACGCGCCCAGCGAATTGCTGACCAGCCGGCAAGCGCGGATCCGAATCGAGCTGGAACAGGCGGAATTGCACACTCTCGCCGGTGCCGCGCAAGCCGGCACGGCGAGGGCGTTGGGACTGCCGCCGCAAGCGCTCGACGGGATGAGCTTCACGTGGCCGGAATGGGGCGAGCCGCCGCCGGTGGACGAGGACAGGCGGCGCGAGGCCCGCGAGCAGGCGCTTCTGTCCCGCGCCGATCTTGGGGTCGCGATCGGCGACTACGCAGCCGCGGAAGCCAAACTTCAACTCGCCGTCGCTCGCCAGTACCCGCAGTTCATGCTCTCACCCGGTTACTACTGGGATCACGGCATTGCGAAATTTCCATTCGATGTCGGCTTTACGCTTCCGATCGCGGAAGCGCGAGCCGGCCGCGAGCTCGCCGGCCAGCGAATGCTGGCGCTGCAGGCCGATATCTACGGGGAGATCGCGGCGGCGGAGCGTGAGGAACATATCGCACGCGAGAGCAGCAACGCAGCCGAGCGCCGTGTGGCTGCGGCGCATCGACAACTGCAGCATGCCGAGCTGGCTCTGCGCTTGGGAGCAACCGATCTTCTCGAGCAACTGGCCGCGCAAATCATCGCCACGCAGGCGGAACTTGAAGTGCTGCAGATGCGAGCGCAGTTGCAGGCAGCGCGCAACAACCTCGAGGATGTGCTGCGCACGCCTTTGTCGGGACCGGAACTCGCACTCGGGGCTGAAACGTGAAGTCTTGGATCGTAAAGCCTTGGATCGCGAAGCCTTGGATCGTGAAGCCTTGGATCGCGGTTGCGGTGTCCATGGCATTCTGCGCGATGTCGAGCTCGATCATTGCTGTTGGCGATGATGACGACAAACCCGCCGATGCCGGCAAGCAGGCGGCGCAGGCTTCTTTAAGCGATAAGCAGAAGCAGGCGGTCGGTATTATGGTCGCGCGGCCCATCGCCGCCAAGACGCCGGAGCGCCTCGATGCACTGGGCTTGGTGCTGGATGCAACCACGCTGTTGTCCGACATGGGCGAATCGACGGCCGCCGCCTCCGCGGAGCATTCCGCTTCCGCGGAATTGTTACGGGTGCGCGCTTTGTTCAATTTAGGCGCAGGAGCCTCGCTCAAGATGCTCGAGGCTGCGCAGGCCGAGCAGGCGAAGGCGCAGGCCGAGGCGGAATTGACAACGGCGCGGTTGGCATTGCATTGGGGCCCGCTGATGGCGCTGCCGTCCGGGCCGCGTCAAAAGGTCCTCGACGCTGCCATGAGCGGACATGAGTTGTTGGTGCGGGCCGATCTGCCGGGGCGCCACAGCCTGGGTGCGTTGCCCGGCAAGGCTCTATTGGATGTCGATGGCATCCAAGTTCCCGGGCGCATTCCAAGTTCCCGGGCGCATTCTCGGCACCTTGAAGCAAAGCAGCGAATCACAGAGCGTCGGTCTGTTGCTTGAAGTTCAGAACGCACCCGCGGGTCTCGGGCCGGGCGCGCGTGTGCCGGTAACGCTGTTGACGGAGCAGCGTTCGGGTCTGCTGCTGCCGCGCGACGCCATTCTCTATGACGAAAGCGGAGCCTACGTTTACAAGCAACTAATGGCAAAAGCGGGCGATGACAAAGCGCGTTATGCAGCCGTGAGAGTGACATTGCTGGTCCCCTATGGCGATGGTTGGCTGGTCGATGGCGTGGATGATGACGACAACATCGTCGTGCGCGGGGCCGGTGTACTGTGGTCGCTGCAGGGCGTCGGCGTGACCGCGCTGGATGACGACGACTAGGGCCCGAGATGCTTGCTGCCATCGTCCGCGCTTCGCTGGGCAATCCGCGCATTGTCACGGCGCTGGCTTGCCTCATTGCCGTATTTGGCGCGGCCGCGGCGGTGTCTGCGCGCTTCGATGTATTCCCGGATTTTGCTCCTCCACACGTGCTGGTTCAAACAGAGGCGCCGGGACTTGACGCGACCCAGGTCGAAGCGCTGGTCACACGGCCGCTCGAGGGACTACTGGCCGGTACGGAAAATGTGAAGACCGTAAGGTCGACGTCGAGCCAGGGTCTGTCGGCGATTCAAGTGGTCTTCGATCGCGGCGGCGATGCGTATCGGCAGCGCCAGGTCGTTACTGAGCGATTGGCCGAGTTCGCGGGGACGCTTCCGCAGGGTGTCGGGGCTCCGCTGCTATCCCCTTTGAGTTCCTCGATGGAGTACCTGGTGCACTTCGGCTACACCAGTGATCGGCTTTCGCCGGTCGAGTTGCGTGATGTGGTGCAGTGGATCGTCAAGCCGCAGATTCTTGCTGTCCCGGGCGTGGCTCAGGCGCAGATCTTCGGGGGCGAGGTGCACGAGCGCCAGATCGATATAGATCCAGCCAGGCTTAACTTAAGCGGGTTCACTCTCGATGATGTCCTGGCCACGGCCAAGCGCGCAACCGCGTTGATTGGCGGAGGGTACCTGGAAACGCCCACGCAACGCATCGTGATCCAGGCGCAGGCGCCCGGCGCCAGCATCGATGCGCTGGCAGGCGCGGTGCTGGGTACACGCGAGGGTGTGCCGGTGCGCATCGCCGATGTGGCGACCGTGCGTGAAGGCTCGCAGCCGCGCTTCGGCGATGCCCTGATCGCAGGTCGTCCCGGCATCCTCATCGAGACTTCGACGCAGTTCGGCGCGAATACGCTCGATGTGACGCGCGCGCTGGAGGAACGGCTCGATGCGCTCGCGCCGGCGCTGGCCAAGCAAGGCGTTCTATATCATCCAGCGCTGCTGCGGCCTGCGAGCTTCATCGAAAGCGCCATCGAGAAACTGCGCAACTCCCTGTTGATAGGCGCCGTGCTCGTGGTGGCGCTGTTGCTGATCACTCTGCGCGATTGGCGTGGAGCGCTGGTGTCCTTCAGCGCGATTCCGCTCGCGCTGCTGACCACGGTCTGGATCCTCGAAGCATTGGGAATGAGCCTGAACACGATGACGCTGGGCGGCCTGGTCGTGGCGCTCGGTGTGGTGGTCGATGATGCCGTCATCGATGTCGAGAACATACTGCGCCGGCGGCGTACGGTGACGGGCAATGTGAATATCAATGAACTGTTCATCAACGCCTCGCTTGAAGTCCGGCGGCCCGTGTTCTACGCAACGGCCGCGGTCGCGGTGGCGTTTCTGCCCATATTGATGATGTCCGGCTTGCAGGGCGCATTCTTCCGTCCGTTGTCGATTTCCTTCCTTCTGGCCGTCGGCCTCTCCTTGCTGGTCGCGATGAGCGCGACGCCGGCGTTATGCGCGCTGGTGATGGCGCGGCAGCAACCGAGGTCCGAGGCGGCCTTTCTTAAGCACCTGAAGCGGGGGCAGCTGGGCGCGATTGCCTGGCTGAACCTGCGGCCGCGCGCGCTCGTGGCGATTGTGCTCGTGAGCGGGGTCGCCGGAATCATCTGTCTGCCCCTGCTGGGCGCGCGCTTGCTGCCCGATTTTCGCGAGAATTACTTGATTGCCCACGCATCCCTGCGTTCCGGAATCTCGCTGGCGGAGACCACGCGGATCGGCGAACGAATTTCCAAGGACCTCATGGCCATCCCCGGTGTGAAAAGCATCGCCGAGCAGATCGGCCGCGCCGAGAATGGCCAGGACCCGGATGCGCCGAACAAGAGTGAATTCGAAGTGCAAATAGACCCGCGGCAAGGCCATCGCGCCGCGGAAATAGATGCCGACATCCGCGCCGTGTTTGCGAACTATCCGAACCAGCTGGTGGAGATCTACTCGGTGCTGGCCGAACGCATCGGCGAAACACTGGCGGGCGAGTCGGCGCCATTCTCCATAAGCGTCATCGGTTCGGACCTGGATGCGGACGACCGGGTCGGCGCGCAAATCGTCGACCTATTGCGGCACCTGCCCGATACGTCCAACGCGCGCCTCACGGTCCCGCCACGCGAAGTCGAGCTGCACGTGGAGCTGCTTCCGCAGCAACTGGCGATTCATGGTCTGCCGGCGGCGGACGTGCTGCAGACCGTCAATGCGGCTTTTCACGGCACCATTGCCGCTGAATTGGCGCGAAGTGTGGTGGATCACCAGGATGGGCTGCGCCGCCAAGTCGTGGTCGCATCGTCAAAGGGCGCCGATCAGGCCCGCTATGCCAAACTGGCGCGCCGGTCGATCAGCGCGCAAGTTCAGCTGCCGCCGGGCGTGTTTCTGCGCTACGGGGGAGCGGCGGAGGCGCAGGCGGCCGCCAGGAATGAATTGCTGCTGCACTCGGCCGCCGCTTTCGTGCTCATCGTCCTCTTTCTCGCACTGGCGTTCGGCAACACGCGTCACGTGCTGCTGGTGCTGCTGTCTTTGCCGAGCACGCTCATCGGCGGCGTCGTGGCGGTGGCATTGACCGGCGGCACGCTGACTCTGGGTGCGATGGTGGGCTTCGTGGCTCTGTTCGGCATGGCGGCGCGCAACACGATTTTGCTCGTATCGCACTATGATCATCTGGTGCGGGCGGAGGCTCAGCCCTGGAGCCGCGAGACGGCGGCGCGCGGCGCCGAGGAGCGGCTGACACCGGTGTTGCTCACCGCGCTGCTGACGGGGCTGGCGCTTCTGCCGGTGGCTTTGCAGCTGCACCAGCCCGGACACGAGATCGAAGGTCCCATGGCGGTGGTAATTCTCGGCGGCTTGGTGTCATCTACGCTGGTCAGCCTGTTGCTGATTCCGCCGCTGGCGGCGCGCTGGGGCGCGCTGGCTACGGCCGCAACAAATTTGATGAGTGGGGTAAATTCTACACAAGGACTAGAGGATCATGAAAATCAAAAGTGCGATTCTTTTTGGGTTGACCGTAATGTCATCTGGGTACGGCTGGGCGGCAGCGCCGGTGCTGAATGTCAGCAAGACGATTACCATCGAGGCGTCTGCGTACAAGGTGTGGCACACGGCGAAGGACTTCAATGCCTTGAATAAGTGGCATCCCGCCTTGGCCTCCGACGAAATCGTCGAGGGCACGAATAACACAGTGGGCGCCGTTCGCTTGCTGACCTTGAAAGGCGGTGGAACGATCAAGGAGAAGCTGCTCGCGTACGACGACGCAGGCCACTCATTCAAGTACTCGATTCTCGAGGGCGCGGTGCCGTTCAGCCACTACACATCGACGTTCATCGTGAAATCTCTCGGGTTCGGTGACCTGGTCGGGTCACTTCAAGCGCAAAGACCTCAGCGATCAGCCTGGCGAAAAGGAAAATGACAAGGCCGCCATCGACACGGCCAATGCCATTTATCAGGGCGGCTTGGACAATTTGAAGAAGATTGTCGAGGCGAAGTAAGTTAGCGCGGCGATGCAATCCATGGCGAGCTGCCCGGCGGCGAGTTGCCGAGCAGCCCGCATTTGCGCTGAGCGGGGAATGGCAGCGGCGCGTTTGCGGAGCATCTTGTCGATCGCCGCGGCGGCCGCCATGTTGGTTTTGTCGTCCTCGTGGGCTGCCGAGGAGGTAAAGGAATCTCAGCCGCTGGCTCAGATCGTCGTCATTGGCTCGACGCCCGTACCGGGCCTGAATATTGACGCCGACAAGATTCCCGGCAATGCGCAGAGCCTCAACGCCGCCGACTTGAGCCAAGACGGCGCGGCAAGCATCATCAATGGACTCTCGAATCATCTAGGCAGCGTCAACATCAACGACACGCTCGCCGATCCATTTCAACCCGATATTCTGTATCGCGGATTCGTGGCCTCGCCGGTGCTGGGCACGCCGCAAGGATTGGCGGTCTACCAGAATGGCGTGCGTATCAACGAAGCCTTTGGCGATACCGTGGACTGGGACCTGTTCCCCGACATCGCGATCAGCCGCGTTGACATTGTAAGTTCCAACCCTTTGTTTGGCCTCAATGCCTTGGACCTGAGTTATCACGAAGGCCGCACCACCCTGGACTTGAGCTATGCCCGCGCGGACAACCAATTGTTCGGCCAGGGAGCAGCTCCGATACAGTCGCTCGAATTGAATCCCACGAATGTCTTTACCGGGCCGCAGAACAATGTCAACACGCTGAACTTCGTTACGCTGAATGCGGCGGTCGTGTTGACAGACGCGTTTTCCGCCCAAGCCATCCTGTACTCGCGCAACATTCGCCAGACCGTTGCCAATGGAGACACTTCGCATTACACCGGCTGCACTGAAATCAGCGCCCTGTGCCAGAGGGACGGCCTGACTCCGCTCACGGATGCCGCCGGGACGCCGCTTCCCGATATCACCAATGGTGGGGCGAAGATCATTGGTCAGAACGACTTCGAAAGAATCAGCACCGACGGCCTGGGCGGTTCTTTGCAATTGACCAGCAATCACGCGCTTCTGGGGCACGGCAATGCGTTCGCCGTGGGCGCCACCCTCGACACGGCGCAGACCCATTTCTTGTCGGGCACGCAGGTGGGGATTCTCAATTCGGAACTCACCGTTCTGCCCTCCACGCTGGTGGTATTCACCCCGGAAAACAGCGTCGATTCAAATGGCGATCTGGTCGCTTCGACGCCCGCGAGCCTGAATGCCAACAACAAGTACTATGGCTTCTATATAACCGATACCTTTGATGTGAATTCGCTCCTGTCGGTCACCGCCAGCGCCCGATACAACATCGCCAAGATCGATTTGGTGGATCAACTCGGCACCAACCTGAATGGCAACAACCGCTTTACTCATCTCAATCCTGCCATCGGCGCTACGTACAAATTGCTGTCAAACGTCACGATGTTCGGCAGTTATGCGACCAACAATCGTGCGCCGACCGCGAGCGAAATCGAGTGTTCGAATCCGGAGCAGCCCTGTCTGTTGCCCTCCAGTCTTGCCAGCGATCCGCCGAATTTGAAGCAGGTCGTCGCGAAAACCACCGAACTGGGTTTCAGGGGGCATTTGGCAATGGGTTCGAACGGCGCAGTACTCCATTGGAGTGCCAGCTTGTTCCGGACCAATTCGGAAGAAGACATCTACGTTCCGCTCGCCGCTGCTGCTCAATTCGCCGTCCAATCCCTTCCAGGACGATGCCGGCAACATCCAAGTGCTGGCGGGCGATCACCTGCCGCTCATTCCGAAAAACCGGATCAAACTGGGTGGTGATTTCTGGGTAATGCCCAATTGGTCGGTGGGCGCATCGTTTACCTTCGTGAGCGATTCCTTTTATAAGGGAGATGAATCAAACCAAAATCCGCAGCTCCCCGGCTACCATGTGTTCAGCCTGCGCACTTCCTACAAGGTTGCCAAGCAAATCGAACTGTTCGCCAATGTGCAAAACCTCTTCGACGAACGCTACTCAACTGTTGGATTATTCGGCGATCCCACCGGCGTCAATGCGCCGGGCGTTCCCACCGGTGCGGATTCCAATGGTC
>Ga0193728_1000385_pt1 | contig 21282 bp, 20 predicted proteins | sample U1c1metaG_FD_143037 | JGI IMG/M metagenome (GOLD analysis project Ga0193728, IMG submission 143037) | Soil microbial communities from a riparian zone of the East river system, Colorado, United States - U1c1 | ecosystem: Environmental > Terrestrial > Soil > Riparian zone | place: USA: East River...
CAGCGAGAAGAACAATGGTCACGAAAAACAATTCTGTCGCGGTCCGGATTACAATCCGGATGACACGCGCCCTCCCACGGGAAACGAAGACTGGCACCGTTGGGAGTTTGTCTACACTGGCAATGCACGTGTGCCATGCTGGGTCGTGCGCGTACCGAAGGAAATCATTTGGGGTCACGGAGGATTGTGGAGCGATAACTCGGTAGCGATGTTCGGCGCTCTTTACCGTATGCATTTTCCCTTGAACGCGGAAGGTCAACCTGCTCCTTCTCAACCCGTCCGCGTCCCCCAAGGCCCGGATACCCAAAAACTGAACCAAGACAAGCTGCACTGAAGCGCGGCGTACTTCAGTGCTGCAGCAAACCAGGTTTTTTTCCGCGAATCCTGAGTGACTAGGAATCGTTAGATTTCGGAATCGAATAGAGTGAAACCAGGCGTGAGATCAGGACTGCGACATAGAGCAGGCCCGTCATCGCCTCCATGGCCGCAAGCCAACGCGCAATTCTTGAGACGGGAGTGATGTCGCCGTAGCCGACTGTGCTCAGTGTGATGAAGCTGAAGTAGAAGCCAGTGAACCCGTTCATCGATCGCGTCCCTGCGTTTGTGTTGTACGAGAAGGCTCCTCCAGGCGTCAATTGGTCCACGAGCCAGTAGGCCATCGTCCACATCAGACCAAGCATCAGGTAGGCGGAAATGCTCGCACAGAGCACTTCAGTGTTGACCGACGGCGCACGAAAAACGAAGCGCAGCAGATTTCCGACGACAAAAGCAATCAAAATGAGCCCGGCAACGAGGAAGACTGCAGGCGGAATCAGGTCCGGGCGGAAATGATTTATCCACCTGCCGGCGATCGCCGGAATCGCAAGCACGAGCGCGATGACCAGGACGCGTTTGCGATCTGCGACCGCAACGACGCCAGCAAGCAGGACCAGCGAAAATAAAGCCGACACAATGAGATCGCCGCCTTTGATTTCCTCGACAAAAGGCGCCCAGATGAAGAAGAGACCGAGAGCAATGAGAAGCTGCACCGCAGAGAAGCGGCGGAACTTTAGTCGCCGCGGCGGTGCGTGCATTGGCTGTTTCGATTTCCCGGTTTCGTTCACTCTGTCTTCACAACTTCGTCGCGTGAGAGGTTACTTTGTCCCCGATAATCCCTGTTACCTAAAGAATCCTCGAGTCTTTTAGCAGGATTAATCGTTACTTTACCCCGCCGGTTCTTTCTACAGGTTCGGGGCGCTTACCCGTCGGGTAGAGTAGCGTGAGGTTGAAGCGCACACCCCAATTGGGGCCGTAGCGTGGAGAGTCCGCATAGTATTTGCCGCCGATTTGGAGGCTAATCGGCTGTTTCCCAATTTTCAGAATCTGGCTCATTTGAAAAATGAGCGGCACAGTCCATTTCCCGTCGGCTGATGTGGCGTTCCAATTTGCGGTAGATTCCGTATCGATGGTGAAGGTCGTATGGGTCTTTGTCGTGTATGAAATGAATGGTTGGACGAACATCTGGCTAAGACTGCTGCGATGTTCCTCGATTACGACCGACCAAAGCTGGTTCATCAGCGCGCCTATGGTCCACGGGCCTGCCTGCTTTAGCACAACAAAAGTGGGTCCAATCGAGAATGTGCCTGAGCCGAGTAGGTCTTGTGTGCCGGTCGGATAAAGAAACGCTGGGCCGAGACCCCAGATCAATCCGAATGGCCCCCGGCTTCTTAGGCGAAAAAAAGAAGCTTTGCGTCGTGTCGCTAAGACCGTCCTGCGAACGGTTTTGCGGCTGAAGCGGCGAATCCTTCGGCAGGTTCGCGAAGTAGAAAAGATCGTGCTGGGAAACAATTGGCAGGATTGTGCGTATGATCAGGTTCCAATCTTTGCTAATTGAGAGCGGAACGACCGGCTGAATGTTAAGAGTGAACTTGTAGCCGTTGCCCGTCGGGCCGTAGCCCCAATCCTCGTTTGCCTGAAAAGGCACGCTGATGAGTGAAGCGATTGGATTGGCGAGTTGCTTGGCTAACTGATCGGCCTCAGCAGCCTCATCAGGGGATTCGACTGCCAACGTCAAATTCTGGTTTGTGCGAAAGGGCGGCAAGTTGATCGAAGCGCCAACGTCAGGAGCGAAAGGTTCGGCAGCCGCGTTGACGTTTGCATCGAGCTGCAAAGGTTCGGCCGCGCAAATGGCCGGAACCACCGAGAGAATTCCCAGTGCCAGCGCGCTGACTCCTAAAACGATTTGAGCCTGTTTCACATTGGCTGCTCCATCTTTTTCGGTGCCTCTCAATCCACGACGGGCAGCGACCATCCAGCCGCCGCCCGTACGTTATGTGTAACTGCTCTTACCAATCTCCCAAGGACGCCGTGCCCATCGGACCGAAGCCATCGAACTGGTCAACTTCGATGTGATGGGGGCCCGCGCCCTCGTATGTCATCGTGGGCGGCGGGTTGATCAGCTGTTGACCCGGCTGAGCCTGTTGGGTTGCTGGCTGAGTCGTCTGCTGCGCCGCGAGCGCCTGCTTGTAAGCGTTGAATTGCTTTTGTCTCCCGACGTAGATCTTGTCCTTCGTCGCAGTGGGAAACACGTAATACAATTTCCCGTTATACTTCACGGCCGAGACCCTGTACTGGGCAAGTCCATTTATGGCCTGTTGTTGCTTGGGGGTCGTGACCGTTATGACCTTAAAGCCTGACTGCGCGAGCAGGTTCTCTTTCTGGGATGCAACGATTTCGGCGTTGTTGGTGGCGACGGTCTGACATGCTGCAATTAGTGCCAGGATCGCCACGGTGCTGACGTTACCTGTTAGGGTTAATAGCTTTTTCATATGTCGCCAGGAGCCTGCTGGAATCGCGTCAATATATCAGCTGCTTACCAATCTCCCAGAGCGTTCACGCCCATCGGGCCAAACCCACCGAACTGCTGAACTTCGACGTTGTGCGGTCCGGCGCTCTCCAGTGTGGGCATCAGAGACTGTCCCGCCATCTGCGACTGGCCTTGCTGAGCCATGCTTGCTGGATGGCTCGCCGACTGCGCCGCGAGCGCCTGTTTATAGGCATTGTATTGCTTTTGTCTCCCGACGTAGATCTTGTCCTTCGTCGCAGTGGGAAACACATAATACAACTTTCCGTTGTACTTCACGGCCGTGACCCTACCCTGGGCAAGTCCACTCACTGCCTGTTGCTGCTTTGGGGTTGTGACCGTGATTAGCTTAAAGCCCGACTGCGAGAGCAAGGACTCTTTCTGGGCGACAACATCGCCTGTACCGGTGGTCTGACACGCTGCCAATAGCGCCAGGACCGCCCCGATACCGGCGATACCTGTTAGTGTTAATAGTTTTTTCATGTTTTTCCTTTGTGTGTGTGTTCTTTGCTTTGTTAGTTCTACAAAAAAATTAGAGCTTGGCTCAAGACATTAATTGTTATCTCCGACCCCTGAACCCACCGCCGCCACGACCGCCGAATCCTCCGCCACCACCGAAGCGATCACCCCCGCCGCGTTGAAAGTCCTGAAAGCGTTGGCTCTCCTGCCCACCACGCGACCGGTTCTGTGCCTCGCGATCCAAGTCTTGCGTTTGGGAGCCTCCACCAGATCGGTTAAAACCACCGCCGCCGCTGGATCGATTATAGCTGCTCGCGCCAGATCGGTCGTAAGCACCTGTACCTGCACTTGAACGGTTGGAGCCGCTCGCGCCAGAGCGATCGGAGCTGCTCGCCGCCGACGATCGTTGCTGATAATTTTCGCTTGCAGTCTTTTGCTGACTGCTTTCTGCCCCTTGCCAGTTCGGCTGGGGCTTATTTACGGAATTCCAGCTTCCGTTGTCATATTTCTGCCAACCATTACCTGTGTTTTTGTAAACATTACCGTCGTGTCCGGCATACATATTGCCGCTGGCTGTTTTCGCGGCCGCGCTGTTCCCCCAGGCGGTGCTGGAAGCAGCAGCCTTTCCTCCCTGTGAGCCTGAAATGCCTGCCACCGTGCCATTCGCGGTGGAGTAATGTCCCATCGTGGCGCTCTGGTTCCCCCGCGAGACGTAAGAGCTACCCCATTGCGCGTTTGGATTCGAACCTTGCCTCGTCTGAGCGTAGGTTCCGGTGTAGGGGTTATAGGCCTGTGCTGCACTTCTGCTCCCGTAAGGTGTCGACACCGACGCGCCTCGAGCATAAGTCCCCGTGTAGGGATTATAGGCCGCGCCTCTGGTTGCCGAGCCATAGGGGCCGTAGGCAGTCTGTTTCCAGCCATAGGCTCCCGTGGCGGAGTTGTAGTAAGGCGTTGCATAATGATAACCGTAGCCCCCATAATAATATCCGCCGCCGTAAGTCGCTGCGTAGGGATAGTAGTAGCCTCCGTAAGCGTAAGGCGGCCACCAATACCCACTGCCGTTGGCTACGATCGCTCCCGTCGCTGCCCCCAGGATGAACCCGCCCAAATAACCAGCAGTATAACTGGATTGAACCGTGCCGTCGGAATTTGCAGTCTGCGTGACATAGGTAACGTTGTAAACCGGAGAGCTCGGCGGGATCGTGTAGATTTCTTGCGGGACTGACATGCACGTTGTCCACGGTCCGTTCGGAGCAGGAGCCATGAACCAGACTCCTTGTAGGCAAAGGTAATAAATCCCTTCGAGCTGGATTACCTTATCGCGCGTGTTCGTAGCATAAGCCATGGATGTCCCCTTGATTGGCTCGAACTTCGGCTCACCGCTGTAGTCGACTTTCACTTTAGCCTGTGCTTCCGCCGGTTTAATGGTCATGGTGGTTGGAACCTGCGCCAACAAAACTGCATCCTTGGCTTCGTCGGTTCCCGGAACGGAAGCGAGTATCGCTGAAGCAGGACTGCTGGGTGGAATTTTGGCGAAATCAGCCGGGAGGTCTGCCGTCGCGTAAGTCCACGGCCCCTGCAGATCGTTGGCGCTGAACCATCGGCCCGCGGTCAAATAGTAAAATTGCTGCGTTGGCGTATAAACGAAAACGACGCTGTCTGTATTTGTGGCGTAAGTCAGCTGTGTATCCGGAATCTGCGCGTAAACGGGTTGTCCATCGAAAAGAATGACTTCTGCCGGCTTGTCGCTATAAAAAACAGCCGGAGTAACTCCACCAGACTTGGCAGGCGGTGGGATAACCTTTTTGAGTGCACTCCATTGTTTGTCCTGCGCAACCTTGGACATGTCAGGCGGTAACTTCTTGGTGGCCGACCATTGCCCTTCGAGGCTACTGGCCGTGAGCCATTGCTGACCCACTGCAAGATAGTAGGTGGAATTTCCGTTATCGAAAAAGAGCGGCCACTGCGTGTTAAGAACGAACTTTAGGTTCGTGTTGGGAACTTCCGACAGGACTGGATCGCCATCCACGCTCAACAGGATCGATGGACGGTAGCCGACAAAGATCTTCGGCGGATCGTTGTTCAGCTGCACGCCAGCCGGTGCCTGCTGCACGGGCACACTCGCGATCAAGCGATGCAAGGAAATCGAAACAGTCGGTGGGACAAAGCTTTTAAACAGCTGCTCCGTCTTTTCCTTTGTAGCCTGATCCAATGAAGGAAAGTACGTGCCCGTGATTTCAGGATTCGTGATAGCGACGACCTTTGCAACGTTGTCCACGTCCGTGTGTCCCTTCATTTCTACGACACCGACTACTTCTTTGCCGCTCTTAGGCGTCAGCGAAATCGCCATTCGCCAGGTCAACTGCTGGAAGTCTTTCCAGTCATCCACCTGTGGTTGATAAATAATAAGTCGAGTCCCATTGCTGTACTTTTCACGCGGCCAGCCCGGATCGGCCGGCTGATCGGAGGTGACCGTGCCGGTTGCTCTGTCAAATGGCGACGCAAGGAGCGCCGAGACAACAAGTACGCAGTGAAGCAAAGAAATATTAGGCAATTTCATAATTGTGGCCGTGGACCGCGCTTATCCTGGCACGCTGTTGGTGCCGTTGGCAATAGGACTTTAGGCCAATATGCAGGTGTGTGTGTGTGTGTAGCGCTAAAGGCGCGGCGTTCAATCACAGCCTGGGGCAACGCCCCAGGGGTCTGGTCCCAAAATGCATCTAGCGCTGAAAGCGCGATTCAGTGCGGACGGCCATTTGTTCCATCAATGGAACGATGCAAGACCCACCAGATTGAAACGCGCTTTCAGCGCTTGTTCGGTCGGCAATCTCAATTCCTGGGGCGATACCCCAGGCTAAAATGAGACAGCGCCCTTGGCGCTAAACACCTACATACGCAGAGGAAAAGATTTCTTCGACCCGGCAGGCTCATTTGCTCTCAAAAGGAAAGATTACCTTCCAATCGTTCTTCATGCTGATCACGGTCCAGTCGTTCTTCTTCGCCTCGGCCATCAGCGCATCACTGAACGTGCCGATCTTCGATTCCGCGCCGTAAGCAAACTCGCGCACCGCGTCATCGTGGTGCACCAGCATCATCAACCGCGCACCGGTGCCGGCCTGCGTCCACTCCAGCATCTGCTGGTCGCCATCCGAGTTTCCGAACGCGGCGACGGGCCGGCGGCCAATGTGCGAATTGATGCCGACCGGTTTGCCGGTCTTGTCGTCGATGAAATTCATCTCCGGCAACCGCATGAGCACCGGCTTGCCGTCGCGCCACTCGTACTTGGTCTTGATGCTGCTGCCGACTACCTGCTCAGGCGGGATTCCATAGACTTTTTCTGTCCAGGGCCGCATGAACTCGATGCCGCCGCCCGAAACGATGAAAGTCTTGAACCCGTTCGCTCGCAGGTACGCGAGCAATTCAATCATCGGCTGATAAATGCACTCGGTGTACGGCCGTTTGAATTTGGGATGCTTTGCAGTCGCGATCCAGTCCTTGACGATTTGTTCGAATTCGGCCGTCGTCATGCCCGCGTGCGTGACGATGATGATTTCGAGCATCGTTCGTTCGCCGCCCGCGAGCGCGGCCTTTACATCGCCCTTGAGCAACGACGCAAATGGTTCCTTCGTTTTCCACTCGGGATGCTGCGGCGCGAGTGCCTTCACGCGGTCCAGCGCGAAGAGCAATTGGAAATACATCGGCTGCTCGCACCACAGCGTGCCGTCATTATCGAACGTGGCGACGCGCTGCTCCGGCGGCACGAAGTCCGGTGAGCCTTCCTTCGTCACCTTCGCAACGAAGTTCACGATGGTTTGTTTGGCCGGGCCATCGTTCCACGAGGGGAGCGCATCCTGGGCGTAAGCGGCCGTTAGGCCAGCGATGACAATCGCCAGCAAGACAAATTTATTGCGGATGGTTTTCATGGGTGTGGTTTTCAGGAATTTGTTAGGGGACTTAACCGCGGATTACACGGATAGCACGGATGGGGAGGGGACTGAGAAGAGTGAGCAGTGATGAATGACGAAGAAATCAGCGGTGGTTCCACCTTTGAGTCTTAAGTGAGAATTTGAATTCCAGAATCCGTGTTATCCGCGTAATCCGTGGTTAAATCTATTTTGCGATAAGCGTTCACACTTCCGGCGCAGGCATCGGGCCGAAGAATATCCGCAGGGCCTTTTCCTTGCCGATCACGCGGACCAATTCATGCACCGTGCAATACATGGCGATGAGGATAAAAAAAATGATCTGAATGGCGAAGAAATGCGGCCAGATGATTAGCGAGAGCAGCTTCTCATTGCCGGCGACAAAGCTGCCCGTCTGCCGCCAGAAATCGATTAGTCTCTCCAGATAGTGAAGGACAGCAGATATCAACAGGTAGATAACGGTCTTCCACGCGATGTTGTAGATGAGCGGTTTGTTAGGAAAACGATTGATCATCGGCAGCATGTCCGCGATCAATACTGCCTTGCCGAGAACGAGCGCAGTCACAGCAATTGAAGCTGAAGAGTAGGGCGAGAGGCCGGTTCCTTCCAACATCAAGACGCGAATAAACATGACGAGATGCAGCGCGACGAAGAAGTAAATCGTCGGCGGGAGGATCTTGAAGAACTCTTCTTTTAGCTTGGCCATTTTCAGGTGCTTTCCTTTCGACTGAGGACGGCCAGCGACTGTCCGGCGACCGCCCGCCTAAACATCGCCGCACAAATCGCCGGATTAATCAGCGACAGCACCGTGATGTTGGCTTGAAGTTGCTTGTGCATGTTTGTTTAAGACGATCGATTCTTACAAAATTGGCCCCAACATCGCAATGGTGTTGTTCCAAAGCCGTCGGCTCATCGGCCATTGGGCCACCGTCTCGGCGGTGACGGGATGGGAGCAGGCAAGATAGGCGTCCTGACGACGGCGCATTTCGGCGGTTAAAGTCGGATCGTAGAACAGAATGTTGTTTTCGTAATTCAAATCGAAACTACGCCGGTCCATGTTGGCCGAGCCGATCAGGGTGACTTCCCCGTCCAATGTGAGTGACTTGGTATGGAGGAGACCGCCTTCGTACTCGTAAATGCGGACCCCGGCGGCGAGCAAGTCACTGTAGTAACTGCGACTGGCCGCGCCCACGATCCATGAGTCGTTTCGCGCGGGGAAAATGATAGTGGTCGTCACGCCGCGCCGCGCACTGGCACAAAGGGCTGTCTGCATGCTTTCGTCGGGCACATAATAGGGAGTGGTGATGACCAGCTCCCGCCGGGCGGTGTACAACAGGGTTTCGAAGACTTCGGGCATGGCCGAGTTATATACCGTCGGCCCGGTGCCAATGACCTGCGCTGTCAGCCCAGGGTCGCAGGGCGGCAACGGTTGACGCAACAAGGGCGTGAGATCGCCATCCATTTGCGCCATCCAGTCGCTCGCGAAAAGGTACTGATTCTGCCGCGCAATCGGCCCCTCAAAACGCATCATCGCATCTACCCATGGGGCAAACTTTGCCTTGATCCGGAACTCGGGATCTGCGCAGTTCTGACTGCCGCAATATGTGATCCGATTATCAATCACCAGAATCTTGCGGTGATTGCGCAAATCGATGCGTCCTCGCAACGGACGCAAGAGAGGATTGCCGATGGCTAGGGCGGTAGCCACCTGAACGCCCGCCGCCTGCATGGCTTTCCAATGTGGGGATTGGATCATGATGCGCGAGCCCAACCCATCGGCCATCGCCCGGCAGATGACCTTACGCGCGGCGGCCCGTTTCAGTGCCTCGACCACTTTAAGTCCGTTGTTATCCGGCAGCCAGATGTAAGAAATCAGATGGACATGATCCTGAGAAGCATCAATATCTGCGACCATGGACTCGATGGTCGCGTTGGAATCTGGCAGCAACGTCGCGCGGTTGCCACCCACGGGCTCGAAGCCATTGACCGAATGTCCGAGCCGGAAGAGGTGGGCGTAAGTCTCTGGAATTTTCGGTTGCAGATTAGGCGAATCCATTCCGGGGGCCTTGGTAAGGTCAGGCATGGCGGCCAGCACTGCGCGCAGGCGACTCACACGCCGGCGGCCGATACTGGTTTCACCGAGAAGGATATAAGTCAGGATGCCGATCACTGGCAGAACAATCATGACAACGATCCAAGCAACCCGTGAAGCCGGCTCCCGGTGCGGCCGCAAAATGACCCTGGCAATCACGCCGAGGTGGACCAGGAGAAAGGCTCCTGCCCACAGTGCAGCTATGACCTGACTTTCAATCATTCATTAACTGGGTTGACGTGGTCGTTTTCCCTCTCGTATCGATACCGGAGTTTCGGAACGAAGAAAAGCCTCGTTTGGGGCTAGGTTAGCCCGGATATTAACGTAGTTTGCCCGAGAGGTTCGCCCATATAAGGGCGGGCCCGCGCATATGCGAACAGCCCGCGCGTTTCACGATCGAAGGGATCAGGTGATTGATAAAAAGGCGGGCGGCCCTTGCGAGCCGCCCGCCGTGAAGGTCATTTATGTTACTGTTACTGGCCGGTGCCTTTGGCGGCTGCCTCCGCCTGGGCCATCTTTTTCGCCAACTCCGTTTTGACAGCTTCAAGGTTGAAACTCGCGCCTTTCTGCATCGGCGGGTAATCGAGGAAGGTTTGGAGTTCCTTGCCGACGACCTGTTGGACGAAAACAAAGCGCCAGAATTGGAACTTGAACCAATCGAAGTATTGCTGCGCCCCTTCTTTGGTCCCGTCGTTTGGCCAACCCTGGCGCTCGAAGGGATCGAGGCGCAAGTTGATCAGATAGGGAATGTCCACTTGCGTCTTGGCACCAAGCCAGCCGTTCGGCTGGTCGATGAAACGATACTTGTAGTCGTCAATGCGCACCGCGCCGACCGTGCTCTCGCCGAGGTAGAAGATTTCGTGACGCGCGGACGGGCCTTTGCCGGTAATGGCCGCCGTCTGGTCATAACCATCGAGATGGTTCTTGTAAGTCCGGTCGCCGAGTTTCACACCTTTGAGCAACTGGTTGGTGATGTCCGGGTTGCCCGCGGCTGTGAGGAAGGTCGGGAACCAGTCGAGACCGGAGAAGATGCCGTTCTGCACGGAGTCCGCCGGCACGTGGCCGGGCCAGCGGAGGATGCACGGCACGCGGAAGCCGCCTTCCATGACCGTTCCCTTGGACTGCGCGAAAGGCGTGGTGCCGCCATCCGGCCAGGTGAAGAGTTCGGTGCCGTTGTCGGTGGTGAAGACGACGATGGTGTTGTCATCCAGGCCCAGGTCCTTGAGCTTCTGCATGACCAAACCAATGTCGTCATCGAGTTGGGCCATGCCTGCTTCTTCTTCCGACCAGCCATTCTCCGAGTTGCGCATTTTCTCATACTTCTCCGAGAGATGCGTGACGATGTGCATGCGTGTTGGGTTGAGCCAGCAGAAGAACGGCTTGCCGTCATTTTTGGCTTTCTCGATGAAGGCCAAGGCGAAGTCACGTATCTCGTTATCCACCGTCTTCATCCGTTCGGGATAAAGCGTGCCGGCGTCCTCGACTTTTTGTTTGCCAACTTTGCCCCAACGCGGCATCACAGTGGGGTCGTCCGTGGCGGTCGCCCACGAATGGACCATGTTGCGTGGGCCAACCTTATCCAACAGGTCCTGCGGATAGTTAGGATGCGCTGGGTCTTCCATCGCGTCCAGGTGATAGAGATACCCGAAGAACTCGTCGAACCCGTGGACCGTTGGCAGAAACTCATTGAGATCGCCGAGGTGATTTTTACCGAACTGACCAGTTGCGTAACCCTGCGCTTTGAGCGCGGTTGCAATCGTGCACGCCTCCGCCGGAATGCCTATTTTGGCGCCCGCCTGGCCGACCGTCGTCATGCCCGTGCGAATCGGAAGTTCACCCATGATGAAGTTCGCCCGACCCGCCGTGCAACTCGCCTCGGCGTAGTAGTCGGTGAACAGCATGCCTTCCTTGGCGAGCTTGTCGAGGTTGGGTGTCCGACCAGCCATCATGCCGCGATGGTAGGCGCCAATGTTCCACATGCCGATATCATCGCCCATGATAAAGACGATGTTGGGTTTCTTATCTTGCGCCTGCGCCGGAGCGCCGACGCCGATCGCCAGCCCGAAGGCTAACGTGAGCAGTATTAGTTTTTGTATTCGTATCATGCTTTTGTCTTGTTTAGATTGAAGTTGCAGCGAGGCGGTTCTTGCGAACCGATCACCATTAGTTCAAAACTTTCGCAGGTTTCGTGGGCTCTACGTATGGGACCTTGGTCGTATAGGTCTGACTAAACGGAGCGCTCTGCAGACGCCTCGGGACGCTCCGAAAAAGCTGCAATGAAAAAACTTCACCTTTGCCGATTTCCCGAATACGCGTCTCCCTATTGTGTCTATTGAGCGTATCCCGCACGGCTCTTGGGTTCGCGTCGTCGGAACCCTTCGCTACGTGGACATGACAGTTCACACGCGGTCTGATGGCGTCCGGGTGATGGGGATGGGCTTCGGGTGGATGAATAGCTATGACCGAGCAATCACCCGCATTACTGAATTTCGTCGTGTTGATCGCCCGTGCATCCAACCAATCGATGAAGCTAACGGCCTCATTGCGAGGCAACGTCAACGCGCTTGCCACCGGCCCCGCCCGTGGCTTATCTCTTTTTCGTTAGGCCATTCTCCGTGCGTCCTCCAATACGAATGATTCTCGCCGCCGCTAGTGACCACGGTACACAGGTTCTCCTGTCGCTTTTCATCATGCTGGCTGCGGCCAAGCTGTTTGCGGAGCTGTTCGAGCGCCTGCGGCAGCCTGCCGTTGTGGGCGAGATTCTCGCAGGTATTGTCATCGGCCCGAGCGTCCTCGGTTGGGTCAGCCCCTCAGCGATTACGAGCGTCCTCGCCGAGATTGGCGTTATTTTTCTGCTGTTCACCGTCGGCCTCGAAACCAAGCCCGCCGCAATATTCCGCGTGGGCAAGAGCGCTCTTGTCGTGGCCGTGTTGGGTGTTGTCGTCCCACTTCTCGCAGGTTGGGCACTCATGCGTGCGTGGGGCGGTTTGCAGGTCGAGGCACTTTTCGTTGGCACGGCGCTGGTAGCTACTTCCGTCGGCATTACGGCCCGCGTGCTCTCGGCGTGCGGCGTCCTCGGAGCACCGTCGAGCCGCATTATCCTCGGAGCGGCGGTCATCGATGACATTCTGGGGCTGTTAGTCTTGGCCGTGGTCGCCAGCATGGCCGCCGGACAGATCAACTATCTTGAGATTGCTACGACCTCGGCACTCGCGCTAGCTTTCACCGCCTTTCTCGCCTTCGTGGGGGCTCCCGTGCTCACCCGTCTCCGCCCGCGCCTCGAACGGCTTCGTGTAGGCCATGCTTTTTTTGTCACATCGCTCATTCTGTGTCTTGGGCTATCCCTTGCCGCCACCTACATAGGGGTTGCCGCCATTATCGGCGCGTTCTTAGCAGGCATGGCACTGGCCGAGGCAACCGAGTCAAATCACACTCTCCACGACCAGACCAGCGGCATTACTGAGTTGTTCGTCCCGTTCTTCCTCACGAGCATCGGCATGCAACTCAAGCTCGACATATTCAGCGACCCCAAAACCCTCACCCTTGCCATCCTCGTCACCATCACCGCCCTGCTCACCAAGATCGTTGGCTGCGGGGCAGGCGCCTTGCATCTCGGCTGGCGACAGGCGGCTCAGGTCGGCGTCGGCATGATGCCCCGTGGCGAGGTCGGCATTGTCGTTGCGCAGATCGGTCTGAGTCTTGGCGTCATCGGGGACTCGCTCTTCGGCGTCGTCCTGTTCATGGCGGTTGTGACAACGCTGATTGCACCACCGCTGCTCAAAATTCTTTTCGCGTCACAGACTCCCGGCTCCAATGGCTCCGAACTCAGCCGAATCGCCTAACCAGATTAGATGAGAAGGCGAAGAGCGTCTGAGCGATTGCGCTCAGGTAAGCTCGACGCCGATAAAGCAACAAACCAAGAGCAGTAACATTACGGTAGGATTGGATTTGGGAGATCGTTGGCACACGGTAGCGGTGGCGCGAAAACTTGCCGTGCTGCTACTTAGTTTGTGGAAGAGCCAACAACCCTACCAACCTTTTCCCGGAGCTTGCCTAAATGGCGAGAACCAGATGGCAACGTTCCACCCATGACGGTAAGTTTGGATCTAAACATGGACCGAATCGAATCGAGTCCGCATGGAAGCCCGATCCCAACCGCCACCCCACCTTATTTGGGTTTTAATGTGTGGAGGGATACCTGAATTAAGTGGTGATTCATGAAACTTAAGCAATCTTGCTCATCTAAACCGCCCGACCCCTACTCCCATTCCCATCTGTCCCCAGCCCATACCCCAACCGCCCCATGCCCCCCACTGCATCTCCGCATCCTGGTACATTTCAGCGGTTTCGAGATTCTCGTTCGCAATGTTATTTGCGGCGCGGAGTTGTTGGTAAGCCTGGTACTCGTGCGGTCCACCGACATAGGCCTGGTTATGAGCCGCGTCGGGGAAAATGTAGTAGGTTCTCCCCTTTCTGTTGATCATGGCCACTTTGCCCGGCGGAAGCTGTTGAAGCTTTTGCTGCTGCGCGGCGGTCTTGGGAGTGATCACCTTAAAGCCGGACGCCACAAGCATGCTCTCTTTGTTCTGCGTGCTGCTTGTTGTGGCGCAACCGACCGTCAACGCTAACAGAGCGATGACGCTGATCATGTTGAATGAGGTTCGTATTTGTTTCATTTTTATTGGTTCCATCCAGTTTTGCGGTTGTCCTGGAGATGGTTTCATTGCCAGAAGAGAATTTTGGCAGGAATTTCGCAGGCTTCCCGGGGCTCTGTCTATAAGACCTTAGTCCAATACGTCGATGCACTCCGATTTCCGAGTGCATTTACTTCGGGTGGTGCGAGCGGGATGCTTCCTCTTTACGGGAGACAACGCAGGTAAGCGAAGAGCAAGTCGGTACAATAGCCGTGCACCGACGGCGTGCGGCCGAGCTATTAATCGACGTGCAGCGCCATCACTGGATGAATTTCCCAAACTGAGTGTTTCTTGGATTCAGTTCGTCGGTTTGAATGATCCGGAGACGCGTGCTGGACATCGAAAAAGGCCTGGCCTGTGACGGTGATTATATGCTGCTCGCGCATTTCGAGCCTTTGGGATTCCTTGAAACTGAAAGGAAAGCTTTGCGTCGTCCAACCGAAAACAATCTGCCGAAGCTCACACCATGTGGGCCCCACGGGGATTTCGGCGTTAACACTTTCCGTTTTCCTCCCTTCGGCATCTTTGAGCACCAGTGTAATGTCACCGTCTGATTCAACTTTTACGCCATCGAGGCGGCCGGTGAGGTTATACCATTTTTGTTCAGCTGCGATTCTCGTATCGGTCTGAGGCGTCAAAGACTCATTCGGCGCCGGCTCTTTCCACTCGTAAATCTGCGATGGCGTAACTGATTGGATGGTCGACTTGTCCAAAGGCACAGGCGCCGGATCGGTTTTGACCGGCCAGCGAGTACCGCTCTTTTGTCCCTGACACTCGCAAGGCGACACGAAAGTCACACCTGACTACTGAGAGTCACCCGGCATCAGGTGTTCGTTTATCCGTCTTGAACTCGACGGAATCAAACGGCCATCCTGATCGAAGCTCAGTAGAATGACCCAATTGTAGATCGAACTCGGCCATTTACCGTTGGGCAGAAACTGTTTGGGCGTTGCTCCCAAGGCACGGAGTAGAGCCGGAATGTTCCCGTGACGCCAGCAGATGAGAATCACTTTTCCCTGGTCGTTTGCACGCAGGTCAGCGGCCAGTTCAGCAGATTGATTGTTACCAAAACGGGTATCGATTGGCAATTTTGCTGCATTTGCGAATGGTTCCACCGTCAAACGCGGGCGGTGGCTTTTCTTTGAGTCATTGGCGGCAAGAATGACCGTGGGTTCCAGCCGCTTGGAATCCACGTTTAAATTCAGGAAGTAATTCTTGTATGCTTCGGCCTGCTCTTGGCCGCGCGGCGAGATACCATGGCCGCTATCGGCGTCTTCCGCGTGACGAATAATCAGGACGACAGAATTCTTAGGTCCGTCTTGTGCATGCGCTACGAATATCAGCGCGAAAGCAAAAAAGATCGCGGTGAAGAGACGCCGATGCATGAACGTCATCGTTGATGTGCGTGGGATGAATGTCAATATGCGCGTTAGCGATACGCGAGCGGAGGGAATATTTTTTGCCTAGCGCCAAAGGCGCTCTCTCATGCTAGTCCGCCAGAGGACGGATTCGCCGTGGCGAACCTGGGGCAGCGCCCCAGGAATCCGATTATCCCCAGATAACCAAGCGCTGAAAGCGCGTCTCAATCTGGCGTGGCTTCTCAATCCCAAACGTACCGCTCAGCGAAATCAACGCCGTGCCCGCGAAGCAACTCGCGGTGAATGCTGCGCCCTTGGCGCTAGACAGATGTTTCTTCGTTCACCAACGGCGTTTCGCGAGGATCAGGCTCGCTTACACCACGTCAACAGCGATCTTGGAGACGCTGTCCCGATATTACGACTAACTCGGCCCTGTTGAAAAGCCAAACCAGCGCCGCCGCCACGGATCGGTAGTGTTGGTCAATTGTCAGTTCGGATGGGTGCCGGTTGTTGGACCGTGCCGGGGCGAATGGTCGCCTCTCCCTTCTCTCGCCCTTTGGGAGAGACGGACGCGCCGGCGCCAGTGAGGGCAAAGGAGTGGGTTTGGGAGAGGGGGAGGTTGAGGAATCGCTCAGGGCAGTTGGCGCGTGCGGGTGTTACAACCCCTCACCTCAATCCTCTCCCCTTATCCAAGGCGAGAGGCGGGGCGTTGCAGGCGGGGTTGGTTCCCATGCCGTTCCTACGGAGCTTGGATTGATTTTGGCCCAAATCCTATAAACATGTCGCGTCTAACGGCGCTTTGCATGGGCTTTTCACCAAAGCAAGCTATTGATCGACGTGCAGTGCCATCACGGGATGAATCTCCCAAACTGCGTATTTCTTTTGTTTGGTTCGTCGGTTTGAATTATCCGCAGACACGTGTTGAACATCGAAAAACGCCTTGCCCGTGACCGTGATTATATGCTGCTCGCGCATTTCGAGCTTTTGGGATTCCTTGAACGTGAAAGGAAAGCTCTGCGTAGTCCAACCGAAAACAGTCTGCCGAAGTTCGCACCACGTGGGGCCGACGGGAATTTCAGCACCAACACTTCCGGCTTTCTTGCCGTCGGCATCTTTGAGTACGAGAGTTATGTCGCCATCTGCTTCAACTTTTACGCCAACAACGCGGCCAGTGAGGTTATACCATTTTTGTTCAGCTGCGATTCTCGTGTCGGTCTCGGGCGTCAAAGGCACATTCGATTCCGGCCCTTTCCAGTCGCAAATCTGAGATGGTGTAACTGGTTGAATGGCCGACTTGTCCAAAGGCACGGGCGACGGATCCGTTTTGGCCGGCCAGCGACTACCGCTCTTTTGGCCCTGACACTCACAAGGCGAGACGAAAGTCACTTCACGCGCTGTAACGGATTTAGCGAACGCCGAACCAATAACAAAGGCCGCCAGCAGAGCGGGGAATAAGGCGACGTTCACAGCAGTGAATAGATCAGGTGCGCTTATACTACATCAACAACGATCTTTGAGACGTCGTTCTTCCGTAGTCTTGTTCGCACCTCGTCTTCCAGCTTCCTTGGATCCACTCCCGTGGGGAGGTAGAGCAGGAACACCATGCGTCCCTTGTCCTCGTACAGGGAGGAACTTTGGAGGCGACACCGATGGGAGAGAAGCAAAGATTGCACCGTGTCGAAGACCGGTTTTGAATCCGCGCCGTTGTTCAGGCGGATTCTTACCTCGCAGCTCGAATGCGAATCGAGCCAGAACAACAGCAACCAACTAAAGGCGGTCACGAACACCGCCATTGCCCATGATCCCATGCCGCATGCTAGTCCGACGACCACGACCATGATTGCTTTTCCGGTAAGTTTCGGATTGTCGAGCAGTGTTCGGAATCGCAGTAGCGCACCAATGCCGAAAATGACAAACGCCAGCGTTTGACTGGTGCCGCTCAGTTCAGCGACGACCGCCCCAACTACGCCAAGCAGTATGAGTGCCTTGCGTTCCTCGAAGTCGCTCAGCGGATCTCGCAGTGACGCGCGACGCGGATGCCATGCGATTGCGAAGGCACAGCCGACCGCCAAAGTAAGACTAAGGAAGAGTCGTAGAATGAACGAAGGATGGGCGAACTGCTCGAGACTTTTCTCGATCGACACCCATGAATTGCCCTTGGGATCGATTCCTCCAGTGGCTCCCGCCTTGGCCATCTCTTCCGCGGGGTTGGCGCCGAATGCTGCCGAGCACAACACACTGAGAAAGGCGATGACAACTACGACCCCGACGGTACGTAGCGCTCGTGAAAGATGGCGATTAAAGTAAAAAAGATGTGCCGGCATCAGTTACTGGTTCCTTCTCAAAACCAAATTCCCTCCCGACCACGCTGCAGTATAGGAGTAGGTCTGCCCAGCTTGTACAGTTATGGTTTTTCGTCCCGGACGCTTACCGGCCTGAAAGGGATCAACGCGGGCGGTAATGACATGCTGGCCTGCCGGCAAGTAGCCATCGTAGTTTCGGCCCTCGGTAAAGCTCCCCACGTCCTTTCCATCGATGGACAGGACAAGGCTGAGATCGCTCCCAAAATTTGCCACCCGAGTAACGATTAAATGACCTGAATTCGCAGGTATTGGCGCGGTCCCTAAACCAGCCTGATTGGTTGCGCACCCGGTGAAGATCAGGCCGGCACAGGCCAGACTGACGATGTGAGTGATTGAACTATATTTTTTCATGTGTTCGACTCCTATCGTTTGAATGCGCCCATCTTGTCCCTCAAAAATTCGCCCGTCAATAAGACTTTAGGGCAATATCATCGGCTACAGGCGACGGCGGCCTGTAGTTCAGAACCGACAAATTCCTATTTCACAAGCTCGATCTCGCTCGGGCGCCACTTCTTGGTAAAGAACGACTCCTTCTGGCTTTTGGAGGCGCAGAAATATTCTACACGCTCAGTGCTTCGACTGGAACGCCAAGCCACTTCGCGGCGGCGTCGCGTTCCGTAAACAGCGAAACATGCAGTGGCGAATGGTCAGTCAACATGGCGTGCAATTTTGGGTAGTGGGCGGTGGCGGGGCTCGTGACGTAGAACGCCGTCTTGACCGGCGGATGCGACTCAAAGGCGAGGCGGCGGTGCAGCGCGATGTGAAAGACGAACCTGAAATTGAGATCGACCGCGTCGAGCGCCGATAAGTCTGCGAACCGGTTGAACGGCTTTTGAGCTCTTTCTTCGGCAGCTTCGACAAACGCGACGATTTCATTCACGAGTGCCTGATCCAGAATGCCGTGCGGCTTCCAGACCATGAGCGATAACTCTTTGCGAAACAGAACGTGGGCGGGAAGTTTCAAGTCACCTCATCGGCTTTGTTGTTTGGAGTTCGCTTTGTGGGAAACGGTCCTTTTCGCCAGCGTGAGAGACGGGCCACGGATTTCACGACCGATGCGACCATTACTTCACCAGCTCGACCTCGCTCGGGCGCCACTTCTTGGTAAAGAACGGTTCTAGCGGGCTGTAGAGGCGCAGGATCACGAACCAGCCTTTGTTCGGATCGGTCTGGATCCAGTTGCCGCGCTTCACGCCGTCGGGTTGTTTCGGGCTGAAATAGACCGTGGTGGAGCCGTCGGCGCTCGCTTCGGCGGCGGGCGAGGGATAGCTCTGGCTGCCGGCGCGCGGGAAGCGTTGCGGCGTATCCAGCATCGAACGCGACATGTTGTCGTAGACCGTGAAGGACCAGAAGTTCGACTCCGGGACGTCCTTTGGCAGTGTGCATTTGTAGGTCTTGGCGCCGTCGAAGTAATTCTTCTGGGCATCCGCCATCGCCAGCAGATACTGCGACCCGACGTTAGTCAGGCGCATCGCCATCGCGGGCGTGATGCCGGTGATGCCGTAGAAGAAATACGTCCGCGCGTCCATGGTGCGGTAGCCGGTTGGTGGATACGGCTTCACGCCTTCCTTTGTGATTTGCGGAATCTGTGTCTCGAACTCGTAGCCGGTTTGAAACAACAAGTTCGACCACGCCGAACCGGGGTAGTAAAACCAGCTCGGGTCACGCGGATTCATGAACAGCGTGCGCGAGGTAGCGTTGGCGAGCGCGAGCGCTTCGGTCATGATCTTCTTCATTCGCGCGTCGGGCGAGAAAGGCTTGCCCTTGACGATGCCGAGCGCGGCCACCGGCCCCATCAGTTCCGGATCGAGCGCGGTGGCCGGTTCCTTTTGCACGACCTCGTTGAGCATCTCGTAAAAGGTCCAGTCGTTCGGTGGAAGTGTGTTCATCACCTTGCCGCTGCCTTCGTGAAACACCGTCGCCGGCGGTGGGGTGACGCGGCCCAGCGCAGTCTTGCCCGTGAGGAACTCGGCGAGGGACGTGCCGACGCCGCCGGCTTCGTACGGATACACCTTGGTGAACTTCCTGATCCCTTCCACCACTGGCTTGGGATCGCTATGATTCTCCAGGAACGATCGGCCGAACCACACGATGGTGTTGGTGCGCGCGCGCGCGACAAAGAATCCACCGTCCGGCAGCGGGCCGGTGTAGTCCGGCCCCACGATCAGATACTTGCCGCCCTCCCCGCGGTCGGGCCCGGGCAAGCCCACGTCGGTGACCCAGCGGAACCAGGCATCCTGCACCGCGCCGAGAAACTTGGGCGGTGTCTCCAGCACCACGGGTCCCTTGGTGAGATCGAGGAAGCCCATGACGTAGATCGTGTCGGCGTTGGCCGTCAGGAACAGCGACTTGGCATCCATCAACTCGGAGTAGACGAGGACCTCATTTTCCTTCATCCCGATGTTCATCATGCCCTTGCGCAGCGCGTGAATGCTGACACCCCGCAGGTTGTCCATGAAGGCGCGGTACGCGTACGTGAAGTCGAGGTTGTCATAGACTTTGTCGAGCGTGGCCTTGCTCGGCAGGCCGTCCTTGAAGTCGAGCGTGCCGATGCGCGTCTCAACTTTGTCGGGCGTGGTGATGGACGGCGGAATGGCAGTGGTCGCCTGAGCGTGCGCGGTTTGCGTCGCGCTGACAGTGAAAATGGTTAGAGCGCTGGCACCAGCCAACGCCGTGCTAATGAATGTGCGTTTGGTTGTTCTCATAGTTCCTTTCATTCTTGCTTTGTTGGCCTAACGAGTCGTTATGACTACCTAACTATTAATGGTAAAGTTACTCGCTAGCCTTCTGTTCTGTTGGCTTTCTTCCACCAGGCGTTTCTCGCTCGCTTAATCATTCACTCGGGCAATGGCTTCGGCCTTGGCCTTCTGGTCCTCAGCCATCATCTGGCTCGGTCCGAGTTTGATGGTCAGCTTGTCGAGTTTGCCGGTAAAACGGAACGGCGGCTTGTAATCCTTGTCGTCCACGCCCGTGCGGGTATCAACCCCGACATCGAAGGACTCGTCGATAGTAAAGAGGGCCGGGACGGTGTGCGGGATCTTCTTGTTAGCCACTTCCTTGCCGTCCACCGACAGGACGCCGGTGCCACCCTTGGCCAGGCCAGGGCCATCGTATTTGAAGTCAAACACGATGGTGTGTTTGCCGGGCGTGAGCGCCTGCGGGCCTTCCCAGCGGAACTTTTCCAGAGCTAGCAGATTATAGGTGAACACGGGTTTGCCCTTGACCAGGTAGAGGCCGTAGCCGCCGAAGCGGCCTCCGAGCGTGTTGAGCATTCCCTCTGCGCCGCCCTTTGGGATTTCGACCTCAGCGGTGATGGAGAAGGACCTGGAAAGCAAGTTGGGGGCGCTGCCGTCGGGCAGGCCGGACACTTCGCTCGTATACGTGAACTCGGTTCGGCCGGCGACCGCACTCGGCCGCGGCGCAAGGATGCGCTCGAGAATGGAATTATCCAGCGGGAGCACCTGATATTTTCTGGCCTCATCCATGAAGAGCCCCTGCAACTCTTTCAGCTTATCGGGATTCTTCGCGCCGAGGTCATTGGTCTCCGAGAA
>Ga0193728_1000386_pt1 | contig 21278 bp, 20 predicted proteins | sample U1c1metaG_FD_143037 | JGI IMG/M metagenome (GOLD analysis project Ga0193728, IMG submission 143037) | Soil microbial communities from a riparian zone of the East river system, Colorado, United States - U1c1 | ecosystem: Environmental > Terrestrial > Soil > Riparian zone | place: USA: East River...
TATGCACCTCGAAGGTCCATATTTCGCTATGAACCAGCGCGGGGCTCAGGATCCCCGCTATATCCGCAACCCGGATCCTGAAGAGTACCAGGAAATCGCTTCGGCGTTTTCCTGTATTAAAAGATGGAGCGCAGCCCCTGAATTACCCGGCGCACTTGAATTTGGCCGATTCCTTCGTTCCAAAGGGCTGTTGGTTTCATTAGCGCATACGGATGCTGTTTATGAAGAAGTGATGGCGGGATGGGAGAGTGGGTACAGTCTGGCGACGCATTTATATTCCGGTATGTCTGGCGTTACGCGCAGAAATGCATTCCGCTATGCCGGCGTCATAGAAAGTGCATATCTCATTGATAAGATGGATGTGGAGATCATCGCCGACGGCATCCATTTGCCGGCGCCGCTCCTGCAACTGGTGTATAAGATCAAGGGGCCGGGAAGAACGGCGCTGATCACAGATGCGATGCGTGCTGCAGGCATGCCTCCCGGTGAATATATGCTAGGCCATTCAACGGAGGGCCTCAGGGTCATCGTGGAGGATGGCGTAGCGAAGTTACCTGACCGCAGTTCCTTCGCGGGTAGCGTGGCTACCGCAGACCGGTTGGTCAGGACCATGATTGATCTTGCAGGAATCCCGCTGATAGAGGCGGTCAGGATGATCACGGAGACCCCTGCACGCATATTGCAAATCCTGGAAACCAAGGGGGAATTAGCAGAAGGGAAGGATGCAGACATCGTGATTTTCAATTCGGCTATAGAAATTCAAATGACCATGATCGGCGGGACGATGGTATATGAGCGATGAAATCAACAACCATTTAATTTTTTAACAATATTTACACATATAGTCCATGCTTTCATGATGATGTGGATTCGATTCCCTTCCTGACTTTAGATTTGCCGTTTTTGCGGTTGATTTTACACCCTAAAAAAGCGAATACGCAGGGGCACTGTTATTGATTAAATTAAGACTCATCAAAACTTTTTTTATGGCAACACTGCAAAAAATTGTCTCCAATCTTTGGTTTGACGACCAGGCGGAGCAAGCGGCAAAATATTATACCGGCATTTTCAGGAACAGCCGTATAAAAAAAATCACGTATTACACAAAGGCAGGTTATGATGTTCATCATAGAAAGGCGGGATCGGTGATGACGGTGGATTTTGAACTTGAAGGTCAACGATTCGTTGGGCTGAATGGTGGGCCGGATTTTAAATTTAATGAAGCCGTTTCGTTTATTATTGAGTGTGATTCACAGGATGAAATTGACTTTTATTGGGAAAAACTTTCCGCCGGTGGCGATCCAACATCGCAACAGTGCGGATGGTTAAAAGACAAATTCGGTTTATCCTGGCAGGTTGTGCCGAAAATACTGTCCGACCTGTTCGGAACAGCCGATTCGGAAAAATCAGAACGCGTCATGAATGTCATGCTGAAAATGAAAAAGCTTGACATCGACTTGTTGCAACAGGCATACGATGGACGAAGCGGGCAGGACGGAAAAAAGAAGAGAGAACAGCTGACTGAACAGTTATAATGAAAAGCCCTGAAGGCAGCTCCGCTTAGGTGTAACACACTTTGGCGCGGCGCTTTCAGGGCTTTTTGTTGTAAAAAAATGATGCGCTAACTTTTGTTCTATTGCGATAGCTTTATTTCTCCAACATCCGTTGGCTGACCGTCAGTAACGGTTATGCCATCTTTAGCGAAATCCTTATATGGAGCTTTTGCTTCAATATAGATCTTATAAGTGCCAGGCTTAACATTCGTGAACTCAAATGAACCAGCTACAATCAGAACTTTAGTTGAATCCATTCCCGAGATGATCCAGGCCCTGTCGGCTCCCGCAGCGGGATTAACAGTCCCTTTTAATGATCCATCTTTGATTTGAGCAAAAGCCACGAGGCCTGCCATGGAAATACCCACCAGCCATAAACCAATCTTAGTCCGTTTCATGATACTACATTTTAAAAGTGAATAAATAGTCTATACAATCCGAGGCTTAAGATGGGGATAATTGCTACGGTCAAGGCGGGAATAAACTGAAAGGACAACTTCTATGCCAGAAATTAAATTGCCTGACCAGTAGCTATTGTATGGTTCGTTTCGCTTCCAGAATATTCCTGATCTGCACTTCCATGTCCTGCAAATGATATTTGCTCAGTGCATCTGTCTGTTTGTTGGCAGCTGTATGCACTTCACTTTGGAGGATGACCAAATCATGTCTTATGATCGAATGGGCATCCGTCTCCGTTGTAGCTGAATTATTCGAAGTCAGGATATCCTGAAGGGCACCCACATACGATTTCTGCAGGTTCCTCCGGTAAGGATCAATCCCTTTTGCTATTGGCAACTCCTTCCAGATGATCTTATGTATTTCGTTAAGATATTCATCTGCCGGCAGGGCGAGATCTCCAAATTGCCGCATATTGGCCAGGAGTTTATTGATCCTGTTGATGTCCAGCAGGCTGTTGAGCACCCTGACCTGAATGTCTTCTACAAAGTCAGGTTGAGCAGGCTCGGCCACGCGCTGCGTTACCCTTTTATCCAGCAGCCAGTAGGGCGTGGTAAAAAGTTCTTTATCAAAAAAATCCAATGCCGCCTGTTGTTTTCCGATGGGGACGGCTTCATAAACTTTTTTCTGCGCGGCGGCCGCCAGCGTGTCTTTCTCCTCGGCCAGCCGGGTATAGTATACGCCCCCGATATTGCGCAGTACATGGTTCATATAGGTGAAGTACTGGTTTTTGAGCATCTGGTACGTCAAGGACAAATTTTCATAAATCCCGCCATCTTCGTGTGTCCATTCAGGTAAGTTCGGTAATATCCTTTTCAAATTGAGGATGCCGTAGCTGCTGGCTTTCATCGCATCATCACCAAGGTCTTCGCGCTGGCATCTCGGATCATTGAGGTTCTCTACTTCGCCATTCCCAAACCAAAGCCTGGGGTTTTTGCCTGTGCTGTCCACGATCCACTGGCGGGTGATCTTTTTATCCTCTTCGCTGCTTGCGGCAAAACTGTTTTTATAGCCCCATTTGATGGCCCAAGTATCGTATTCGCCGATCCTCGGGAAAAGATCATATTCCGGAATGCGGTCTTCCGGCTGAGCGACATAGTTGAACCTGGCGTAATCCATGATGCTGGCGGTATGACCATGCAGGTCTAAATAATTTTTACTTCTCAGCGAATCCACCGGCGTCTGGCTGCTGCTCCCGAAATTATGCCTCAGGCCCAGGGTATGGCCCACTTCATGGCTGCTCACAAAACGGATGAGCTGGCCCATCAGTTCCTCATCAAACTCAGCATGTCGCGCTCTGGGATCTGTTGCACCAGCCTGTACGATATACCATTCGTGGAGGAGCTGCAATACGTTATGGTACCAACCGATATGCGTTTGGATGATCTCGCCGCTTCTCGGGTCATGCACCTGGGGACCGTACGCGTTCCAGGTTTCCGAAGGTAAGTAGTTGATAAAATTATAACGCGCATCATCCATTTTCATGAGCGTGTTATATTCCGGCCACTCTTTGCCCATGATCGCATTTTTAAATCCTGCCTGCTCAAAAGCTTTCTGCCAGTCGTTGATGCCCTGGATCAGGTATTTTCTCCATTGTTTTGGCGTTGCAGGATCGATATAAATGACAATCGGTTTTTTCGGTTCTACCAATTCTCCTCTTTTCGATTTCTCAAGATCTTCGTCTGCAGGTTCCAATCTCCATCGTAAAATAAATTTCCGGTCTTCCACTTTTTGCTGACGATCCCCGAAATGATATACCTGGTCTGCAAAATAGCCTACCCTGGGATCTGCGATCCGTTGCTGCATGGGATGCTCGGGCAGTTCAATAAAACTCGTATGGCTCTCGATGGTTACAGGGGAACCCGCGGTCAATCCCCTGATGCCTTTGTTTACCCCGTTGCGCATGATATCCATTTCCACATTGATCGGATATGCATGGATGTATCCAATAGAGATATCCTTTTTAGCGTCTACCGTTTGGCTCAGCGAACTCGCATCCATGCTATTCAAGAAACTGATCCCATCTTTCAGGTATCTGGTTACGTCGATCACAAAACTGGTCGTATCCTTGTTGTATGCCTTGATGGGGAAAAAAATGACGATCGGGTTCTCATTGGATTTGCTGACCGCTTTAAAGATATCGCTCGTACTGTCGGCCTGGCTGATGACCAGGTCATATCGTATCCGTATGGTAGAGTCTTCGGCATGTCTTTCGAAGCGGATTGTTTTTTCGTCCAGCACTTCTCCTGAATATACGCCGGAACCACCGGGGCCTCTGACCAGCCGGTTGATCACTTCGATATCGCGGTTCAGGATGGAATCGGATATCTCAAAATAGATCGTATCCCGGTGCTGATGGAGAGTGAAAAGGCCCCGCCAGGTGGTGAACTCCGGTGTGATCACCTTTTCATAGGTTTGGATACCGGTACGCGGCGTGTTCAGTCTTCTTATAAGGGAATCCAGCTTTAGTCTTGCAGAGTCTGCGGAGGGATTATTCTGACTTATAGCGGCAAAGCTGATTGCAGAGAGCAGGACAAACGACACAATCCGTGCTGTATATTTTTTTCTAAACTTAACAGGGTAGTGCATTGATGAATCTTTAAATAAAGTTTATTGGCCTATAACAGGTTTTGAGAATTGGAAGCAATCTGCTGTTCCAAATCCCCCCGTTTTAACTGGAGGATCACCTCCGGTAAAAACGCATTTGAATGCAGGCAGAGACTGTATAGCGATAAAAAAGCTGCTGGTGCGGGCAGCAGCGTTGGCATCCCAAAGCATGATGACCGGCAGGCTGAACAGCGTATTGTTGCCGTTATTCATGATAGAAAGATCGGCGCGTTGAGAATTGCTGTGGGTACTCGTACTCCGCAGGTCGATCACAACGCCCTTCCTGCCTTCCTGTACCAGTTGATTGAACAAAGGCACCGCAACCTGCGAATAGGTAGTCACCATATTCCAGGCCAGGGAATCAAATATTGGGCTGGGCATCGCGATACATAAAAAATCCGCTGAATGGCCATTGATATACATATTGGTGTCTGAGATGTAAAAAGGCAGTGCGCCTGCCAATCCGGGGTTTTCAAATCCCCCATCAAAAGAGGAAAAGGCAGGCATTTTTTTGCGTTCGGGTCTTCCGCAACCGGATATGATCCATGTCATGAGCAGCAGGCTCATGGTCAATACAGCGATTTTTTGCATGCTTTATTTTCGGTTTTAAATATGTTAACGGCGAGCTGTACAATAATCGTGCTATTCAGGCTCAATTTATTTGCCGTGATTGCACATGCTGCGGAATAATTTGCACGAATTCTACGTATTCATGTCGTAATGGCTTAGATATTGGTGAAGGAGCAAAAGCCAAGAGGCAAATTTTACCCCTCATCAAGTTATAATAATCGGCTTTTTTGGTAAGGGATCTACTGAAAGAAATGCATTTATTTTTGGAGCTAATCTAGATAATGCCGAGTAGGTATTATTAGGTGCTGATAGTACAAATACCGTAAGCGTAGATATCAAAAAGTTTTGCTGATGTTGCAGGTTTTTATCAAAAGTAAGAAGTGCTTCAAAATCATTTTCAATCATCAATTTCAAAAGTTGTCCGTTTTTAGGGAAAGATTTCTGGCGGAAAATAATTTTCCGGCAATTTCGAGGACTACAACGGCCTGTTCTTTGGAAACGCTGGGAAAGTCATCCAAAAAATTGTCGAGAGAAACACCAAGTTCCAAGTGATCGAATAGCGATTCGACCGGTACCCTTGTTCCTTTAAACACTGGTTGTCCTCCAAGTGTTTCTGAGTCAATTGAGGAGCCGATATTGGGGACAATTCTTCGGATATTTATGATCGTTGTCGAAATGTTTATTTAATCCCATCAATCGTTGTTTCCGCTGCCCCAACAATCTGTCCGTCCTTTTTATGCTGCAGGTAGGCGATCACGTTACAATCCTTTGCGGAAAGACCGTCCGGGAGGGATAGGAGGACGAGGCCGGATGGGGCTGGTTCAATCGCTTTAAAATCCCGGACGATATTGATGTGCTTCAATTGGCGTCCCTTGTTTTCTCCTCTTTTTACATCGGTCAGCGCGCTGGACTGGAGAAGTGCAAAATTAATCAGTTGTCCGGTTGCCGGAGCGTTTTTGTAATTGACGGATACCGTTTTATTGTTATTGGAGGAAGCCTTAATCTCGATCCTGGAGTCAGTCTTTTTATTCAGTTCTTCGCTTACCACGTTTGCTAATCTTTTTCTGTCTGAGCCAATGAATTCAGTTCTACCATTGACTACGATCTCTGGTGTGTAAATGCTGTTCAAATTGAGCCGGCTTTCGTATTGTTGTTGGCGTAGGGTACTTGACTTGCTGCTGAATCCATCCTTCCAGCCAAGTGCATCCCAATAATCCACATGAAAGGCCAGTATAAAAACATGTTTTCTTTTTTCGCCGGCCAAATCAATGATGGCCTCATCCGCAGGTGGACAACTGGAGCATCCTTCGGAGGTAAATAATTCCACTACGGCGATGCCATCCTGGCCTTGATCTGTGTTTTCGTGATCAGTAGTACTGTGAGAGCAGGCAATGATGGCTGCAGCGACAACGGCCAAGGCATAAATCATTTTCATGCGATGTGATTAAATCGTTTAAGAAATGAATGATTTTTGATCGACAATATGTTTATCCGGCAAATCTCTGTCAATTTTTAAACCCAGCCATACTGTCTAATTGGCATTTTTTTTTGCTCCCGGGGATACCCTTTTTCTGCTTTTTTATTAGTTTTCTTCGGGATTTGTTCGGGGTTTGTTCGGGATTTGTTCGGGACTGCCTAGGGAAACCCCGAACAAACCCCGAACAAATCCCGAAGAAAGTATTAAAATGTCGCCGGCCAGACCATTCTGTCTTGTACTGAACGGGTTTTGCCGTTGGTCAAAATGACAGGCGACTCAGGTAAGGATAAATCACAAAAAAAGGATACATTCAATATTAATAAACACTAAATACTGCAAAATGAAATTGTATTCAATGCTCTATGTATTCATCGCCTCCTTTTTTTTGCAATTAACCGTATCCGGGCAAAAAAAATTAGGTAATGAAACGCAAGAGCAAAAGCAGGAACGGATGGCCTGGTGGACCCATGACCGTTTCGGCATGTTCATTCACTGGGGATTGTACTCTCTGGCAGCAAGACATGAATGGGTAAAAAATCATGAAAGGCTGACCAATGACCAGTATCAGGTTTATTTTGATGAATTTAATCCGGATCTTTTTGAGCCCAAAGCATGGGCGAAACAGGCAAAAGAAGCGGGAATGAAATATGCCGTGCTCACCACCAAACATCATGAAGGTTTTTGTCTTTTTGATTCAAAGTTTACCGCGTATAAAGCGACCAATACACAGGCCAAAAGGGATCTGGTTAAGGAATTTGTTGAAGCATTCAGGGCCGAAGGATTAAAAGTCGGGTTTTATTACTCCCTGATCGACTGGCATCATCCCGATTTCACTATCGACAACAATCATCCCCAGCGGATCGATCATGGTTCAGATGCTTCTTATGACAGCCTGAATAAAAACCGGGACATTAAAAAATACCGCGAGTATTTATTTAACCAGGTGAGGGAATTATTGACTAATTATGGAAAGATCGATATTATATGGTTTGATTTTTCCTATCCGGGTAAACAGGGCAAGGGAAGGAATGACTGGAACTCCGTCGAACTCCTGAAAATGGCCAGGCAGCTGCAACCCGGAATTATTGTTGATAACCGGCTTGATCTAATGGATTATGATGATGGATTTGATTTTGTTACACCGGAGCAATATAAGGCGGCTGACTGGCCGACAGTAAACGGCAAAAAAGTACCCTGGGAAACCTGCCAGACCTTTTCAGGATCCTGGGGATATTACCGGGATGAAAATTCCTGGAAAAGTACTCCGCAACTCCTGGAATTACTGATTGAAACAGTTAGTAAAGGTGGCAACCTGATCCTCAATGTAGGGCCGACGGCAAGGGGCTTTTTTGATGGACGTGCCCAGGAAAGATTACAGGGCATGGGAGAATGGATGAAGTATAACAATAAATCCATTTACGGCTGTACACAGGCGCCAAAGGATTTTGCCGTGCCCGACAATACACTATTGACCTACAATCCTGCCACCAGGAAATTATTTATTCACCTGCTCGACTATCCTTTGGAAACACTCGTATTGAAAGGGTATGCGGGTAAAGTAAAGTATGCCCAGTTTCTGCATGATAATTCGGAAATTAAATTTTCTGAAGCGCAGCAGCAGGAATTTTCCAAAGCGGATGAAAAGTCTGCCGACCTTGTTCTGGAATTACCGGTTCAGAAACCCCATTCGGCGATTCCCGTAATCGAACTGGATCTAAAATGAGGAGATTGTTCAGCGCAAAAAAGTTAAAAAAATATTTTATAAATAAGCGAGCATTCACTTATATTTGTGGTTAAACCTGGTACGGGTCATGCGCACAAGGAATGCAGATAAGGAAGAATTGGTCAGGCAGAATGCCATTGACATGCTGGTAAAAGACGGCTTTCAGGACTTTAGTATGAACAGGCTGGCAAAGGAAAGCGGCATTTCCGTGGCTACCCTCTATATCTACTACCAGGATAAAGATGACCTGATTAAAAAGATTGGCGTGGCGATCGGCAATAATTTTTTTGCTGAAATGCTCAAAGACTTTTCTGCTGCTATGCCATTCAAAGAAGGATTAAAAAAGCAATGGGAAAACAGGGCACGGGTTGCTTTAGCACATCCCAAAGAGGCCGCCTGCTATGAAATTATCAGGCATTCCTCTCATGGAGAATACATATTAAAAGAAAGCCTGAAAGACTTCAAATTTGCCATGGGTGACTTTTTTCACAATGCTGTCAAGCGAAAGGAACTGGTCCCGGTTTCCGTGGAAGTGTTCTGGAGTGTTGCTTACGGTCCGCTGTACACGCTTTTGCGTTTTCATGGCGAAGGTAAAAGCATTGGCGGTATGCCATTTAAATTTTCAAAGAAAACCATGGATGAGGCATTTGAGTTAGTTATTAAGGCATTAACACCATAATTTTCAATTTGTACAAATTGCGTTGTTATGACAACAGATATAAACCATATATTGATCTTTAGAACCAATATCCAAACAAAGCGGGATAAACTACGCATCCAACATGAACTGGATACACTGGATACCATCCAGCAATGGAATATCGACCTGGAAGATATTGATTGCGTATTAAGGATTGTATCTGACCGTCTAACACCTGAACAGATTATTTCAGTCGTAAAAGATAGCGGATTTGAATGTTCAGAATTAGAATAAAACAACTGATATGGAACAACAAAAGCAAGCACCAATACCCTTTTCCCGCTACCAAAAATTCGCCATTTTTATCATGGCTATTACCCAGTTTACTGTAATCCTCGATTTTATGGTCATGTCGCCATTGGGTGATATACTCATGAAATCGTTAGACATCAAACCGGCTCATTTTGGTATTGCCGTTTCGGCCTATGCATTCGGCGCAGGTATTGCAGGACTTCTTACGGCAGGCTTCGCCGACAGGTTTGACCGCAAGAAATTGTTGCTGTTCTTTTATACCGGCTTTATTGCAGGCACATTCTTATGTGGTATCGCCCAATCCTATCCGTTGCTTGTTGGCGCAAGGATTATTACGGGTTTATTCGGAGGCGTCATCGGTTCTATTTCTATGGCCATTATTGCAGATTTGTTCCCGATACAGCAACGGGGGCCGTGTTATGGGCTTTCTTCAAATGGGTTTTGGCGCCAGCCAGGTATTGGGTATTCCGGTGGGTTTGTATCTGGCCAATTCCTGGGGCTGGCACGCGCCTTTTTTATGGGTGGCTGTCATAGCCACGATCGTTGCCTTTCTTATTGCAGCTAAATTACAACCACTCACCGCGCATTTGGCAGTGCAGCAGGATAAATCTGCTTTTACACATTTGCTTCATACCATTCGAAAAAAAGATTATCGCATTGGGTTTACTGCCACGGCCTTGCTCTCCATAGGCGGTTTTATGATGATGCCTTTTGGCAGCGCCTTTGCGATAAATAATTTGAAAATTACCCAACATCAATTGCCCATCTTATTTATGATCTCCGGCCTGAGTACCCTGGTCGTCATGCCATTAATAGGGAAACTGAGCGATAAAATAGATAAGTTTAAAATATTTGTAATGGCTTGCCTATGGATGATCGTGATGGTCGTCCTTTATACCAATCTCGGCCCAACACCGCTCTGGCTTGTAGTGGTTTTTAACGTGTTGATGATGGCGGGCGTTATGAGCCGGATAATACCTTCCACAGCTCTCGTAACCGCTGTCCCCGTGATGCAGGACCGAGGTGCATTTATGAGTATCAATTCTTCTTTACAGCAGATAGCCGGTGGCATCGCAGCCGCTGTCGCCGGAATGATCGTCGTGCAAAAAAATAAATTCAGTCCGCTGGAACATTACAATACATTGGGCTATATCATTGTGGGCATCACCATATTGAGTATGTTCCTGGTATATCGCGTGAGCGAGCTGGTAAAAAGTAAAGTCGCGGCAGAGAAAGTAGGGCAAAAAGAAAAGCCTGTTTTTAGTGAGGGGGCAGAGATATAATAACCTCATTTGAGTTACCTCCTTCATGTATGGGGATTCGTGTCCGGAACATGAACTCCAAAATTTTGTCAATATGAGTTATTATCTTTAGTAATAACTCGTAAGTCGTCTAAAATGAAAATTATTATCCCCTCATTATTCTTTATCGCTATTTCTCTTTTTGGTAGTGCACAAACTTCATTTAAAAGGGTTGACTTCACAAATTCGAAAACGGGGGTTGATGATTATTGTTATGAATATGTTTTCCCTTTTCATGATGGTCAAGGAAATCAGGATTCAATTAATATATTGATTTATAAACAAATTTTTGAAAACTTACATTTCTCAGACTCGACTATTGTTAACATATGCGAAACAGCAACAAATGAATCGAAATCATACCTTAGGGAGAAGGCTTTATATGAGATTAATCATAAAAAAAACTATGTAATTTCTGTATTTACTGACAACAAAGGAATAACGTCAGCAACGCTTATTTGGGCTTTTATAGGTAAAAATTCAAAAGGCGAAAAAAAGTATTACACGCTAAATGCAGGCTATGATATTAAAGGAAAAATTTTGGATAAATATATTTTGAACGAGTAGCAATATGATGGCGCGGTTTACTTTCTAACAAAAAAACAAATTTAATTCTATTTTCAGCACCGGTGCTTGATTTTGCAAATGAAACGACAAAACTTTTTTTTATTTTTTGGACTCACAAGCATAATTGTTGTAATTATGGGACTATTTACCTTTTTAAAGCACAAACAAAACAGAAGTGGCCAATTTGTTACAGAGCAAGCATATAAAAATAATTTGGCAAAGCAAATGCAAATGACACCGCAGACGATGGAACAACTGAGAAAAATAAATGTTACTGAAGACAGGGAACTTAAACTCGAATATTTTTTTATACTAACACAGTAGAAAAAGCAAACATCTTTGCCGAAGAAATTGCAAAATTGAAATATGAAGTAAAGCATGGACAATCCGCAGGCGCCAAACATGAATTCATAATTACCGGCTGGACAACTAAAATGAAAATGCAGGCTGATGTAGTTGCCAATTGGGCTGAACAAATGTGTGATCTTGGTTACAAATATGATTGCGAGTTTGACGGCTGGGGAACATCGCCAGACCAATAACAAAGCTCGTTTGGAAAAAAGAAAGAAGATCAGCGTAAACCCTTATCTGGTAGCGCAGCGAGAAGAAAACGAGGCATGGCGGTTTATTTATCTAAATATCAACCTTACATGCGGTAAGTTTTTGCTACGACTCCTCCCGGGAAAGCCTTTACATCCACCAACTTCAGGTAAAGCGGTATTGCAAGATCGGTAAAGATTGGTAACCCCGAACCCAATGCGACGGGATGGATGGCCAGGTGGTATTCATCAATGAGACCCGCTGCTGTGAGGCTCCGCATAAATCCCGCGCCGCCATGTGCTAAGATCGGTTTCCCCGGCTCGGCTTTGAGTTCCCTGATCCCCTCGGCAAGATCGCCGTCGAAAACCCGCGCCGCGGGCCAGGAGGCCGCGGCGGGCGACTGCTCCGCAGTTGTCGTATGCCCCGGATCGATGCCTTTATATCCTTTTTTGGTAAAGAGGGCCTTGGGGATCTCGTTCATCGGCGAGGCAAAAGGCCCGGTCGCAGTCGGCCAGTAAGAGGCCATAACCTCAAACGTCTTGCTGCCCATGATATGCAGTCCTGCCGTCCGGCATAACCCGACAGCCCAGGCCTTTGACTCCTCGTCTCCGGTCTTGAAGATCCAATCATTCTCGCCACTGGCGCCGCTTACGAAACCGTCGACCGACATCGACATCTTCATGATCAACTTTCGCATAACTATAAATTTGTTTTTTAAAATAAATCTTTTCCTTCTTCAATATTAATAGCAGTCATTAGAGGCCTTTTTTTCATCATGAAATAATTGATTACTATTTTTGAAGTCATTTGCTGGCGACCATGGTGAGTAAATATTCGTCCAGATTGCGCATGCCCGCAGCAAGGCCTTTCTCATAATAGCCCCCTGCTATGAACTGTTCAAGTTCGGCAAGGCTCGCCATTTTTTTGACAATTTGAACGGTAGTTTTTTCGGCCCCGGCTTTGAAAGAGTTCTTGGTCAGGGAGAAGGTAAAGCCAGTATTGATGGCATTTCCATTTTCATCGGAAAAGGAATTCTTTGTGGTGAAACTGGACTTGGGTTGGATTTCGACAAACTCCGCCAAACTCCAGCGGACGGCGACATTCTCGGGTGAGATCATGGCATACAACCAACGTCCGCCTTCCCGGAAATCCATTTCCTTTGTTTGGACCCGGAACGGTTTGGGACCCATCCACTGGTCAAGGATTTCCGCCTTCGTAAAGGCATCCCAGACGAGATCGAGATCGGCAGCGAATTCCCGCGTAACATAAATTGTTGCCATGGCTTTGTCTACGGTGAAATCAAATAGCAGGTTCATTTTTTCATATTTTTGAGGGTGTACAATACTTGATCGAGTTGTTGGAAACTTTCTTCCATCATCTTCTGGAACTGGTCGAGCCAGATATCGATTTCTTTCATTTTATCGATTTTTAGTTCATAAAAGATTTCCCTGCCTTCTTGCTTTTGGGCCAGGAGGTTGCATTCGGACAGGATGCGCAAATGTTTGGATATGGACTGGCGGGTGATGTCGAAGTGTTCCGCAATGGCGTTGGGGGTCATCGCCTGCACGGCGATCAGGACGAGGATCGCTCGTCGAGTGGGGTCTGCAATGGCTTGAAAAATATCTCGTCTCATGAATGTTAATTAAGAAGCCGATCGGTTGCAAATATACGTGCAGCCGATCGGCTTCGCAAAAATTTTTTTTAACGGGGGAATTTGTCCGGTGATTTCGAAAACAATGTACAAAGGGCCGCAGTATTTGCGGCCCTTTGTAACTGTTTGAATTTCAAGTGTTGCAAAGGATGCGATGCTTTTAATTTTCTTTTTTTATGCTTACGATTCGGGATAGTTCATTTTTATAAATCAATTACCGTCTACAATCTTATTGGCAATTACCTGAAAGTTGTTTAATCCGGTATCTTTCGAAATATGATAAACAGGACAGGGGCGGTTTTTCTTTGCATCATTCAATCAAATTAAAACTCCACATTGATAACCATTTGCAATTAAAAGTTTAATTATTTCATCAGATCACCTTTTTCATTCTGAGCCTCAACCCCATATCGTATTGCCGCTTCAAGTATATCAATGTTTATGTCTTTTAGAGTTTTGAACCTAATGCAATATCCGGTCACATTCGCCTTCCCCATTTTTTTTCCATACGTTTGGGCTAAGTATGTCTTATCATTTATACCAAGGATATAGACAGATATTCCGGTTTTGTTTGCACTTATACCAATTTGAAAAAACTCTCTGGTTTTTCCATTAGCATATTTTATTTTCTGAAAACCATATCCAATAGTAGGGTTACTGATAGTTTTATTTTCGCTGTTTTTACCATCGTCGAACCATAATTTACATTCTGGTAACACTTGAAGTATGAGTCGGTGCAACTCTTGCATGTCACTACGTTTTGGTTCAGATTGGCTGGTAATATACTTTTTGATTTGTTCTTGTACGTTCATATAAAATATTAAATTACGTGTAGCTTACTTTGTCAGGTAGGTCTGTAATTCAAAGGTGTCGGTTATGATGAAGTATGATGATAAAACAATTTTGAAGGGAGTGCCAATAAGAAAAAATGGTAGAGTTGCCATCTAGAATGATCTAATTTATCGGCATCACGGTCTTTCCATTGATAATAAATGGTTTGCCCTCTTTGTGCATTTCTTTTTTTATGCCGAGCAAGACATCATCCAGGCAAATTTCAGATTTATTCTTTTCCAAAGCCTTCAAACAGGAATACTGTACGATGTTAATGATATTTCCGCCGGAGAGTTCATATTTCTTAACTAGTTCAGGAACATTCTGATCGTTGGAAAAACCAATATGCTGTGGAAAAGATTTTTTCCAAATGAGCGCGCGGTCCTCTTCCGAAGGAAGCGTGAACCGGATGATGGCATTAAATCTCCGGATAAATGCGTCGTCAATATTGTTTTTCATGTTGGAGGCCAGGATCACCAACCCATCGAAATCTTCCATTCGTTGCAACAGGTAAGACACTTCCTGGTTGGCATATTTATCATGGGCATCGCGTACACCGGTTCGTTTGCCAAACAACGCATCGGCTTCGTCGAAAAATAAGATCCAGTTCCTTGACTCGGCCCGCGCGAAAAGATTCTCCAGATTTTTCTCCGTTTCTCCAATATATTTGGAGACGACCATGGACAAATCAATTTTATACACATCCCGGTTCGTATAATTCCCCAGGAGGCTCGCAGTAAGTGTTTTACCGGTGCCCGGAGGTCCATGAAACAGTACCCGATAGCCTTTTTTCAACCGGTTTTGCATACCCCATTCTTTCAGCAAGGTGTCTGAATGCAATAACCATTGTTCCAGTTCTTTTACGTTTTGCATCAGCTCTTCGCTGAGCACCAGGTCTTCCCATTCCAATTCAGTTTTGATCAGACGCGCAGGAAAACTGGAACTGAAATGAGGTCTGCTGATTTTTCCTGCCGTAAACAACTCTACGTATTCCTGCGAAAGCACCAGTTTGCCACTCATGATGGGTTCACCGGCGGGAACATCCTCCAGCCATAAAACCCTCTTTTTTACAAACAGGTGTTCGGCTTCAAAAAATTGCTGCAATTGAAATCTGCGTTGATAATTTTCGCCAGCCAGCAGGAACAAAGCTGTTTCTCCGGTTGGAATAAATCCCCGGAAATTTTTTCCGCGCACACCACCTATCGATGGCATGTCAGAGGAGTCCTTCAGCATGTCCTGGATCGTTTCGTCAAACAGTCCGGGTTTCACATGCGGCGCCAGGGCAATCCAAAGCAGGATGATTTCTTCTGCTTTCAGCTGATGCTGCCGGGCAAATCCAATCATATTCAGCTGCCAGGAATCGGGCTGTGGGAACAGCGGCTCTTCTACTATTGTACCCTGCTGAAGATCGATCCGGTACTTTACCAACTCTTGAATAAATGCCAGCTCAGGGGGCAATGAGGAATTGTTATTCATACTGACTATTTAAGATTGTTTGTCTTTATCTTTCTACATCCGTTCATCATTGGTGGATGTTTGTTTGTCTTCCTCAGGCGTCGACAGTTTTTGAATCGTTTCATCTTTTTTATCCTTCACAGGATCGGGTTTTACCGCACTGGCAGCCTGTTGGTTGGCCTCTTTCTCCAGTGCATTTTCTCCGGCTGCAGGATCGTTGGATTTAGCCTGGAAGAAAGCGTTCCCGTTACCGCGTTTGTTGGTTTTTTCGGATGCTTTGCTGAAGAACTTATCCTGATCTTTGGATTGATCGTTTTCATTTTGTTGTGTGTTGCGCTGACGATACACGCGGCTTCTGTACGACATGTCGTTTGATTTAATGATTATAGAAAATAGTTTCCTGACCCGCCTCCCAATCTTGTATTTCCTGATCTGTATAAAGCTGCTCCACCGGGCGAACGGAAGGCCAACAATGCCGCCCGGATATTTGCACTAATGGTCGCTTCAGCCAATGAAAGGTCAGCACCGACGGCAGTGCGATTTTTGGAAGCCGGCGGGGAAGTGCAGAGATTTAAAAAAACAGCTTCATATCTTGTTCTGTCTCCCTTTGCAGCCAACAGCATGGACCAATAATAAAGCGCTCCGGAATTCACATAAGCTGATGCCGTAGTCACAAAGCCAGGAGCAGGCGCTGCTGCTATGATCTCGTCCATCATGTAACGGCCCTGTGCTGTATAGGCCCGGCTTTCGAGATCCAATGAGTTTACGGTTTGTTCTGTGGGCCTGTTCATATCATCCTCAGCATGGGTGAGTTCATGGATGATTAATGCCCGGGTATCCAGGGTAAAAATATCTGCGCTGGTTGGCATATACAAGGTATTCGCTTTGTGCGTATCCTCATCGGTAGAGTAGAAGTAAGTAGCGTCGCCGGTACCGACGAGCCTTTGATAAACAGAAGGAATCAGCGCATCCACTTTTAATCTTCCACTATAAATATGGGGAGCGGTTGAATGATTGTATCTCCTGGCCACAACATAAACCATACCCGCCATCATCTGATCGCCCGGTGTACTGTCTGCCGCAGCATTGACCATCGCAGTCAGTACATCCGGCAGGGGCACAACGGGATTGCTGAAGCTAGCCGAGATGATGAGTTTGTCGGCATGATCCGCGTATTCTTTTCCTGCCAGCTCCCGAATGCGGTTATCGGCGGCCTTATCCATCGCAGCTTCCGCCTGGTCCACCGTTTCGCCGGATAATCCAAAGAAGGCCAGGGTTAGCCTCAACAAAGGATTCGCCAATTCAGCAGGGACCGTCGCACGATCAAAATTAATCACATAGTTTTTGTCTGCTTCCAGGATATTACTCATCGACAAAATAAGTGAACCACCCCGATGGGCCTGCATCAAACGCACATTTACCGGATTTCGCATAGCGGCCATGAGCAGGAGTTCTGCATGAAGGATGGATCCGTTTCGATCGATCGCATCTTTTCTCAGGCTGCGGATTTCATCGTCAGACAAATTTCCATCCGCCACCATTTTCTTGACCGAATTGAAGAAACCACTATTGAGTCCATCATGCCCCGGATCAAAAATATAGTTGCCTGTATAGCGTGTTCCGGTAGCATCTACTTCTGCTTTTCTCTTTACAGGTTCTCCCTGACCCTGCTGCAATACATGGGTTAGTTCATGGGCCAGCAATTTTTTTCCTTCTGCTGAGCCGGGTTCGTATTTGCCGGCATTGAAGAAGATATGGTTTTCGTGTGTGAAGGCCTGGGCATTCACTTCGCTGGTCAGGGCAATGGCCTCGTCGTCATAGTGCACCCGCACCTTCGAAAAATCTGCGCCAAATTCCTTTCCCATTTCCTGGCTGGTATCCGGAGGCAGCGGGAAACCGGATGTTTTGGCATCCTGCATCCGGTCCGCAAATTCATCGGATACCGCATAGCCATGTTCACCAGGAATTTCTTTTTTCTGGACAGGTTTTCCTTTTTTCGGGGCTGCACTCTTTTTGGGTCTCTGATCTGCAGGAATCAAAGATTCCAGTGATGCTTTGTCTTCCAGGGTTAAGGATGGGCGAAAACGCATGAAATCGTCAATCAATAAAAATTTTGAACCCGCATCAAAGTTGGTGGCTCCCTTCAGGAAAATGGAAAAGGCGTCGAACTCTTCCCGCTCATACCTCCGGATTTCCCCTTTTAAAAGTTCTTTGATCTCCGGTTTAATTGATTTTAGTCTGCCTACCTTGTCCCAGGCTCCGATTCTCTTTTGGAAATAATCTTCATTGATAGAGGCATTGAACGCAAATACTTCTTTACTGTGTGCGCCACGATAGGCGAGCCCGATATCGGATTTGATTTTATCGGTCATCTGCTGTTCTACTTCCTGGGGATCCGGTCCTTTGCCATCTACTCCTTGTTTAACTCCATCCATATAGGTTTTCTGATCCTTTGAATGGTTCCCGATTTCTTTTTTCAATCCACCGGAAACGTCTTCGGTGGATAAGCTGTTATTTTCCCCAAATTTCAGAGGTACTGTTAATGTGCCGTCGAACCAGTTGAAGCGGTATTCACCCTTAAGGTCATCCGGTTTCCATTTATGTTCCCAAAGCGTGATATCGGAAACCAGCAGATCGAGATAAACTTCTACGCCTACTTCAACATCATAGCCGATCATTGATTCCACATCAAATTTCATTTCGGCAGTTTTGAATTTCAACCCTTCATCTGCTGAAAATCCGGCTTCAACTTTAGCCTTAGCGTTGGCGTCGAAGGCCGTCAGCTTAAGATTAACGCGACCTGTGCCCCGGACTCCGGCAATCAAAACCTGTAATCCGGCCTTGGCTCCGATATATGCGTCAACGCCTGCTTTTACGCCGGTACTCAGCGAAATATCAGAAGTTATTTTAGCCTTGCTGAGGTTCTTCAGACTGATTTCTTCCAGGGTTACCTTGGTGCCCTTGTCTAAGTTGAGGCCCTTGAATTCATAAAACAAACCAATACCGGCATCCAATTCCAGTACTAAGGAAACAACGCCGCAGGATGCAATGGGAATCTTCTGAGCGAAGTCCCAAATATTTAATGCTTTGTCGGTTGTTTTATCTCCCTTTTTGCCCGGGACTATATTTTTATCTTCCGTAACATTCATCTCTCCGCCAATGAGAATATCCCCATCCTTCGTGATGCGGACTTTCAGTTTGGCTTCAACACCCGGGGTAATCACCAGACCCACCTGGCCGGATGCGTAGTAAATAAGCTCTTTTCCAATTGCCTCCGACTTCTTGCCGGTTTCATCAACGGTACCATTGGTTACGCCCAGATCGAAATCACCCGAGATCTTCCCTTGTCCAAAATGTACTTTGGCCGACACGTCAAACACGCCTTTCACGAAGGATGCCTTGACCTCCCTGATGCTGAGCCCGCCAATATTAATGTTTGGATCCATCTGGCCTTTTATGCTCACGTCCCAGCCAGCATCCCCTTTCTCGAATGAGGCCTGTACTTTGCCGGCCGATTTCAGTTTGCTACCGAAATCCACATCGCCTGAGATCAGTAATCCCCCGTTTTCGAGTTGTTCAATATGGATCCCAAATTCTTTTACACCCGGAATATTCAGCGTTGCCTTACCGTCTCCGGTCACCTTGCCTTTGTCATAATTCACTTTTACCGTCAGCGATTTTACACCGGGAATTTTCTCTTTCTCCAGAGTAACACTACCGGCGAATTTGAATTCATTTTTAATGTAGGAGACATTGATCTCCGATTTGAAGAGCTCAGGATCGAACTGGAATTTCCCCTCGATGCCAAACCCATCCTGCGTGCTGCCAAGACCTTTCAGCAGACCTTTGCCAATCTTAGCTACTTCAAAATCGAGCAGACCCTGTACGCCCAGACCTTTCTTCGTGCTCGCAAAAATGGTCAGGCTCAGGTCATTGACCACAAAGGGTTTGGGAAATTTATCTTTCAGATCATCCAGTGATAATTCTTTGCTCACGGTAAAATCATCTCCGATCATACTGATTGCGATGGGTGTTTTATCGATGATCGGGATATTGGTCATGATATTACCCTCTAACATGATGCCGGCCGTTTCATGAAGACTGAATTCGTTGATTACAATGGGACTTAGTCCGTTGAATTCCAGAATGCCTTCGAGGCCCTTATCTTTATCTTTGAAAACCAGGTAGCCGGTATTGATCAGGAAAGCTTTTTTATTGAACTTGATACTGAAATCCCGGCCAGCCTTCATTCTTTGGGTAAAATTCCTGCCCAGCGTTACTTTGATTTCTCCGAATTCCTGATTATCGGCGGTACCGGGTGTAAAATTGAAGTCGGTAAGATCTATTCCGGGTAACCAATTGTTTTGTGGTTTTTTAAAAGGAAGTTTTATTTTCATGGGTAAACCAGAGGATTCACGGATATACAACACAAAAACTTTGTCTGATCCCTGCGAATCACTGATTTCATTGGCCGTCATTTGTCTTAACTGCTGAAAATGCGCCCCATCTTTTATTTCACTCATTGTCCAGTATACGTCGCCGTTACCCCGGTAGGGAAGGTTCCAGCTTTCTACCTTACTGTAATGGGTGATGTATTCGGTATTGAGTGTCGTCCTGGCAGGTAGATTTGGATTGTTGGGGAGTAAGGCAGTTCTGGCCTCGTCCATCCGGCTTTGTCTTTCCAATTTGATCGAATTACCAGAACTGGTGTTGGCCAGTTTATCCGTCAGTTCATAATTGGTTTCAGCATTACTTCCTCCCAATTGAAGCTCTACGATGTGATCTACCTGGTGAAGATTACCCTTGCCAAAACGATTCCATTTCGGGAACAGGGCTTCCTCCTGCACCTGTTCCATCTTTCCAATGATCCTGAAATCTGAATTCTTCGCTTTCAGGAAATAAATGCCATCAGTCGTCTTTTGTTTATCCTGTAAGAAGCTGGCTGTTTTTGCGTACACGGCACCTTGAACAAACTCTTTCCAGATATCATTGTGGCTTCGAACCGCAGGTCGGGGTTGAAGCGCATGCAGGGGAACGATAAATTTTTCACTATTTCTTTTTTTGAAGTCAGGGAGATTTATTTTTTCTATGTATAACTTCTTGCCGGCTTGGTCAAAACTCGGATAGGGAGGTGGGGAGCCGGTATTCGCAGTTGGATTTGGCTTTGGATCAGGTGCCCGCTGGATCAGTTTTCGCTGGGCCGAAGCACCCTGCTGTACGGTATGGGTTAACTCATGGGCCAGTAAATGCTGACCGTCTTTACTCGATGGATTGTATTTGCCCTGGTTGAAATAGATATCCCGGCCATGCGTGAAGGCCTGTGCTTCCAGGGCGCTGCTCATATCGGCGGCGCTTTGATCCTGATGTATGCGTACCCCGCTGAGGTCCGCACCCATCGCCGATCCCATGCTGTGCTGAATATTTTCAGGAAGCGGATTGCCCTTGCCTCGGCCGGAAGACAAACTGTTTTCCACAGACGATGGGGCAGTGGAAGCAGTGCTATTCGTTTTGCGTTGAACCGCTGGTTTTCTCTGTACGGAAGCGCCGGCACCAAAGGCCGTAAAGAAACCCGTATATGCACTCCGTGGTCTCGAA
>Ga0193728_1000387_pt1 | contig 21247 bp, 20 predicted proteins | sample U1c1metaG_FD_143037 | JGI IMG/M metagenome (GOLD analysis project Ga0193728, IMG submission 143037) | Soil microbial communities from a riparian zone of the East river system, Colorado, United States - U1c1 | ecosystem: Environmental > Terrestrial > Soil > Riparian zone | place: USA: East River...
CAGCACGGTACCGTCGAGGTTTTGGATCTGCGGACGGGCAACCGGATTCGCACGATCAGCGCCGCAAAATGGCCTAGCACGACAATCTATCACCCGGAAACCAATGAACTTTTCGTGTCTGATCGGGCCGACGGGACATGCAAAGTTTTTAGTGGCGAGAATTACGAACTGGTGAAATCCATAAAACTGGCGGTGGGCGCGGACAACGCGGCTTACGATGCGCCCAGTCACTATATTTATGTTTCCGCGGGCGGGCGCCACGCAGGCATGCCCAACACACTGATTGCGGTTGTTAATGCGAAAAACGGGCAACACCTGGGTGACATTTCGGTTGATAGCGCCAACGTCCAGGCGATGGCGTTCGAATCTTCCGGACCGAAAATGTATGCGGACTTGGCGGACGTAAGTAAAATAGCGGTCATCGATCGAGAAAAACGCAGTGTAGTCACGACTTGGTCATTAACGCCTCAATGCCAAAGACCATACGCGCTTTCGCTTGACAGCGCTCATCATCGGCTTTTTGTAGGGTGCCGTTTGTTCGCGACGCAAGCGGAATGGTGGCAGCCGGGGAAAATGCTGGTTTTGGACTCCGATTCAGGTAAACCAGTAGCGGTCTTTGATGCGGGGGGCGGTGCCGACGAAATGTTTTTTGATGCCGCAAGCCAGCGCATCTACATGCAGGGCTACGAAGGGATTGCAGATGTGTGGAAGGAAGTCGATCCCGACCATTACGAATCGATTGGGAGAATTCAGGGCGGAGTTCACGGGAAGACGTCGCTCCTGGTTCCCGAACTCAAACGCTATTATGTCGCGGTCTCTGAGCATCAGGATGTAATCAGGGGAATTCAAGGAGGAAAAGTTGAAGAAGCGTATATCGAGGTTTACGAAGTAGAGCCGTAAAGAAACGAATGTTTCATAGAAACGCTCCACACGAGGTGAGGATGATGAGGAAGTTTCTTCCGGTTGGTGTGACTTCATTACTTTTTTTGTGCACGACTGTTTCCCAGAGTGAAGCGCAGGAAAAAGAACCTTTGCGGCTGGTCCAAACGATCCCAATGCCCAACGTCAAAGGGCGCATCGATCACATGGATGTGGACGTAAAGGGCAAACGGCTATTCGTCGCCGGGCTGGAGAACGGTTCGCTCGAAGTGGTCGACCTCGGTGCAGGCAAATGGTCGAAGAGTATTCCCGGTTTTAAGAAGACACAGGGAGTTGCCTATATTCCCTCGCTCAACAAGGTGTTCGTCGCCAGCGGAGACGACGGAATGCTTCGCGTATTTCGCGCCGACACCCTTGAACTAGTTGATTCCTTAAAGCTGGAGCTAGGCCCCAATCGTGTGACCTATGATCCGCACACTAAAATTCTCTACGTGGGATACGGTGGCAAAGATGCCGGCAAAGACTATGGCATGGTCGGAATTATCGATGCAAAAACGGATAAGAGCCTGGGCGACATCAAAGTGGACGCCCATCCCGCGGAGCTACTCTTAGACAAATCCGGAAAGACTTTATACGTGTTCGTTTCTTCGGCCAGTAAAGTTCAGGTTGTTGATACCAAAAAGCGTGAGGTCGTAGCCTCATGGCCCACGAGCAGTCAGCGAAACGGCGACGGGGCGTTTGACGAAGAAACTCACCGGCTGTTCATCGGCACACGCACGCCCCCACAAATGATCGTCATGGACTCCAACTCGGGCAAAGAAGTGGCAGCTCTCCCGACGGTAGAAGGCATGGATGGCGTTTATTTCAACGCCGCGCAGAAACGAGTTTACGTTTCGGGCGGACGAGATAACGACGTTGGTTATATTTTTGTATACCAGCAGAAAGATGCGGACCATTACGAAGCCATCGGCAAAATAGCTACGAAGTCGGGTGCCGGCACTTCGTTTTGGTCGCCGGAACTCAATCGCTTTTATATCGGGGCGCCGGCGAGCGACAAGGAAGAAGCGGCGATTCTTGTATTTGAGCCACAGCCTTAGAGTCTTATTTTCCACGTGTGAGTTAGTCGGCTGCACCAAGAGCCGACAAAATCTTAGGAGGAACGATGAAAAAGTTCATTTTGATCGGCGCAGTTGCGCTGGCAGCACTGGGACTTGTTTCCTATCGCAGCTCAAGAATCGTGTAGCTCAGAATGCAGCGCGAGATATCCTTCCGCTGCAGCTGGAAGAACAAATTCCCGTTCCGAGCGTGGCGGGCCGAATTGATCACTTTTCCGCGGATGCGAAGCGTAAGAGATTGTTTGTTTCCGCCCTGGGCAATAATTCGCTGGAAGTAATCGACGTGTTCGCGGGCAGAGTGGTTCACAGCATCAAGGGTCTCGCGCAACCGCAAGGGCCACTGTATGTTCCTGCTGTCGACAAGCTGTATGTGGCCAACGCAGAAGACGGCAAGGTCAGGGTTTATGACGGCGCGACTTACACGCTTCGCAAGACCATTGATTTTGGCAAAGACCCTGACAACATGCGTTACGACGAAGCGTCAAAACGCGTATACGTCGGATTCGGCGAAGACGATGGCGGTATCGGCATGATTGATCCAAAGACCGACGAGCGCGTGGGCGATGTTTATAAGACCGAAGGGCATCCGGAATCTTTCCAGGTGGAAGCCAAGGGCGAACATATTTTTGCGAACGTCCCGGACGCGGGTAATGTCGTTGAGTCCATCGACAAAAAACCGGAGCCGTGATGAAGTGGCCGCTGAAGGGATTACGCGGCAACTATGCGATGGCTTTGAATGAAGAAGATCATCGTCTCTTCACCGTCACCCGCAAGACACCGATGATGGTTGTCCTTGATACGCAAAGCGGCAAGGAAATTGCTCGGTTACGGGCGGCCGGCGAGTGCGACGATGTTTTCTTTGACCCAACGCGGAAACGCATTTACGTGATCGGCGGAGAAGGAATAATCAGCGTCTTCCAGCAGAACGATCCTGACCATTATGAGCTGGTGGCGAATGTACCTTCTTCGGTGGGTATCCGAACGGGATATTACTATGCGAAACGCGACCGCTTTTATGTCGCCGTACCAGCCAAGGGCAACGAACCCGCCCAAGTCTGAACGTTTGAAGCTGAGGATTAGCGGTACCGGATCACGATTAAGGTAATTCTGGACCTTCGACTAAGCCGACGGACTGAATCGTACAGATTCGGACGCATCAAAATTATTTAGGACCTCAACCAAGGAGCAACATGAAGAAGTTATACACGATAGGTCTGGTCGTTTTGTTTGGATGGGCGTTCACCACAACAGCCCAGGTGGCCTCAAATGACGAATCCGCGCCCTTGGTTTTGGTGAGGATCATTGCGATGCCGGAGGTCCAAGGCCGTTTTGACCACATGGGTGTCGATAATAAAACTAACCGTGTGTTCGCCGCCGTCTATGGCAATGATTCAGTAGAAGTCCTTGACGTCGCCCGAGGCAGGCGCGTCCACACCATACAGGCGGAATTTGTGAAGCCTCAGATGGCGCTGTACATACCAGATTTGAATCGCATTGTCGTTTCTAACGAAGGCGATGGTGCCTGCAAGATTTTCGATGCCGACACGTACAAGCTCTTGAATACGGTGAAATTTCCGGATGATGCCGACCAACTTCGCTATGATCCGAAGACGAAGCGCGTCTATGTCGGGTACGGCGACGGGGCTATCGGCGCGTTCGATGCCACGACGAATAAACGGATCGGGGGTGATTTCGAACTCGGTGCGCACCCTGAATCTTTTCAGCTGGAAGAGAAAGGTTCCAGAATATTTGTAAATTTGGCGTCCATCAGCGAAATCGCGGTTATCGATCGAAACACGAAAAAGATCGAAAAGTGGAAACTCAGGGAGGCCGGAACAAACTTTCCCATGGCGCTCGATGAGGAGCATCATCGCCTTTTCGTTTCCGCGCGCAGGCCGGCGCGCCTGTTGGTATTGGATACGGATTCAGGAAAGGTTCTTGCTGGCCTGCCGGGCGCGTCCGACACGGATGACATGGCCTACGACGCCACTCGGAAGCGAATCTACGTTCCCAGTGGAGAAGGTTTCATTTTCGTCTATCAGCAAATCGATGCCGATCATTACGATCGCATCGCCAAGATCCCCAGCGAGATTGGCGCCCGCACCAGCGCGTATTACGGGCAGGTTGGGAAACACAATAGTTTGTATCTTGCTGTTCCCGGACGCGCCAATAAAGGTGCTGAGTTATGGATCTACGAAACTCGGGACTGACAATGTGTACTTCCACGCGCCATGAGCAAGCTCTCTCATAAACGTCTAGGCTCATGTTGCAGAATTCTTGCTCTTATTTTCATTTTCATCCAGCCAACCGCGGGAAAAGCCTCACCATTGCCCGCCGGGCATAACTCAGCGGGTGACAGCACCAGACCTAGCGTGGAAGCGACGCCCGCAGACAGAGCCCCAAAGCTTGATGGAACTTTGAACGACCCACTCTGGCAATTGGCTGCCCCAATCACTGACTTTCGGCAACGAGAGCCTGATGAAGGTCAGCCTGCTACGGAGAAGGCCGAGGTCCGAATACTCTATACGCGCCACGCAGTGTATTTCGGAATTCATTGCTATGACTCTGAGGCGTCCCGGATCGTCGCGACGGAATTGCGCCGGGATGTCAGCCAGGAACTGGATGACCACTTCGAAGTCCTAATCGATTCGAACCACAATCGCCGCGGAGCATATGTATTCGAGGTCAATCCCCTTGGAACACAAAACGATGGCCTGATCGTAGAGGAGCAAGGAGACACCAATGGCGGCGACTTCGACCGGGGCTGGGATGGAGTGTGGACCTCATCGGCTCGGATCACTACCGATGGATGGACAGCAACGATAGAAATTCCTTTCACCACTCTGAACTTCACACATTCAACCAACGTCACATGGGGCTTGAATTTCAAACGGTTTATCCGCAGGAAAAACGAAGAGGATCTGTGGAGTGCTTATCGCCGGACGTTTGGCATAACCAAAGTTTCGGAAGCCGGCGATCTAGACGGCATTAAGGACATTGGAAGTGGACGACTTTTTATCGTGAAGCCCTACGCCCTCGCTCGATATGACAGACAGAGTGGACAAGACCCGAAGTTCCCACCCACCGGTGGAGTTGACGTTAAGTATGGCCTCAGCTCAAATCTGATTTTGAATCTCACCGGTAATACGGATTTCGCCGATGCCGAAGTTGATCTCCAGCCATTTAATCTCACACCATTTAAGATTTTCATCCCCGAAAAGCGTCAATTCTTCCTAGAAAATGCTGGCATATTCAACTTTAACCTTGGTGATGATGGTGACCAGTTGTTTTTTAGCCGGCAGATTGGCATCGACCCATTTACCGGGCAGCAGGTGCCTATCAATGGCGGAGCCAGACTAACCGGCACGTTTGGCCGGACGGAATTAGGATTCATGGATGTGGATACTCGTTCCAGCGGTCCCAACCCGTATGGTAATTACCTTGTGGCACGCCTGAAAGAGTCTTTATGGGCTGGCTCCTATATTGGTGTGATGGGGATCGATAAAAGATCCGGCAATCTTCAGGATCCTTTTAATCAAACGGGTGGCCTCGACACGCGTTTCATCTTTTTCAAAGATTGGTTCGTGGACGCGCACATGTCGGGAACGCGATCGCCGGGCGATCCTGGCGGGGCCAGCGACCTCGGAGCAACTCTAACTTATCGGTCGAACTGGCTGGATGGAGTATTCGAGCGGAGAAAAACCGGCCTCAACTTCAATCCCGAAGTGGGATTCGTTCAGAGAGTGGATTCAGACGAGACTTACGGAGACCTTACATTTAAGGTCAGACCGAAAACCGCGGGCATCCGCGAATTACAATTCGAGGGGTTTCTTTTGCACGCGCCGGATACCCACGGCGGGGTCTCGACGCAGGAATGGCAAAACACGTTTCGCGCCGATTTCAACAACGGCGCTTACACGGACGACGATCTCGTGGATGTATTCACGCAGCGAATCACAAGCCCATTTCACATTTATAAAAACGTGTTTATCCCGAACGGCTTCTATCACTTCACGCGTCACCAGTTCACCTACGGCTCGGGACAGGACCGCAGATTTACCTACAACTTCTTCGAACGTTTTGGCGGGTATTACGGGGGAACTCTGAATGAATTTCGTGCGCAGGCCAATTATCGCCCGACTGCGAAGTTCTCAGTCTCCGCCTCCGAGACCTGGGATCGATTTCGGCTGCCTGTGTCAAACGGAAACTTCTCTGTAGTGCTCGCGAGTTTGCAGGGAAACTATTCCTTCAGCCGGTTCCTGACCTTTAGCAGTCTCATTCAGATGGACACTTCCAATACTCAGGCAGTCAGCGCCAATTTGCGTTTGAGATACAATTACCGCCCGGACAGCGACCTATACATCATTTACAACGTCGGAACCCAGTTCGCCAGCATTGCCCCGGCGAACCCACCTCAAGTTCGGGAAACGCGGTTTGCCGTAAAGTTCACCTACTCCTTTTTTCCGTGAATTCCCGATTTTCACTGAGCATCAACGCATGAGCCGCCGCAACCAGCGCACCCAGGCGGGGGTCCGCGAACTTGCGATGTGGGCGCAGTGCTACCTCGCCATAAGCTCCGTCCGAGGCGGCCATCAGTGGCGCATCGGAAATACCAAGCTGCAGATGCGGTGCGCCCATGAGTCCAACCCACTCTCCCACATGACGGTCGCACAGTGCTAAATCGCCCGCTTCGTAGTCGAACTTCTCCATCGCGGAACGCCCCGAGCCCCACTCAATCGAGCCGGGCCCCATCATCATCGCGAAAGCCTGATCATGTCGCACCCAATGCCGCGCCTCTGTGACAGATTCGGGTTGAAAGAGCTCAACTCGCATTCTTTTGCTCCATACCGTCGTGTTGTGGATATGGCCGAGCGCACTCCAAGCGCTGTTCAAGATCGTCTGATTTGATGTGTTTCTAAGGCAAGGCGATACAACTATCTCAAACGTGCGGGTTGTTTTGTTGGATGCCCAATTCTGCTATTAAAGCTAATGAGCCTATGTTTTAATATGACTTAGGCTTATTAAAGCGAGCTTGCATTGCACTCATGGCTGAAGAAAAACAATCACGGCTGGGCACCTACGTCTCGACGACCACAGCGGGCGAGACGGTAAGGGCTTTTGTCCCTCGCTCACTGCCGCCAGACCCTCCCATCGATCTCAGTGGGCTCTATCAGCAGCTAGACCGGGCTAATCAGGCTCTCGGACGGTTGGACGGCTTGACCACCCTGCTGCCGGATACTCGACTCTTTCTATACTTGTATGTCAGGAAAGAGGCGCTTCTTTCGTCACAGATCGAAGGAACGAAGTCTTCTTTCTCTGATTTGCTCCTCTTTGAAAATGAAGCAGTGCCTGGCGTGCCCATCGACGACGTTGAAGAGGTCTCCAACTATGTGGCTGCGATGCAACATGGTCTCCGTCGCATTAAAGGAGGCTTTCCGCTTTCGTTGCGCCTGATTCGAGAGATTCACGCAATCCTCTTGCGTGGCGGGCGTGGAGCGAACCAAACACCAGGTGAATTTCGCCGCTCGCAGAATTGGATCGGCGGCAGCCGACCCGGTAATGCTGCGTTTGTTCCCCCGCCTCCAGAACGAATGGTGGAATGTCTCGACCGCTTTGAACATTTCCTTCACGATGAAAAACATAAACTGCCAGTTCTGGTCGAGGCTGGACTCATACACGTACAGTTCGAAACGATCCATCCCTTTCTCGACGGCAACGGACGGCTCGGACGATTGCTGATTACTCTTCTTCTCTGCGCTAAGGGCACTCTGCGTGAGCCGCTTCTCTATTTGAGTCTTTTCCTCAAGGCACATCGTCAGCGCTATTACGAACTGCTTCAGCGAGTTCGGAACGAGGGAGTTTGGGAGGAGTGGATCGAGTTTTTCCTCGAAGGCACAGAGACAACGGCACGCCAGGCCGCTGACACGGCGGTCCAAATTCTCCATCTTTTCGAAGAGGACCGCAAAAAGATTCGAGCGATGGGCCGCAAAGCTGCATCAAGCTTGGCCGTCCACGAATACCTGCAAGCACATCCCTTGACCAAGATTGGCCCGGCCGCCAAAGATCTCAACCTCTCTATACCCACCGTGACCAGTGCCTTAGAGACACTCATCACGCTGAAAATCGTGAAAGAATCGACCGGCAAACGCCGAGACCGTCTGTTTGGTTATCCTCGATATCTACGCATCCTAAGTGAAGGAACAGAGCCTCTGAGGAAGTAGATCCACGCTCTCGAACACGCAACGCGCCAGAGTGGTTCGGGCTGCGCGTTTTTCACTCCTAAACAAATTCGCGATCCAACCCCTGCGCCCCATGACGAGCAAAGTAGAGCCATCACCCTTTACAGTTCTCCGGTCGGGAGTTATGCCGCGTGAAACAATTCTCTGGGTTTAAAGACTTTTTCTCTCTTTGAGCGACACATTTTTCTCTGGAAACACAGAATAGATATCTATAGAGGAAGATCTTGCTCCGATCTCTTCTATGGAGGTTCCAGCATGAATAGACCGCCATTACCCGCCGCTCTCTCCGCGAAGCGTACGCGCCGACCGGAGCAGAACCTGCCGAGCCTTGCCCCAGGCCCCAGAGGAGTAGTTCTGCTTCCGGTCATCCCTAAGATTCCGCAGTCAGAATCGTGGATTTGGGTGAAGCCCACGTACGTTCCGGTGAAGGTGGTAAGAATTTCGTCCTGCACCTCAATCTTCTCTTTTGCCTTCACCCTGTCTCCCCGGAATCTGTGGGAAAGAAATGGGTTGCAATCACCGCCTCTCAAAAGTGCACGGGAAAAAATTCACCAAAACGGGTGGGAGCGACCCCACTTTTTCGGCTTACAGCCGCCCAAAAAGTTCTTGGGGTCGCTCCCGCCCGTTTTATTTCGATCCCGGATGCATGAGCAACTCTGTCGAGCTGAGGGTGAACCCGTAGTTGAAAACGCTGTTCACCCCTCGCGGTCTCCCCCGTGTTCACTTCACTATCGCGGGTATCGTCTTCTGCGCAAACAGCTTCGTTCAATTGAGTGTGCTGTTCGCGTGCATCCTCAAAACACCGAGTTGGGCTGGAACGACCCACTTCGTCGCCACTGAATGTGTGGCGGTAACTCCAGTCGAGTTTCTTGTTTGCCCCTACACCCACGAAGATGGGCGGATAGCAGATGCCCCGAACCGTGCAATCAGCCAATCATACAAATCGTCTTGGTCTGGCCTTTCATCGTCACATTCTCGATTTATGTTCGACCCATTGCGACTCGTATTGTCCAGAACCGAAGAGTCTTTGTGTCTCATGAACGCTCTAGGTCAAGAGTAATTCTTGACGAACATTACTAGCTAGGTTATAGCTGAATGTTCTTCCGCCACTGTAGCGTTTCCCGAGGGCATTTATGAAATCCATCCGATCTTCTGTCACCGCAAACACGCACGGTCTGCCACTTGTGTCTCGGTTTCGATTGACCATACTTGTCGCCATCACCCTAATGATGCTGCCAGTTTTTTCAGCGGGGGCTCATCAAGATCCAACCGGGGCAAATGGGCAGGAAGGAGTGACGACTCACAATGTTCGCCTGCGTCCAGCTCCTTCAACCGACAACAAAGCGCTCATGGTCCTGCGGCCCGGAGAAGAGTTACAGATTTTAGAGCCCGCCCCAACAAGTGGCTATTATCACGTGCAGACCCAGGACGGTGAGGAGGGATGGGTTTCAGTTCGATATGTCAGCATCAAACCTCAATCAGTCCAAGCGTTGACGGCGGTCACCGCGAGTTCGACACCCGCAGATGCCGTGTCACAGACCTGGGACAAACCTACCCCCATCAAAACCACGTTCACGGGGCCGGACGGAACTTGTCCTTGGAACGGTAATGGTTCCGATCCAGACACTTTCGTAAGGAAGAATAGGAGCGATGTTCCCAACAGTAGCGGCATGCATGACGTCCAATGGTCGGCCATTCATGATCTACCGTTTCCCAATGATAAGCCGATACGGGTGAATTGGAGCGCGGAACACCTACAAGAAATCGCCAAATATGAAGGAGTGGCCGTTAGAACCGTCGGTTATCTTGTGGCCATTAAGCCACAAAACGGACATGGAGAGGGAACGAACTGCGGATTCAAGCTGTCCTCAGAAACGGACACTCATCTTGCATTGGTCGGCGAAGTCGGTGATGCTGAGAAGAACTCTGTCGTTATTGAATTCACCCCGCGCTTCCTTAAATTGCATCCGCGTTGGACCAAGGCATCACTATCCAAATATCTGGACACCGACACCCCTGTACGGATTACGGGCTGGATGATGCTTGATCCAGACCATCGCAATCACCTAGGCAAATTCCGTTTCACCCTTTGGGAAATTCATCCGATCACGAGGATTGAGGTCTTTCAGGACAATGCGTGGAAGGACGCCGATACCCTCTGAGGGGCCGCTGCACCTGCACAACGAACTTCTAGTACATACGCACCCTCGTAGTCCATGTGCTAGGCAGTTTGTTAGAAAATTTCGAAGTTCTTGCGACACAAATTTCCTTTCAAACACTGAATAGGTAGATAGAGGGACAAATGCCTCGCTATCCCGAAGTACGACCTTGTCGAAGAGTCACCCACCTGCCCCGCTACTCCGGGAGCAGAAGTGACACGTTCGGCAGACGCAAACTCCTATGCGTTGCCTCCGCCCACCAGTACGGTCTGGAGTACGGCGGGAAACGGCTAATGTGGGATGTCGAGTTCGAAGTCCTCAGAACGACAGCACACAGTGCCACAAGGGGAGGGAAATAATCATGCCTGTTCTAAAGTCACCGCCTACGCTGTCCAGGAGCGCGACGATACAAGTCCGTATTGAGGAGGAAATTAATTTCCGACTCCGAAAATATGCAGAGTTTATTAATGGTTCACCTACGTATGTCGTGTCAGAGTCGCTGAGGCTCTTGTTCAGCAAGGACCACGAATTCCGCGAGTGGCTGACGCATCATGGGGACGAGGAGAGCCGGCTTCAACTACAGGGGAAGGCCTCAGTAGCATACGTCAAGGGCTCATGAAACGTTAAAGCGGGGAAACCGCGCTCGATCTGAACTGACGATTCGCCACAGGTCTTTTTGAACCCCCATTTAACGGGGTGGAAGTTGTGAGGAAATGGAAATGTCAGTCCCAATTCAAATCGAAAACACACCAGTTGCCGAACGCCATTACGCTGTCGTTGAGATTGCGGCTTTGTGGAATCTCAGTACGGACAAGGTTAGGGAACTGTTCGAACGAGAGCCGGGCGTGCTCGTGATCGGGGACAGAAATCCCCGCGGCAAGCGACGCTACCGCACTCTGCGAATTCCCAAAACGGTTGTGGAGCGCGTATACACGCGCTTATTATTGAAAGCCGCAGTTGGGTAGGGGTTCGAAAGATGCTGACAATTTATCGTCGTCACCGGAAGAATTGCAAGCAGCGTCACGACGGGCGCAGCTATCGTCGATGCCTCTGTCCCATTTGGGTGGACGGGCTGCTCAACGAAGTCGAAATACGAAAGTCACTCAAAATTCGTGACTGGCAAGCGGCGCACCAACTCGTACGCGTATGGGAAGCCGAGGGAAAAAGGGAAGAACGGCCTGTACCAATTTTCATAAAAGATGCGTGCGACAAATTTATCTCGGATGCTGAGGCACGCGGACTCCGTGAACCCACCGTTTATAAGTATCGACTTCTGTTTCGTCAGCTGCAGGACTTTGCCTCCGTATATGGGCTCGCTTCAATGGTGGAATTCGACGTGGACTGGGTCCGAAGGTTCCGCGCTTCGTGGCCGAAAAAGACATCGCCGCGCGAAAGAAACTAGAGGCGCTTCGGTCGTTCTTTCGCTTTGTGCATGAGAGCGGTTGGATTCCGACAAACCCCGCTAGCCGATTAAAGCCGCCAAAAATTACGGAGCCACCGACAGCGCCACTCGTGAGGGAGCAAGTAGACAGCATTCTCAAGGCATGCGATGGATATCCAGACAAAGCCAATGCGATCCGTCTGAGAGCGCTCGTGCTCTTGCTCCGTTACAGCGGGTTGCGTATTAGAGATGCGGTAACACTAGCGCGTAACCGAGTCTTGGGCGACAAACTCTTTCTCTTTACGGCCAAGACCAGTACGCCCGTCTATTGCCCGTTGCCACCGATCGTAATGAACGCCCTCAATGCCATTCCTCACAGCACGTATTACTTCTGGACGGGACTCTCGAAACCAAAGAGCGCGGTAGGAGATTGGCAGCGCAGTCTAAAACGGCTCTTCGAGCTCGGTGGCGTGCCCGACGCACACGCGCATCGTTTCCGCGATACATTTTCCGTTGAGCTTTTGCTGGCGGGTGTATCGAACGCGTATCGATCCTGCTGGGACATCAAAGCGTGCGGATAACCGAGAAACACTATGCACCGTGGGTAAAGGCTCGGCAAGAACAGCTGGAGACGGACGTACGACGGACCTGGCCGGAGGAGAAATTGCCGCAAGAGGTACACGGCGGGTACACGGAAAAGGCGGTACAAATAATTCCTTTCAAATCTAGGCGCAAGAATGGTGGAGGCGGGGGGAGTCGAACCCCCGTCCGAAAAGCGCTACGAGCCGAAGACTACATGCTTAGCTCAGTTCAGTTTTTTTCGCCCGCCGCGCTCAGAATGAGCAAGAAACGCAGCCGGCTAGTCCGATGGTTCTCGCCTGAGCCTTACGGACCGAAAGGCTCAAACCAGCCCGCTGAATGACGTTTGACCCCAAGCCCGCAGGCGAGGCCTGGGCAAACGTTGCGCTTAATTAATTAAGCAGCAAGTGCCAAGTTGTTGTTGGCAGTTCTAGTTTCCACCAGATTACGGGCAGGTGGACCCCGGCATGCCTTCGGGCCGCGACAGCTTCCGTCGAAACCGTGTCGCCCCCATTTGCTACGACTCGCTACGGCCCTATTATATCACCCGCCCCAAATGACGTGTGGCGACCAGCGATTCGGCCGCCACGATCGGATACTCATTAGTCGAGTGTCGTTTTTAGCGAGCGAGTGTCATCTTTAGCGGACGCCGCCAGCAATCACGAGTGTTTCGCCGGTAATCCAGGAAGATTCTCCGGAAGCCAGAAAAACCGCGGCCGGTGAAATATCTTCTGGCTGCCCAATCCGTCCAAGCGGAGATTGCGCTTCAAAGGCCTTGCGAAAATCGCCTTCGTTGAATCCCACGGTCTGCACGCCCTCGGTTTCCACCAGACCTGGATTGATGGAGTTGACGCGAATTTTGCGCGCCCCAAATTCCTTCGCAAGAGACCGCGTTACGCTGTCCACCGCCGCCTTTGTCGAAGCGTAAACAGAAGCACTCGCGGGAGAAATTATTCCCGCTACCGAACTTATATTTATGATGCTCCCACCCTCCGCGCCAAAATGCTTAGCGGCCTCCTTAGATGTAAGCAGCAGACCAAGCACGTTCAGATCAAACAGTCTGTGGAAATGATCGTCTGAAACGTTTTCCAGCGGCAAAAACTCGTAAACTCCCGCGTTGTTCACCAGAATGTCCAGCTTTCCGTATACCTTTTTTGTTTCCGTGAACAGACGCTCAATGTCCTTTTGTTTGGCAACGTTCGCCTGCACCGCAATAGCTTTGCCGCCTTTAGCGGTGATCTCTTTGACCACGCGGTCCGCGCCTTCCTTGCTGGATGAATAATTGACCACTACAGCCGCGCCTTCCGCCGCCAGATGTTTTGCAATTGCGGCGCCAATCCCTTTGGACGCCCCTGTGACTACCCCTACTTTCCCCGTCAATCGCTGCGCCATATATCCTCCCAATGTGTCGATGTGACTTCTGTATCTGCCAGTACAGATGTGCGGGCCCTGGAATCGGGTATATGTTTTCGGGACTAATTTCTTACCGCGCGGTACAGAAGGGACACAGGTGTTACAATACCTTTATGAAGTCTAAGACACGCAAAGAGTTACCCAGGCCTACCGGGCGCCCGCTGTCGTTTGACCCCGACAAGGCGCTGGATCGCGCGTTGGATGTTTTTTGGCGCAAGGGCTATGAAGGGGCTTCGCTCTCGGATCTCACCAAAGCCATGCGCATCAACCGGCCGAGTCTCTACGCTGCTTTCGGAGATAAAGAAAAATTATTCCGCAAAGTGCTCGACCGCTATGCGGAAGGTCCGGCTTCCCATTCAAGAGCTGCTCTCCAAGAGCCGACTAGCCGTGCGGTTGTCGAACGGCTCCTTTATGGAACTGCTGATATGCTTACCTCCGCGGATAATCCACGCGGTTGTTTGTGGGTGCAGGGCGCTTTGGCTTGCGGAAATGGCGCCGATTCGGTGCGTAAGGAATTGATCTCGCGTCGTTTGGGCGGCGAGGTGGCACTTCGTCGGCGCTTAAAACGAGCGATAATGCACGGCGATTTGCCTCCGGACGCAAACCCGGCGAGCCTCGCCCGTTACATCGCGATCATAATTCAGGGAATGTCTGTTCAGGCTGCTAGCGGTGCCAGCCGCAGCCAACTTCGCGGCATCATCGACATTGCCTTGGAGTTCTGGCCGGCCCGGCGAAACACATAAGAAACAATTGGGCACACCCCCCTTCGCAGGCGGTTGACTCCCAACCGTGCAACTCCCAAAATCACAAAACGGGGCATTTTTGCCGCTTACACCCCCAAATGTCTATGCCACAAGAACCTACTGCCATCGAGCAAGCTGTTTCGCGAGCGATTCGCGACAACCTGGAGACTATCCAGCGCACCACTGACGAGCTGAATCAAGCCGTCAATGATGTGGTCGCCGCCTGCGCCAGCAGCAAACCCACCAACGCGCTGCCTCCAATGTTGCGCGCGCAATCCACTGCTGCATCTATTGCCGCAGCCTTGGAAGTCCTTTCGCGCTTCGTTGCGATCACTCTTAACCCGGGTCCGCGTTCGCCGCTCGAAGCTGAGATGACCCGGCTGACCAGCGCCATCAGCGTGGAGTCAGCGCGCCAATCTCACGGCGTCGCGCCGGCAAAGGAGACAACAAGTACGTCGCCGCCGCCGATAGCGCCAGTTAGCCATGCGGAATCCGCCCCAAGCAACGAGATCGCGCCGACAGCACATCCTAATGCTGAGTATGAAGCGCCCGAGCCTGCCTCGTTAGAACTTCCTCAACCCGGGCCATTTCCTGACGACATTGAAGTGGCAACGGAAGGCGATTTTGACGTTAATCAACTGTCCACCGAGGAGCAGGAATTACATCGGCGCGCTAATCGTGTTGCTAAAGTTTCCATGCAGGACATTAAAATGCTCCGCCCCGAGGCCGTGCGTCTGGGCCGCGAAAATAAAGATTTGTGCGTTAGACTGCGTGACGACATTGAAAAAGCTCATCGAGAATACGATCGCCGTTTCCGTCCCATCATGGATCATCCGGTGGACTACTTCTATCGCTGGATGGTCGAGATTCTCGCTGATGGTGATGCGCACGCTCTTGGTGAGTATCCTTACGCGATCCACGCGCACCATCGCTAGATCGCTAGAACGCTTTTACGTGAATTTTCGCTTTCGCCAACATTCACCGTCAGTTTTCTTCACGCAAACGGCTGCGCTCTGCCTCAGTATTTCGCTTTTGCTCGGCGATGCGAGCGTCGCCCTTGCGCAGTCAGCCCCGCAAAGCAAAACTCGAAGCCACTCAAAGAAAAAATCAAAGAAGCCGAAAACTGCGCCATGCAAGGCCGATTGCGGAGTCACCACTTCTGCGCCGGAAATCACTTCACCGACGGCCGGTGACGCGGCCGCTCAAACCGAACTTACTTCGCTTGCACGCGGGCTGCACACCGCGGCGCCGAGTGCGTACGAAAAGTTGTCCTCTTTCGCTACAAAAAATGCCTCCACGGTTTGGGGCCCGCGTGCCGCTCTGGCACTCGGCTACGAGGACTACACCAAGAATCGCCTGCCGCAGGCGCTGAACTGGTTCGCAAAAGCAAAAAAGGACGCCCTTCTCAGCGAATATGTTTTGTACTGGTCCGCGCAAGTCAAGCGTGGGCAAAAAAATATGGCCGGAGCCTTCGCCGACCTGCGAACTTTTCAGCAGGAATATCCAAACAGCGCCATACGCGAACAATTTTTAGAAGCCTACGCCCCGACGGCTCGTGATACTGGCCACGCACAAGAGGCGATCGAAGCTTTGAACGCTTACCCTCCGGCGAATACCAGGCCCGTTTTGCTGCTGGAACGCGCACAAGCCTACAAAATGGCCCACCAATTACCGCGCGCGGCGAAAGATTACCAAACGCTTTATTACAAGTATCCGCTGTCCGATGAAGCTAAAGCCGCGGCCACCGCTTTGCCACCAATCGCTCGAGAGTTGGGCCGCGAGTATTCAAGCCCCACCCCGGAAATGCAGGAGCAGCGGGCTCAAATATACTTCGATGCCCACAAATGGAAAGAATCGCGCACCGAATTCGAGAGAGTTCTGTCCATGGTGAGCGATTCCACCAGTCCCAAACGCCAGCGCGCGCAGTTGCGCATTGCGCAAGTCAGGATTCAGCTCAAAGGCTCGCCTACGCTGCTCTCTTCTCTGACTACACCCGATCCTGAAGTCGACGCCGAGCGTTTATTTGGCCTGTCGCAAGCCTATCGCACAACAAAAAATGAATCTGAGATGTTCACTACGCTCGACAGCATCACGCAGAAATATCCTAAGAGCGTCTGGAACGAGGAAGCCTTGATGGCTTCTGGCAATTATTATTGGGTGCTGCTCGACCGCCCGAAGGCCGTCGCTTACTACCAGCGATTGATCGACGCATTTCCCGAGGGCAAATACGCCTACAACGCCGAATGGCGCATTGCGTGGATCGCTTTTCTGAATAATCAACCGGATGCCAACCAGCGTCTGACCGCCTTTCTCTTGAAGTATCCGACGTCCGCCAACGCCGTCGACGCGCTGTATTGGCTTGGCCGCAGCGCCGAGCGCACCGGCAATCCTGGTCACGCACGCAGTGATTACGAAAAAGCTATCGAGCGATTTCCGCAAACTTATTTTGCGCACGCCGCCGCAGCTCGGCTGAAACAGCTGGGACCCGGCGAGGAAGATCCGTCTGATTTTCTGACAAAAATTCCTGACCCATCTTCCTTGCGTGCATTCGACGAACCAATTCCTGAATCAGCTGCCGATCGCTGGGCCAAAGCTCAGGCGCTGCGCATCATCGCCTTCGATGCGTCCGCTGAACTGGAATTAAAAAACGCCTATTTCGCTACCTCATCGCCTCGTTTCCTGCTGGAAGCGGCGCAAGCGGCCTTTGATCAGGGACATTTCGCTGCCGGCATGTCTTACGGGCGGATCATTCTTCCGAGTTTCGAATCACGCAAAATATCCGACGCTCCGATGGCCGTGTGGAAAATACTCTATCCCTTGCCGTACGAAGCGGCTCTCCGCCGTGAAGCGGCCCGGAACGATTTCGATCCTATGTTTGCCGCGGGATTGATTCGTCAGGAATCCACCTTTCAAGCGGACATCGTGTCTTACGCGAACGCCATCGGCTTGATGCAGGTGCTGCCGAAAACGGGCAAACTGCTCGCCAAGCAATTGAAGATTCGCTACAACAAAAAGCTTCTGTACGATGCCAACTACAACCTGCAGCTCGGTATGTTGTACATCGCGAATCTCGTCCGTCTTACCGGCGCCCCTGAATACGCCGCCGCGGCCTACAACGCCGGTGAAGATCGCATCGCTCTCTGGAAGGCTGAACGCAACTACGAGGAAATACCAGAACTCGTCGAATCCATCCCCTTCACGCAAACTCGCGAGTACGTGCAAATCGTCTTGCGCAATGCCGCCGTCTACCGGATGATTTATGGCTCTGGCGCTACGCAGAGTCCGCCCGTAACTGCGGCTTCCAGTCGCGCCAGGATTGAAGAACGTGCCGAATCCGGCAAACTTAATTAGGCCGGAAAAAAGAGAGGGTCACACGTCGGCCACCAATACATCCGGCGAACTGGCGCGGCGCATGTTGTCCGCCAAAGCCGAACAATTCACCGAATCGGTCATCCGTGAAATGACGCGCCTGGCGCTCGAACATGAGGCTGTCAACCTGTCGCAAGGTTTTCCTGATTTTGCCGCGCCTGCGGAAATCAAAGAAGCCGCGCGCCAAGCCATCGCGGACGACATCAATCAATACGCGATCACCTGGGGCGCCAAAGCCCTGCGCGATGCCATTGTGGAAAAATTTGAGCGCACACAGGGCATCCGCGTCGATCCCGAACGCGAGATTACCATCTGCTGTGGTTCGACCGAAGCGATGATGTCCTCCATGATGGCCATCATCAATCCTGGCGATGAAATTGTGGTGTTCGAGCCCTACTACGAAAATTACGGTCCTGACGCGATCTTAAGTGGCGCGACGCCGCGCTTCGTCAAATTGCGTCCGCCCGATTGGTCCTTTGACGAAAGGGAACTGGCTGCGGCATTCGGGCCGCGCACAAAGGCGATTATTCTCAACACACCAAACAATCCGACCGGCAAAGTTTTTACTCGCGCCGAATTGGAATTCATTCGCGGTCTATGCGTACGCTGGAACGCTTTTTGCATCACTGATGAAATTTACGAACATATTTTGTACGATGGCGCTGAGCACATTTCCATGGCTCAGATCGATGGCATGCGCGAACGCACTATCGTCATCAATGGCATGTCAAAAACGTACAGCGTCACCGGTTGGCGCGTTGGCTGGGCCATCGCACCTGCAAAAGCAACGGCAGCCATTCGCAAAGTACATGACTTCTTGACCGTGGGCGCCGCGGCGCCCTTGCAGCAGGCCGGTGCGATGGCTCTGAAATCGCCGGACTCTTATTATCAAAATCTCGCGAAGAGCTATCGCGAAAAGCGCGAACGCCTGTTACGGATTCTCACCGGAGCTGGTTTTACGGTATTCAAGCCGTGCGGCGCGTACTACATCATGGCGGACATCTCAGGCTTTAATTTTGACAGCAGCCGCAGCAATTCCGGAAAAACCACCAACGATGTAGCTTTCGCGAAATTTCTAGTCGAAAAGGTTGGAGTCGCTGTCGTTCCTGGCTCCAGTTTCTATGGCAATCCCGCCGATGGCTCTTCTCAGGTGCGCTTCACTTTCTGCAAGAAAGAATCGACCCTGGCAGCCGCGGAAGAGCGATTGGAGCGCCTTCCTGAGCACTTAGCCGATTTCCGCGCACATGCATGACCGCAACGTCCACTGCCCGCAAAAACCCACCCGCAAAACCGACACTTCGGCGAATTGCATTTCAGCACATCGAATGCTGTAAATTTCTTCTAAATTGTGTATAAATCAGCGGGTAATTCACCAGTAGGAATGCCACTCGGAAGTATTACTGGGGTAGGGAACTGAACGGTCGGTTGCCCTGTGGTGGTTAGTCCCCTACCCCGCGAGTGGTCTTGCTTCTATAGACGGAGTTGGCCAAGTAATAGTTCCACTTGCAAAAAAATAATTCGCGTGCCGATTAGAATTCAACGGTGTCCAGATATCTTGCCACCGACACCTTCCACGAAAATTTTGCGGTGATCGCTTCCTGCAAAGACTGCGCAGCCACAGGCTCGCCATGTGTCAAATAGGTTTGTTTCGGAGGTGCAGTCAATCCGCCCATCCACCGAAGCAGCTCGCTCCTCCCGGCGTGCGCCGAAAGTTGGCTCATTTGTATGATCTCCGCGTTCACCGGCACATCCTGCCCAAACAAGCGCAAGGTCTTGGCTCCTTCTTGAAGAGCACGCCCGCGCGTCCCTTGTGCCTGAAACCCAGCTAGTATCACCGCATTTCTTCCGTCTGGCAGCCGGTGCGCCAAATGATGAAGCACCCGCCCTCCGGCCACCATTCCGCTGGCCGACACGATGATGCAGGGAGTATGCACATTGTTTATAGCCTTTGATTCTTCCATGGTCTGCGTCAGATGAAATTCGCGAACGTTTAGCGGATCGCCCTGCCCGTTCGCATCGATGTTCGTGAACTCCACATCGTGATCGTCGCGATATTTCAGATACAATTCTGTCGCGCTCAACGCCATTGGGCTGTCCACATATACCGGCAGCCGCGGAATTTTGTTTTCCACTTCCAACTGCCGCAGGTAATACATAAACGTTTGCGTTCGTCCAACGGCAAACGCAGGAATGATGATTGACCCGCCGCGACGCACCAAGCGATTTACAATATCCGCAAGCTGCGCAGCCGGATCGCCTCCGGGATGCTCGCGGTCTCCATAAGTGGATTCGCAAATCAGAACATCAGCGACGCTCGGAGGCGTGTGCGGGTCATTCAGAATGGGCTGGTCATAACGCCCGATATCTCCGGAAAATACCATCACCTTTTTTGTGGCATTCTCGCTGATCGTCAGTTCCACGCTTGACGAACCAAGAATGTGGCCGGCGTCATAGGAAGCAACGCGGTATACAAGATCGATTTCGAATTCCCCCAAGCGGGGCATTGGCTTCATCAGGCGCAGCACCGGATCCACATCTTCGCTTGTATACATGGGCGCGCGCTCTGGGCGTCCGCGCACTTCCTTCTGCGGATGTAACGCGTCTTCTTCCTGAAGGTGAGCCGAATCTTTCAGCAAAAGCGCGGTGAGATCCATCGTGGCGGGATTTGCGAAAATCGGACCCCCGTACCCAGCCTTCACTAGCACCGGCAACCAACCGGTGTGATCGAGATGCGCGTGCGTCAGCAGAACATAATCAAATGTTCTGGGATCAATCGATAATGGCTGGTAATTCCGCTCCGTGAGCTCACGAAGGCCTTGAAAAATTCCGCAATCTACAAGCAGCCGCTTTCCAGCCGCCTCCACCAGATATTTCGAGCCGGTCACGCTCCCGGCGGCGCCCAGAAAAGTCAGCTTGGCCATAAATTATTTTAGTGGATCAGCAAAAACTCCGGGCGGGAGGTTCTATGGAATATAATTTGGCTCGCTTCGATCTTGGTGCTCGGGTGGCTGGAAACTCATTCTTTTGGTGGAGCCGATGGGATTGTCTCTCGGCCCTTGAAGAAAACCGAAGAAAAACCGCTAAATTCCAGGTTAAGTGCCACTTACTGACTTTTCCAATGTCCCTTAGAAACCCTTAGAGGTTCTTTGGACACCCGTATAATGCCCCATTCTGGCAACAGTTGGCAACAGGTGACAATGGTCTGTCTGACGTAGCGTAGCAGAACAGCCATTTCCCACAACTCCATTCTGGCAAGTACCGGGCACTTGATTGCATAACAATGTCGGCTCCTCGACCCGAGTAAACTGTGGTTGCTTAACGACCATAGGCTCGGGAGAAAGGAGCCGAACATGATGATTATAGGGGTAGA